>ENA-ORBV01004460-ORBV01004460.1-microbial-mat-metagenome-genome-assembly--contig:-NODE-4460-length-26862-cov-5.348367_pt1 | contig 26862 bp, 21 predicted proteins | sample MGYA00237777_ERZ505514 | MGnify/ENA primary metagenome ERZ505514 (study PRJEB26160, sample SAMN06269048) | microbial mat metagenome | isolation source: Oligotrophic lake microbial mat | place...
GGTATACCCAGCGTCATACCGCCTGTTTTACCCGTCAGCACCAGCAGCAATTCGGAATCCGTCGCGTTGACGGCAACCGCGCTGTTTGAAGCGTTCCTAACGCCCGTTGTTCAATTTACTGCCACCCCTGTTCAAGGCGGCCCGAATCCAAGCGGCAATGGCACACCACCCGTTGATATGCCCGATACGGGGCTGTTCGACGATGTGACCGGTGGGCAAGGCATGGGGACGATTATGCTGGTCGCCGTCGGTCTGGTCGGCGTGATCTTCGGTGCGCGTCGTCTGCGGGCTGCCAATAATAAGAAGTCGTAATTTTAGAAGTTACGCAGTTGAGCAAGATTTTGTTCGGTAGGGACGACTCGACGAGTCGTCCTGATTTAAACACCGTGCCGAACCGCACTGCTCGCTTTACTCATTTAAGACTTAATTAAATTGTAGGTGGGCTTAAACCTATCCGCATAATATTGAAGGATGTTCCCATAAGCAAATGATTTAGAAAAGGAAGCATCGATGATCCGTCAGTTACACAGTCTAGGTTTAAATTCCGATACCATGTATATCGCAGGCTTGGCTTCAATTATAGGCAGTATCGCCGTGTGGTTTTTACAAGGCCGCGAAGCAGAAGACCGCGCCCCAGCCGAGCGCTTGGGGATTTTCGTGGGATTATGGGCCCCTACCTTTTGGGCGATGGGCAACGCGATGAAAGACTTCGAATCCGCGGAAGAACAACAAACCGCCTAAGAGCCCTTTTAACAGTTTTATTTATATTAAGGGAGGCCTTTGTTCCCTCCTTTAATATGGATTCACCCATATAAAAGTCATTTTAGCGTGGTAGATTTTCTGCCGGAATATCTTTTAACAAAGGATTTTTAGTATCACGCGGGGAAAGCTGCGGATCGCTCACGCCCCAATCGAGATTAATCTGCGGGTCGTTCCAGATCACGCCTAATTCATCCTTGCCGCCATCATAATAATTATTGACGAGATACATCAACGTGCAGTCAGTCAGCGCCGTAAAACCGTGCGCTACGCCTACCGGAATAAACAGCCCGATCATGTTAGTTTCGCCGATTTCAAGCGTGGCGGTAGCGCGATATGTCGGCGACGATGGGCGCAAATCGACCAGACCAGCCCGGACTGAACCGCGTGTCACCGTCCAATAATCGACTTGATGAAAATGATAATGTAGACCGCGCAGCACCCCGGCTTGGCTGTCGGAGCGGTTGGTCTGCATTTTGCTCCAATCGACATCGGGGAACCATTCGCGCCGGAAGGTCTCCATAAAACGCCCGCGCTCATCTTCAAACACACGAATCGGGACGGTATAAACACCTGCAATTGCCGTCAGGGCTTGGGTAGGCGAGGCGGTAGTGATCGGTTGGGACATCAATTATTTGACCTTTGATAGAGTTGGGGTGCAGTACAACGAATAATTTAGAAATGAATCGCCTGCTATTTTACCCCGCCGCCTGCCTTACGCCATGTCCGATTCATCACCCAATGGCTTGACCATGCCGCATAGCGGCTCATTAAGTACACCGCCTTTACGCGCCAGCCGGGATAAATCATAAAATCGCGGCGCTCGATCCCCTGCAAAATGGTAGAGGCGATTAACTGCGGTGTGCTGGTTTCGAGAAAAGGCGATTGGCTCTGCATCAGTTTGGCATTGGTGCGGACTTCCTCAGTCAGCATCGGTGTATCGACTAAATTGGGCGTGACGACCCCGATATGCACACCTGAATCCGCCAATTCCACCCGCAGCGCTTGGGCAAAATTCATCACCCCTGCTTTCGTCGCGGCATACGAGGCATATTCCGGCGGCCCATAGAAGGCCGAAACCGACGCAAGCGTAATGAGTGAGCCGTTGGTCTTGCGTAAATAGGGCAGCGCGGCGTGAGCAATCGCCAGCGTCCCGCCCAGGTTGACCTCCACAATGCGTTGATGCTCCTCATTTTTGATCGATTCAAATAATCCGGTGCTGAGGATTCCCGCACAGTGAATCACCCCGTCGATTGTGCCGAGTTCGTGTTCGACTTGCTGCATCGCGGGTTGGACTTCGTGCCGTGTGATGTCGATCCACGCGGCGAAAGCATTTAAGCTGTGGGCGGCTTCCTCTAAGGCAGGTGCGTTCATATCCCATAGCGCCAGCCGCGCCCCGCGCTTACGCAGCAGCCGCGCCGTCGCCAGCCCGATTCCACTTGCACCGCCCGTGATCAAAAATCTTTTTCCGGCGAAATAATCCGCCATAATAATTCTCCAAACTAAATATGGTTGATTTTAACGCTATAATGCCTCAGCCTACAAACAAATGCAGGATAGATCGGTTAGGAATTGGTTAAAGTGAGCGCAACCATGCGACTGGCAGCGCTCCGTCGCCGGGCTAAAGAGGGGTATAATAGCAGCATCGTGTAGTGGAGTATGAACAATGGCAGTATCACTTGAGGCGGTTTCTTCATCTCAACAAGCGTTAGTCATCCCGGATGTTCCCATCTGGCGGCTGAGTGTGGCGCAGTATCATCAGATGATTGAAGCGGGGATTTTTACTGATGATGACCCGGTGGAACTGCTCGAAGGATGGCTGGTAACAAAAATGACAAAAAATCCGCCGCACGTATTTTCAACTGAAATTATACGCGAGTTGCTTTCTGCAATGCTGCCTGCGGATTGGTTTGTGAGATCACAGGAACCAGTCACCACACTAGATAGCGAACCTGAACCCGATGTGATGATCGTGAGTGGCAGCCGCCGCGATTATCTACAACAGCATCCACAACCTAATGATGTGGGGTTGACCGTGGAAGTGGCGGATGCCACCCTGCAAAGTGACCGCACCCTCAAACTGCGAATTTATGCGGCGGCAGGCATCCCAACCTGTTGGATATTGAATCTGCAAGAGCGCCAGCTTGAGGTTTATACTGAACCATCGGGAAAAGGCGCAGCGGCGATTTACGCAGCCCGCCGTGATTACACCGCTTCCGAGTCTATTCCCGTTATGCTCAATGGTGAAGCAATCGGACAAATCAATTTGAGCGATTTACTGCCATAGAATAGGCAAACCAAATGACCCAACCTCACAAAATAACTGTCGTCGGCTGCGGTGTCTCTGGACTCAGCAGCGGGATTCGCCTTTTAGAAGCTGGATTCGATGTGACGATCATCGCCCGCGATCTGCCGCCCAACACGACCTCGAATGCTGCCGCCGCGATTTGGTATGTGTATGAAGCCTATCCGCTGGAATTGGCGATCCCTTGGGCGCGGGCGACCTTCAACGAACTGCTGCGGTTGTCCGAAAGTGAAGAAGACTGCGGCGTGTCGATGACGACTGCGGTAGAAATGATGGCGCATCCAGTTGATGATCCTTGGTGGAAAGACACGGTGCGCGTTTTCCAGCGGCTTTCATCCAGCGAACTACTGCCCGGTTATGCCGATGGCTACAGCGTAGAAGTGCCGCTGGTCGAGCCGCCCGTTTATCTGCCCTATCTCATGGCGCGATTTATCACCTCCGGCGGCAAAATTGAGCAGCGCGAAATCGGCACTTTAGATGAACTTTACGACGAAAATCACATGATCGTGAACTGCACAGGTGTATATGCGCGGCAGGTCGCCAACGACGAGGGCGTATATCCGCTGCGGGGGCAGGTCATCCGTGTGAGCAAAATGGCGGGAGTCCAACAGACCTTTATGGACGATACCGACGCGACTCTGCCGCTGTATATCATCCCGCGCAGCCGTGACATCATCCTCGGCGGGACGCTGCAAAAGGACAATTGGGATTTGAACGTCGATCTGGTGACGGCACAGGACATCCTCACCCGCAATGCGCGGATTCAGCCTGATTTGCGCGAGGCGGATATTTTGAGCCATGCCGTCGGGCTGAGGCCGGGACGCAAAGAAGTGCGGCTGGAAATGGAGCGGGTGAACAAAAACACCGCCGTTATCCATAATTACGGACACGGCGGTGCGGGCTTTACGCTGTCATGGGGCTGCGCCGATGATGTGGCGCGGCTGGCGACTTCTTTAATTACTAGCTGAGATAGTTTTAGGGCATTTCCTGACTACTTGCCGCTCAACCGGAGCATCGTGTAATCGTAGTCTGACTGGCGCAGTGCAAAACACGCCGCAATGAGTGTCAGATTGAGCGCAACGATAAATGGTTTATGCTCCGATATAATATACCCAGATAAAAACGCCGAGTAAGATAATGGTGCAAGTTACTAGGACGAGTGATCTTATGATATGGGGCGGTATCCAAGCGTAGGATTGCTTATCTTTTGCTTGCGTAACATCAATCAGGCGCATTTTCTCACTATGTGCTTCTTGATCTCGGCGATATTCCTTATCTAATTGATAGGCATTAGGTCCGGGTCGCATCATTATTTCTCCCTCATACTGTATTTATCATGGAGTAGGGAGGGTAGTCACCCTAACTACGGATATTTGCAGTATAGAGGTAATCATCTAACCTATGTGGACATCCCCTACCTTTCCCCACCCCCCGTGTAGGGTGTCTAAAGTAGAGGTTGAACTTACCCTGACTCAGTGGAGGAAAAACCCAAGAGACAGGTATGTTTGTGAAGAGGAAAGAAAAGGGACGATCTGTCTTCTTTCCTTACTTTAATGCTTTATATGATTTGTGAAATCCAATTTTTTGTGGGAATTTATCATGAGCCTGATGTGCCAGAAGCGGGAGTTGCCCCACACAATGGCTCAAGTTGATACAGCTCACGCTGTTCGCACGTCAATTCAGGCACATAACGATTGGCATGTGTCCAGTCAATCAATTCCGTCAGATTGTCGATGCGCCACAGCCATGCACTACCGTTGTATGACCCCGCTAGAAGGGTTCGTCCATCTGTCGAGAGGTCTAGTGCGTCAACAGGATTGGGAGAGCCGGTAAAGCGGCGGTAAGGCTCACCAGTGGCGACATCCCAAAGTAAGATGGTCAGGGATTGCGCTGCCCCGACAAAGCTACCAGAGAAGACCGTCTCACCATCATTGCTAAAGCTAAGTTCAGTGATCCTTCCTAAACCACCAGTGAAACGTCGAATGATCTGTCCGTTGGTCAAATCCCATAGAAAAATATTGCCGTCACCATGCCCGGATACAACAGTCAAATTATCGGGTGCAACTGCCAGTGCAAGACAGACGCTGCTTTGTCCAACTAGCCGGTGCAGGGTTTCACCCGTCTCGACATCAACCAACAAAACACTGGATGATTCATCAGCTAGGCAGGCGAGAAATCGCCCTGTATCGCGGGTAAAAATTGCTTTCTTGACAGGCGCACCCAACGAATAACGCCGGGTAATCACCCCAGTCGTGGAATCGACCCATACCACGTCACCTTCATCCGAGGAAGCTATAAAAGCGCTGCCATCTGGCGTGAACTCGACGCTGTTCACGGCTGAAGTGACTCCTTCAACTGACCATAGCAGTGTTCCATTAGACATATCCCACAGCTTTATCTCGCCACTCCAATCTGCCGAAAGAATTGTTTGTCCATCTGGATTGAAGCGAACGCTGCTTGTCGAGGAAGTATGCGCCACACCGTCAACACCAAAACGGCGGATCTCCGTACCTGTCTTGGTATCATAAAGCACCAACAGTCCGCGCAGATCAAGACGGACGGTGCTGCCACCGGCTCCGATTGCGAATGTTTGTCCATCCGGGCTGATTTCACCATCCATCAGAAGATATGGGAAGAGACTCTGAATATGTGCAATTTCAGCTCCATTGTATAAGTCCCACTGACGAATAGTGCCATCGCTGGACGCAGAAAGAATCTGACTTTCGTCCACATTGGGGAAGACCGCTACTACAGCATGTGTATGACCTGTTAGAGAGCGCGTAACTTCTCCAGTATTGATGTCCCAAAAGGTAATAAAATTGCCTTCCGAAGAAAAGACTGATTCCCCATCGCTACTGAAAAAAGGCCAACCGATAGGGCCGACTCGTCTGAAGGTTCGTACTTCGCTGCCAGTTTCAATATCCCATAAGCTCATGATAAAAGGTGTGAACCTCGATACAAGAAAGCGGTTAGCATCTGGGCTGAACGCAAGTCTAATGGGGTTTACTCCGGTGTCAAATTCTTGGAGCTTATTCCCACTCGTCGTATCCCACAATAGCACTTTTCCATCCTGCGATGCGGAGAGAAGACGTGTACCATCGGGACTAAAAGTGAGTGCTGTGATAGGCTCCATGTGACCCAGTAAGGTATATAACAGGTCACCGTTGGTGGCATCCCACAGCCGCAGGCCACCATCATCTGAACCTGATGCGATGTGCGTTCCATCAGAGCTGAACCCTGCCGTCCACACTGGCGATCCAGCTATGAACGTAAGCAGTGGCTGCCGCTGTTCATAATCCCATAGGGTCATTGTGCCGTTATCTGAACCGGTTAATAGCTGCCACTCTTGATCGTCGGTCGTTGGACGAAATGATATCAGTGTGATCGTGTCAGTAGCGACGGTTGGGGTGGTTGGGAAAATGCCTATCACATCACCGGCAGCCAGATCCCAGATCACAAGCTCCCGGTTTATGGAGTAACCTCTGGTAATCATATAGCGACGATCCGGTGACAGGGTGGCGGCATTCCACTCGTAGTTGTAACGCTCATCGCTATACACACGACTAGCGCCGGGCGCATAGGCAGCATCCGCTAATATCCGCTGGCTTTGGCTGGATGAATTCTCACCGCTGTTGGCAACCAGACTCAAGGTACGTGCCGTGTCCAGATCATTATTTGCATAAGCGGCTTGTGCGCCGTTAATCAGGGCCAGTTCACGCAGTTCCAACAAATTAACTTCAACGATGGAACGAGCCTCCTGCTCGCCGGAGAGGGCTGCATCTGCCCGCTTGCGCTCATTAATTGCCACTGCCGAGAGTAGCGAGGTGCTAAAAGCAGCCAGCCCAAACACAATAACCAATCCGTGTAGAAATCGAATAGAGCGTTTTTCCAGCCGGACTTCTTTCACTTGGCGCTCCTGTTCGGCGGCTCGCTCGACTTCGTACTGTTTCAAGCTGGCGGCGAGGAAGTCACGTTCTTGTCGTGTTAGGGAAAGCTGTGTTGTCTGCGCCCACGAATCGAGCGTTTCTAGCCGTGCGCCGTGCAGTAAAAAGCTGATGTCTTGTTTAGCGCTGCGCCATTCTTGGGCGGTACTCGCAAGCTGGCGCTGTAAACGAATTTCGTCGCGGCTGTCGTTCAGCCACTCGCGCAGCCGTTCCCATTCGCGCAAAATTGCCTCATGCGCCACTTCCACCGTTGGGGCGCGGCTGCCGGGGTCGTTATCCAGCGAGAGCAGACGGTAAGCGGCATACATATCGATGATCTCGTCCATGATCTCCTCACCCCCCGACTCCCTCTCCAATGAATGGAGAGGGGGAGAGGATGCTGTACTGGTGTTCAAGTCCCTCTCCGCTTGGGAGAGGGATTTAGGGTGAGGGCTAATCGCCAGCAGTTCGCTCCGCCCCACGCGCCGCCGCGTATCTTCAGCGCCTTCGCCCAATGTGACCAAGCGCAGGAACATCTGACGGGCGGCTTCTTTGCCTGTGTCATCCAGACCGAGATATAGTTCCTCGGCGCGTTTCGCCAATGCCCCAATCGTGCCACCGATGGCTTGATAGGCTTCATGCGTGAGGAAACGGCCTTTGCGCTGCTCGAAAAGTTCCGTCAGCGCATATTGCAGCAGCGGCAGTGCGCCAGGCTGATAATTGATCTCGGCGACGATTTTGGCGATTAAGCCTTCCTCGAAGCGCACCCCCACGCGCTCGGCAGGCTTGAGGATGGCGCGTTCTAGGCCTTCCGCCGTAAACGGCAAAATCGTTTCCATGTGAGTCCGCAGCAGTTCGCCAAATTCGACATAATGCAGCGGACGATCATAAAAATCGGCGCGGAGGGTGATAATCACCCGCACCCGACTGCGCGGTTCGGTGACGGCAGCATGAAGCAAATGTAAAAAGTGGATGCGGGCAGCCTCGTCTTCCAGCAGCGTAAAGACCTCTTCAAACTGGTCAATCACCAGCACCAATTCGCTTTCATCATTCGGCAAAATCAGACCCGCGATCCGCACTAAACCGCGTTCATCCCGCGCCAACTGCTCGTGCATGTTCCCGGCTTGATTAGCTGCCACCCGCGTCAGTGCGATTTCCAGTTCATCCAACGGATGTGCGCCGGGGAGCATCTCGACGATGTACCATTTTTCTGAACCGGGGACAGCGCCGCGCCATAGGGCAGGAATCAACCCCGCTTTGACGAGGCTGGATTTGCCGCTGCCGCTGGGGCCGACTACGGCAAGGAAACGCCCATTGTCAATTTCGGGTAATGGGCGGGTCGTCCCCACGCCGGATGTCCCAACATCCCCCATCCGCTTAATCAATTTCTCGACCAATTTCTCGCGCCCAAAGAAATCCTGATAATCGGCAGATTGAAAGGCTCTTAGCCCTTTATACGGATTCTCAGGGTAAAAATCTTCAGTCGGGATAGGCACAGAATTGCCATTAAGGGTGCCGCCGTGCGTAATGAGGTTGAGTTCCCGCGCCCGCACAATCGCCTGAACACGGCTGCGGACACCGAGCTTGCGATAAATCTGGTTAACATACCATTTCACCGTCGTGATAGTGATGAACAACGTTTGGGCGATTTCTTTGTTGGAACGGCCTTCGATAATGAGGTTGAGGATTTCTTGTTCGCGCAGCGTGAGTGTTTCGACCATGCTTTCGCTCTGACGAATACGTGCGGCTTCACGGAACGCGGCGGCGAATTCCAGCGCATCAGCATAATGGTGTGCCGGATTCTTGGCTGTGGCTTTTTGGATGACTTGATTGATTCTGGCGTTTAAATCATCGGTGAGCGTTGTGATTTCCGGCAGCGGATCGCTAAGATGCTTGAATAACAATTCTACTGTGTTAAGGTTTGGGAAAGGATGTTCGCCCATAAGTATCTCATAAAGCACGACACCCATGCTGTAAATATCGGTGCGCGGCGTAACCTGTTCGCTGCGGGCTTGCTCCGGCGAAAGATATTGCGGTGAACCAACGATGACATCGACTTCCGTCACGCCGTCGCTGCTGCCGACATCTTTGGCGATGCCGAAATCTGCCAGATACGCATTGCCGTCTTCATCTAAGAGGATATTGCCGGGTTTAAGGTCGCGGTGGATGACGTTACTGCGATGTGCCACCGACAGCGCCGCACAAATTTGATCCATAACGAGCGTCGTTGCTTCTAAGGCAAACGCGCCATTCTTGAGTGCATCATGCAGGCTGCCGCCGCGCAAAAAGCGCATGACCAGATATGCACCATCCGGGTCGCGCCAGTAATCATACAGCGGCGTGATATAAGGATGTTCCAAACGGGCGACGAGCTGCGCCTCAGTTTCAAAACGGCGGATGAACTCAGGTTGATTGGCAAGGCCAGGCAAAATAATTTTGATAGCAACTTCGCGCCCGACAGTCGATTGATACGCTTTATAGACCGCACCAAAGCCGCCCGCGCCTAAGCGGTCTTTCAGTTCATAACCTTTAATATTGGTACCACTTAAATTTTTTATCATACTCGGCCTCCATGAATGAGAATAGGATTATTATATTCCCCTAAATACGTGGCGGCCTTTCATTCCCTACTTTTACCCATCCCCCTGTAGGCGCAGCTTGACGACTTCACCTAACACGGTCAAGGCAGGCGGTTGAATTTGGGCATGATCGACCAACGCCGCAATCGTCCCTAATGTTCCTACGACTGTACGCTGCTGTGGGGTCGTCCCGCGCTCGATACAGACAGCAGGCAGAGTCGGCGCGATTCCGGCGGCGATGAGATGCGCGGTAATCGCACTTAACCGCGAAACACCCATCAGCAGTACCAGCGTTCCCAACCGCGTTGCCGATACAAGCGCGTCATAATCAATGCTGGTTTCTTCTTTAGCGGGGTCTTCGTGTCCGGTGAAAACGGTGAATGCGCTGGCGATCCCGCGATGCGTCACCGGAATCCCGGCATACGCGGGAACGGCAATCGCGCTCGTTACGCCGGGGACGACTTCGCACGGAATCCCCGCCGCCGCACACGCGATCACTTCTTCACCGCCGCGCCCAAACACAAACGGATCGCCGCCTTTCAGCCGGATGACCAGTTTTCCTTTTTGGGCGTGTTCGATCAAAACCGCGTTAATTTCTTCCTGCGAGAGGCGATGTTTTTGCGGCAGTTTACCCGCGTCGATGCGCTCGGCATCAGCACGGGCTTCCTCCAACAGCGCCATCGGAATTAGGCGGTCATAGACGATGACATCAGCGCGGCGGATGAAGTCCAATCCCTTGACTGTAATCAATCCGGGATCACCCGGCCCCGCGCCGACCAGAATCACTTTACCGACTGTCATTCAGGTTGTTCCTTTTCATTAACTTCAAGTGCTTTCATCGCGGCAGAAAGCCAAAAATTGCACGGTTCATGGCAAGGCATTTTCGGCGCGGCGCTTTGCGGTTGAAACCAAAGCGGATGAAGCACACATTTCCCACAAACATGCTCTACAACGGCTTGCTTCTGGTTTTCAGTCAGCGTCTCCAGTTGGCGATACTGCCCGATCTGACGAGCGAGTGTTTCTGCGAATACAGTGCGTAGGGATTCATGCGATGTCCCATTTTGAATATGAGCCAATCTCGACAGGAAACTTGCAAACACACCCGGATAGATCGTTTCAAATATGGCATAAATCGGAATTTCCCCCACAGGCACATGCCAACCGCGTGGTAAATCATCAGAGGTCGCTAAAGGACGGAAGGGATTTTCCCGAATCACCCGTCGGAGTTCAGCGGGATTATCAATCCTTTGAGTTGAGTCAACGTCTCGATCTGCAAAGTGGCGCACATCGTCACGGGTGATCCATAATTGTCCCCAAATCGCGGGTCTTCCCGTTTTTGATCTATTTGCCCAATCCAAAAATAGATCGCGCTGGCCTAAGCCATCTTTGCGCTTTTTTACCTGATAGTGACCCTTCGGAAAGCAATCCCAAACCGACCCCTCACACGGCGGCTTAAGCGGTGCGCCTGCTTCCCGTGCCAGTTCCAGAATCGCATCACGCAAATCATCGCCAATGCCAACAGGCTGTGTATAAATTACCTCGCGCCCATTGATGAAACGCGATATGCCAGCAGCTAAATCCTGTTCCGAGGGCAGTGGATCAAAACCTAATTCTCGCGGCACATCAATCATAGTATGCGACCCTGCCGCTAAAAAATAAGGCACGGCGATGATATTTGGCGCAGTCGTCATCGTATAAACATCAGCGATAGCAGGCGAGTCATCCAGATAGACCGCCACCACTTCATCCACAAGCCCAAGCGCACGGATGGCTTCCGCTTGGGCTTCGGTGGCTTTTCGGCTTTCGGGATTGCGCCGCGTGCTATGCCCGATCACGGCGACAGCAGTCGATTCCGCCGAAATATTTTTCAGCGCATCCTCGACTCGCTGACGCGCCATCTGAGCAAGATATGGATGCTCGCTCAATGTCCGCGTGTAGCGAATCGTTTTTCCGTCGCGCAACGTCACAGCTCCGGTTAAGCCCATCTCAGCCGGAATGACAGTCTGCGTAAAATAGCCCTGCGCTGTAAACAGCGGCACGACGGTAATATCCGTTGCTGAAAGTGAATCAAACACAGTGTGGAACGAAGGCATTTCCTTCCAGAAAGCTGCCGTCACTTCATCCGCCACGTTCATAGCCCGGAGTTGATCGACCAGAGTCCAGACCAGTCCGGCGGTGTTGGGGCTGATGTGTGAGCCGTGTCCAGCCAAAATGAGTGCTGTTGTCATCGAAATCTCCTCGTTTCTTAAAGTCTAATGTGTCCTATCCATCTTGCAACCTTTTGGTTTGTTATGGTACACTTTGCAACATCAGTTCATCAATTTGATGTTCAATGTTAGAAACCGTCCCAGAACCTCCCCCTGAACGTTGGTTGCATTGTGTTTCAGGAATTCCTGTGCCAGACACCGTTTGCGTGTCCGGCTTTTTGTGGTTCTGGGCTTAGACAAAGGATGAGACACAAGTGTCCGCTGACCGATTAGCTGGTCTACTCACGATTCTCGCCTTAATTGCCGTTCATGCCCTGCTTACGCTGGCTTTTGGTGCGCTTGTCAATACCCGTGCCGCATGGCTGCGTGAACAAGAAGAGGAAGGCAATCAACGCGCCGCGAAAATCCTCCGCCTGACGACTGGAACGAACCAACTCAACATGACCTATCAAATCGCCGTGACGTTGCTGCGGTTTGCCATCGCTGGGGTCGCTGTGCATGATTTCGCTGAACCGCTAGTCTTAGGAAATCCGACGATTACGCCCACCCTCATTGTGGGCGTGGTGCTGTTTGTGACGGCAGCCCTCACGGTGATTTTGGGCGATCTAGTGCCAGAATCCTTCGGCAGCGGGAATGCGAATACGCTCGCGTTTTGGTTCGTGGATTTTATGAGTATCGTAGTCGTCCTGCTGAGTCCAGTGGTCGCGGTTGTGTTGGCGATTAGCAAGGGGTTATCGTCGGTGATGGGCAGCAGCAGCTTCGTGAACACCGTCACCGAAGAAGAGATCATGACTCTTATCGACGCGGGACATACCGGCGGCACGATTGAAGAAGAAGAAAAAGACATGATCTATTCCGTACTGCAACTGAATCAAACCCGCGCCAGCGAAGTGATGGTGCCGCGTATTGATGTGATTGCGGTAGAGATCAACAAAACGCTCGACGAAGCCGGATTGATCTTTATTCGTTCCGGTTATTCCCGTGTCCCAGTCTATGAAGGCACCGTAGATCATGTGCGCGGGGTGCTTTATGCCAAAGATTTGCTGGCCTATTGGCATAATGGCAACAACGAAAACGGCAAAACTGTCAATGATTTAATGCGCCCGGCTTATTTCGTCCCAGAAACAAAACGTGCCGACGAGTTGTTAAAAGAATTGCAGACGCAAAAAGTCCATCTGGCGATTGTGGTGGATGAATATGGCGGTACGGCGGGTCTGGTGACGATTGAAAACATCATCGAGGAAATCATCGGCGATATTCAAGATGAATATGACTTCGATGAAGAGGCCGAATATGAAGAACTTACCCCGGATGTCTATCTTGTGGATGCCAGCATTGATCTTGACGACTTCAATGATTTACTGGAAGTTGAACTCCCCACTGATGACAGCGACACATTAGGCGGTTATATTTATACCCACTTTGGGCGTGTGCCACTGATTGGTGAGATCATCGAGGATGAAGACTTGGCGATACGGGTCGTGTCTGTCGATGGACGGCGTATCCGTAAGCTGCATGTTGTTCGTAAACGCCTAGAAGATGAAGACACCGCGTCAGTGGATGTCGCAGTCACGGCTACAAATGAGGTTAAAATCTTAAAGGACACAGATTCCACTGAACAAGAAGTGGAAAAAGTGACGGATAAGGCAGTTTAATGGCACAAGATTCCTCCGCCGCCCGCAGCGCCGCTCGTAATGCGGTTCGCTTGTTAATTGACCAAGCGATTGCTGCCAGCGCCAATGCGTACATTCCCTATTCTCATTATCCTGTTGGTGCAGCGCTGCGGACGGTGGACGGGACGGTCTATACCGGGTGCAATATCGAAAATGCGTCTTATCCCGTGACGATCTGCGCGGAACGCACCGCCCTCGTCAAGGCCGTCAGTGAAGGGCATCGCCAGTTTGACCTGATGGTCGTCGTCACGCGCAACGGCGGGAGTCCGTGTGGGATGTGTCGCCAGATGCTCTACGAATTTTCCCCGAATTTGCATGTCGTCATCGCGGATTTGGAAGGCAATATTTATCAAGAGCTTTCCCTAAGCGATTTACTGGCGCACGGATTCAGTCCGGCTAAGCTAGAATAACCCCTATCAAAAAAGGGCGTTTTCACGCCCTGATTTCACCAGTTGCTTTATAAATTTACAAATAATCGCGCAGTTGGCGGCTGCGGCGCGGATGACGCAAGCGGCGTAAGGCACGGCCTTCGATCTGGCGGATACGTTCTCGTGTAAGGCCGAACTTTTGCCCAACTTCTTCCAGCGTGTAACTGCGTCCATTTTGCAGGCCAAAGCGCAAGCGCAGGATACGCGCTTCACGCGGGGTCAATGTACCGAGCAGTTCTTCGATTTTCTCTTGCAGCAGCTTATCGTATGCGCTTTGGGCGGGTGTGGGCAGTGAATCGTTTTCGATGAAGTTGCCTAATTCGCTGTCCTCATCTTCCCCCACAGGGTGTTCCAAACTCAGCGGCTGCCATGACACCTTTAACATCCATTGAACTTTACGTGTATCACAATCCATCGCTTCGGCCATCTCATCTAAAGTCGGCTTGCGACCATGCTGCTGTTCTAATTCACGCGCCACCCGATACAAGCGGCGGATGCGATCACTCATGTGGACGGGAACGCGAATCGTCCGGCCTTGATCGGCAATAGCACGGGTGATCGTCTGACGAATCCACCATGTGGCATAGGTGCTAAAGCGAAACCCACGCCGATAATCAAATTTCTCGACGGCTTTCATCAATCCCAAGTTACCCTCTTGGATCAGATCAAGGAAAGGGACACCGCGATTCATATATTTTTTAGCGATTGAAACGACTAGGCGGGTGTTGGCTTTAATCAGATGTTCACGGGCGTGAATGCCATCTTGGACGAGGATTTTCCATTCGGTGGCGTGGTTGTGTTCGGGGTTTTTAAGCAGTTTCTTTTCGGCATTCAGGCCGCTTTCCAGCCGGACAGCCAGACTAATTTCTTCATCGACATTTAAAAGAGGCACCCGCGCCATCTCTTTAAGATAAAGCCCTACTGTATCGTTGGAGGCCAGTTCATAATTTTTGTCGGCATAGGCCTCGTCTTCGTCCTCCTCCATCTCCCCTTCCATATCTTCCATCAGCGAGTCATCATCAAAGAAATCATCGTCGTCCATTGTATCAAAGAAGGCATCATTAAAATGAGAGCCTTCCGGCTCGGCTTCGAAGAAATCCCCAGTCGGCATCATATCAAGTTCGGCTGTGTAATCGGAATCATAATCTGTCAAGATCGTATCCCCCTAATGTTAATTATTTAGCGAAAAAATGCGCTACTTTGTTTCTAACAACTTCTTCAGGGCAGCCATGCGTGGATCGATGTCATCATCATGAGAATGGTGCGGTTCGTCGTTTAAGTTCGCGCCGCATTCGGGGCAAAGCCCTTTACAGTCTGGTCGGCAGAGGGTTCTGCCAGCGAGCGCGATGAGTGCTTCCTCACGTAACAGGGGCGCTAAATCTAAAATTCCATCTTCATTCACCCGGAACTCCGTCAGAAGCGCCGGTTGGGTGGCATAAAGTTCTTCAATGGTGACTTCAAATGAGTTCTCAACCAGATCAAGGCAGCGGTAGCATTCGCTTTCTACTGCCGATTCGAGTGTCGCCTGAACCAGAACGCCTTCCTTAGTACGGCTCAAACGGAGGGGGCCGCGCACATATTTCAGCGTAAGGTCATCACTGACGCGCACTGCCGGAAAATCAATCTGCGAATCGTGATTATGCGCTGGGCCGTCATTCAGCAAAAAGCCAACATTAATTTTCAAGATTCGATTGCTGACGTATGCTGGCGATGATGGTGGCGCTTGCGGTGTTTGCTTCATAATGAACGGCCTTTTCGAAAAAGGGTAGAAACAGGCCTAACGTTTTTCAGCCTTACATTTGCATTATAGGGAAATTTAGAATCCTGTGTCAAGATATGGGACAAGGAATTAACACAAAATAAACCCTAAATCTTTTAAAGTCCTAAGTTTGTTAGAAAAGTCAAACGCTTGCGCTGGAATATCATGGTGGCTGCGGACGAGCGTAGTACAATCGAAGGGCAATCGTCAGCCAAGTTTTTGAGCATCGTGGATTATAATGGAATCCGTCCTGTAGAGTGTTTTATAGGATAAGATTGGTTTAAGGAGCAACACCCCGATGAATAAGGGTTATTGGATTCGTGCGGCGTTGATGAGCGTTGTTTTGCTGATTACGATGATGGGATTCACTATTTTCGCACAGGAAGCGCCCCCACCGCTGGCGGCGGTGACGAATGGCGGATTGGTTTTGGTTGTTGGTGGCGCGAGTCAGCAGGTGGAACGCGCGAATATCGCCTATTATGATCTGACATGGAGTCCTGACGGCAGTAAGCTGGCCTATACCGTCAATGATGGGAGCGCGACACGCCTCATGCTGACCGACAGCGCCGGAAGCACCCCCACCCTAATCGCTGGAAATGTGTCTTATATGCCTTTGACATTTACGGCGGATTCGGCGCAGGTGATTTATACCGTTGAAGACAGCACCCAAGTGACGACGATGGCGAATGGATTGCCGGGTTCGACAATGAATGTGTTCGTGCAAGGCAATGAGTCGCCGATTGCCAGTTTTGGCTTTGGCGTGGGCTGCGGCGGTGGATCGCCGTTTCCGATGGATGCTGTTTATAACACTGAGGCGGGTTTTGGTGGAAGTGCGCTGACGTTTGAGGCAACCCCCTACGGTATTCTTTACAGCACGGCTTGTACGGGGCAAGGATTAGGATTGCTCAATTTTGAGACGGGCGAGAGCGTATCCTTGGGGGATAACCTGAGTCGAGCAAAACTCGCGCCGGATGGTCGTCGGGCATTGGTGTTGCAAGGCGGCGGACTTTCTGTGCTTGATCTGGAATCGCGCCAAGTCAGTGGGATCGCAACATCTGCAACGCCAGATCAAATTGGATGGGGGGTTGATGGAAGCGCTTATTACAGCACCCGCACCTTATTGATTGACGCGATGCCGATGGCACCAGAAGAAGCCTCGGCTTTTAGTGCGTATCTGGGTATGGAGGCCAGCGCCTTCCCGCAGTATGAAGTCGCCCTTTATCAAGTTGACCTGAACAGCGGGGCGGACTCGCAAGTGTATGTCGGCCCTGGCTGGGCGATTGGGCGGATATTCGCCGCGCAGGGCGGAGTTTACTTCAGCCTTGTGCCAAATGGTGAGGCATGGGTGGAAGCTATCGCCGCCGGAACGCTGGACATCACTGCGCCTGATAGCTTTTTCCGTGAGCGCCAGATTGTCGCGGCACGGTTGATGCGGTTGGTCGGCGATGGAACGTCTGTCGAGGTCGGTAGCGATATTGGACAAGCGACCCCGCGACCTTAAGCGGCCTTTGTTCATTGAAAAGTACTTACTTGCCGTGCCGCGAGACGCTCTGCTGTCCCTGCGTCATGGGCGGGAAGATAGACTAGCGGCACCTGCGCTCCCAACTGACGAATGCGCGAGAGCGTAGTACGGGCTTGCCGTCCATCGACTGAAATCCCGGCGATCTTCCCCTGACTGACCTGAGCTTCGTTGAAAGATGCATCCCCCGCGAAAAATATCGTCTTGTCACTTTCCTGCAAGATCACGCTCTGATGTCCCAGCGTATGACCTGGGGTGGGGACAAGCAGCACATCGCCTGCCTGTGTAAGCCGTTGGCTGGATGGAAAATTGTGAAATGCCCGTCGGTATATTCCACGAGGGTGGGCGCAAGCCATTTTGGATATTGTTCCAGGACGTTGCCGAGTGGTCGTCGCCATTCTGTACCTGCGATCAAAATTTCGGCTTTTGGAAAAGCGTGAAGTCCGCCTGAATGATCGGTATGGAGATGGGTTTGAATCACCCATCGCACATCGGAAGGCTGAATGCCCAGACGCTCTAATTGAGGCGCGATTTGGTCTTCTGGGCCAAATTCCAGCTTAAGTTTTATCAAACGATTGTGGACAAAATCATTTACAGGCGAGTAGTAATCTGGCTCAAAAACACGGATGTTTTCCCCCGTATCAATGACGATGACTCCTTCGGGATGTTCAATCACCCATGCCCAGACCGGAAGCGGTTCTGTGAAACGACGACTAAGGATAAGATCAAGATAACGTAACCCGATTGTTGGAAGTTGCGCTGCGCGGTGGGTTTGTTTGACGGTGACTGTGGCGCAGCGCAGTGCATGAATCTTCATAGCTTAATCCTAAAAATCAGCGATACCATAGATAAACTGATAACTCAAACAGACAATAACGACACTTTGATATTCATCGAGATTGAGCGAACCGGGAATTTCATAGGTTTGGTTTCCGGTGTTGGCCTGCAATTGACCCGCATCGTAGTAAAAACCTAAGTCCGCAAAGGTGATGGGCGTGGGATTTGGGGAAAGATAGACGTGTAAGTTGAGGCCGTTGGTGACGCGGAAGTTTTCCAGCCGGAGCAGTTTGCGCCCATCCTGATATTGATAAAAGATGACATTGCCTTCGGACGTGAATAGGGGAAGATACGGCGAAATATCCTCTTCATTGTCGAGTTCAAGTTCGTCCATGTTCAAGACGGCGAATTCACCCTCACGCATAGTCTGGGCGGTGCCGACATCTGGGAGGGCTTGCGCGTCGTCGGGGAGGGCTTCATCTGGATTAAGCGCGGCGGTCAGGATGGATACCGCCATGAGTGAGTTTTCCCCATTCATTTGAAGATAAAGGCGGCGATCCGCAACGGGAAGTTCCTGATAGGATGGCTGTAGATTTTCTGCCAAGCCGGGAAAGCCCTCTTCAGCAGATTGGCGCTGTAAAAGCGGCTGCCAGGTAGGAAAGGTATAGGTGGCGACGACAAGCAGCGCACCGATAAACATGACAAACAAGCGTAAACGGGTACTCATCAAATTCCTTGCACGGATACCCCTAGCTTTAGCTATGGGGAGTAGGTGCAAGTTCTCCTTTCAAGAGTAGCGGACGATAATCCCGGAAGGGAAAGGGAGATTTGCAGTTACCTGCTGGCTCTCCCTGAAGGCCTTCTCCGCTTGCGCGGGCAACGTCTTCCTCGACAAGGTTAGTGGTCGGTACTTTCCTCTGTCCTGCACTGGCTTCGTACCCCGTAGACCTGTTTAACAGGGAGGTTCTAGAGCTTGAGGCTGAAACGTCACCCCAAGGTAGGTCGTTGAACGCTTGCCACTAACGTAGCCCGATAGAGATTGCTCCCCTGGCTGAGTCTGGTCAGCGTCGGGCTTGGTGAAAACTGTGTTTGCCATTCACAAGCCCCTAGCTTTAGCTATGGGGTCGCTGACGCTATACTTTTCTCCTTGTGAAAGGGAAAGCATAGCATGAGTCTGTTATTTTGCGTAATGTTTATACTGGGACGGTGACAGAATCAACGACCTGCGCCGCGAGTTCATATTTGCCAAACGCCGGAATGATATATGCGCCTCCTACCAGCCCACGCACCGAATGCAGTAATTCCTGCGCGATGTGAACGCCTTCTTGCGGCGCGTTTTCGCCTGCATCTTCCATCCGCTTGAAGATTGATTGTGGAATACTGATCCCCGGCACTTCGTTATGGAGGAAAAGTGCTTGCTTCAAGCTGAAAAGCGGCATAATCCCCATCAACACAGGTAGATTAAAGGTTTTGCCTGTGATCTCTTCGTAACGCCGCAGGAAAACTTCGACTTTATACGGCTCGAATACAGCTTGACCGAGCGCGAAATCCGCCCCCGCTGCCAATTTATTGCCAAGCACTTTAATCTCGTTATCCAGATCATCGGCGAACATATTCAGCGCACAGCCGACAGTAAAAGCGGTAGGTCGCCCGATGGAACTGCCGGAAATATCGACCCCGGCATTCATATTATGTTTGATGACATCAATCAACTTCGATGGCACGATGTCATATTGATCCATCGCTTCGGGATAATCACCGATTTTGGTCGGGTCGCCCATCGTGACGAACAGATTCCGCAAATCCAGCGCGTGTGCCGCCAGCAAGTCGCCCTGAATCCGCAGAAGATTACGCCCGCGTGTGGGAAAGTGCAAAATCGTCTCAATGCCGACCTGATCTTGAATGGCATGGCTGACCGCCCAAGGACTCATCCGCATCCGTGCTGCCGGAGTATCGGCAATATCGAGCAAATCCGCCCCCGCTTCACGTAGCAAACGGGCATTCGCTACCAATTTTTCTACCGTGCAGCTTCGCGGCGGCGCGACTTCTACCGTGACGGTGAATAAGCCTTTGGCGAGGCGCTGCGCCAAACCTGTCGGACGTGCGCTGTCGCTGTCTTCATCCTCAGCCGAATTATCCATAATTTGCACCGTCGGCATCGCCGTATAAGCGCTTGGATTATCCAACGCCTCACGCATGGCAGCGATATGGGAAGGAGTCGTGCCGCAGCAGCCGCCGATAATGCTCGCGCCAAGTTCTTGAAACGTCAGCGCATAATCACCAAAATAATCCGCCGTCGCCGGATACATCACCCGCCCACCAACAGATTCAGGGAATCCTGCGTTAGGCATGGCTGAGATGAGCGCAGTTGGCACGGCGATGTGCATTAAGCGCACCACTTCGGAAATTTGCGCGGGGCCGCCGCTGCAATTCACGCCAATCACATCTGCGCCCGCTTTGTTCAGTTCGTGCGCCACTCGCGCCGGCGAAAATCCGAGCAGAGTCCGGTCATCAGGTGCAAACGTCATCTGGCAAATAACGGGCGTATTTGGGGCGACTTCCCGCGCCGTTTGCAGCGCATCCAACAGTTCGTTGTGATCGGTAAACGTCTCAAAAATCAACGCATCCACACCCGCATCCGCCAACGCGCCAATTTGTTCAGCGAAGGCAGCATGTGCTTCTTCAGGACGAATTCGCCCATAAGGACGCATTCGTGCGCCCAACGGCCCAACAGACCCGACAATATAAGTCGCCTCCTGTCCCGATTCGGCGATGGCACGACGGGCAATTTCGACCCCAGCGCGATTGACTTCCGCGACCTTATCGCCCAGACCATATTCCGCCAACTTAAAGCGATTCGCGCCGAAGGTGTTGGTTTCGATCAGTTCCGCCCCGGCGGCGATATAATCCCGATGAATGCCTTCCAGAATAGCCGGATCGGAAAGATTGAGCGCATCAAAACACGCATTAAGCGCGGCACCGCGTTGATGCAGCAGCGTCCCCATCGCCCCATCGCCCAATAGGGGGCGATTTTCCTTCAGGCGTTCAAGAAAAGGTTGTTTCCTCATGATGCTGCTCCCACAATAACCATTGATTCCATTACGATCCGCCAAGTGCGAGTTCGGGCGCACAGCGGGAAACTAAAGCGATGACCGCGCCGTCAGTGTTCTGATCGCGGCCTACTGCCCAGCGCAACTGCGCGATTTGTCCGTCACGGCTTTTCCCCTGAGACTCGTTGAGGATGTCCTGTCGGGTATACCATCGGCTGACGATCCCGGAAGTATCAGTGGTATAAAGAATGCGTCTCGTCTCGCCGATTCCGAAGGAACGCAACCAGCTATGCTCCTCACTGACCAACTGCGAACCGGAATAATCTGGCAGCCAAGTATTGGCGCTGGAAACACACGAGGTATCGACGGCAATATAAATCACCGATACACACGCCAACGTCCCCAAGAGCATCCCTAAGCCGACGATTAAACATCCTTTTAGGGTCGTCTGCCGCCCCTGCATCGAGTCTACAAAGCCCAAATTCTAAACTCCTAAACAATCGGTTTCGCCTGCTTTGCTACTTCCACAATCGCATCCAATTTTTCGATCACTTCCGCGTCAATCAGCTCAGGCGGTACAAAATTCGCCAAGACATGATAGTTGGTCTTTCGCATCAAATTCGGCAGTCCTAGTTTTTGATAATACACCTCGAAAAGGCGATCCATGAAATCACTTGCTTTTGTATCATGCCAGAAAGGGTGAGTCCTATCATTTAAGGCAGCGGGCGCGACTTCTGAAGCAATTAATTCCCTCATGATGCTCATACGCACCTCTCCGTCACCCGCTCCATCTGCTGCATAGGCTATAAGTGTTTCCGGCATTAACAAGTAATTTTCAATTTCGCGCCGCTTCCACATCAATTCAACTAAACCTAGCCTGTGTTGTAGTTTTGCTGAGGGTATTTTGTCAAAAAGTGCGACACCCACTAAATCCGACTTAGCTTCTAACAATCCGTTGAAATGATCGTTGGCAATACGGGGTTTATTTGTCTCAAGATAGTGGACAAAAGGATGCCCAAACATTTGTAGCGCTTGATGATCGAGCAGCGTGGCAAAAGATCGCAAAATGGCTAAATCGGTTGCGCCCTCTAGGTACAAAATCCAACCCGTTTGTTGAACCAAAGCATAATCTACAGCACGAATTTTTTTCAATGCCTTTGCCACTTGGCTTTTGTTGCGCTTATCCATGCGGTGTGGCTGCCCTACAAACGCGATTACTGTATCCCGATCAGCCGCTTCATCTAGCACAATTTCTGAGTGGCTGGCAGCAATAATCTGCGAACCTTGTTCTCCTGCTACCGTCATCAGTAAATGATAAACCTCACGTTGGCGCAAAATTTCTAAATGAGCATCTGGTTCATCAAGCAGTAGCACCGCGCCGGGATTAGCATACATATAGCTCAAAAGCAATAAGATTTGCTGCATTCCCCGACCAGATGACGACAAATCAAGCGTGATACCACGTTCTTGATAGGCCATACGGATTTCGCCACGAGCAGGCAAATAATCTGGTGGCAGTAATTCAACACCAAATGAATCCCGGATATAGGTGGTAATCTTATCCCAATTACCTGTTTGACTATTACTTTCATAAACCTGATAGCACAAATTCCGCAGCACTTCCGCCGTGCGTCCCTCGCCTATGCGTCGGTTGATGCTGCCACGCTCCCATCTATCCTCAGTCGCTATCAAGCCTGACATTGGTGGCAAATAAACAAGCTGAGGTTTATCGTTTATATGGTGTATAAAGGCAAAATCAGAAGGCACAGATGGAAAGCAATAGAGCGATTCTTCGTTGACAAATTCAAACTTGAATTGCTGTGACCAGATTTTTTCCTTACCTAAACCATCAACCCAAATCTCTATAAACACATTTTCAGTATTTTGTTTGGATCGCAAATTACGCCATAACAATTCGATTGATGGAACTGGTAAAACATACAAATCATAACGGTTGATCGTTAAATAAGGATGTTCGGCAGGTTCAATATGCCAATCAGGAAGTAGAGACCACCATTTTTGTAACCCGCTATACCACAACGCCAATGCCTGCAATGCAGAAGTCTTGCCGGAATTATTAGGGCCAATCAAGACAACCGACTGCCCCAATTCAATATCGACATCTTCAAACTGCTTAAAATTTTTGATGCGAAGGCGAGTTAACATCCCACATATCCCTCATTCAGGGAACATGGATTCAATCCACATTCCCTTTTTCTTTGCGATTCTCGGCGTTCTTAGCGCCTTTGCGTCGACTCTTTGCTGTTTATCTTTCCGGCTCGCCCAAGATTTGTGCGGTGCGGTCAAGATTACCCACGCTGTAATATTTCGCGTCCGGGTGATGGGTGAAGATCGCGGCGGTGCTTTGTTCCGGCACAAGTTGGTACGATTCGGTCAGCGTCAGTCCGATTTCGGCAGTTTGTGGCAGCAAGCGGAAAACCGTTGCATGATCTTCCAAGTCCGGGCAGGCTGGATAGCCCCAGCTATAACGCTTGCCACGTCCATCCGCCAACTTCAATTGTTGGCGTACATGGCGGGTGACGTAATTTGCTGTTGCTTCCGCGCTTTGTACCGCGAGACCATGAAAGAAATAGGCCTCGCTGTAATTATCCGCACCCTGCAACTTTTCAAAATATTCGCTGGCTTCTTCGCCAACCGTCACAGCTTGCAGCACCACCACATCGGTCTGACCGCTGTCTATCGGCGCATAGTAATCGCTGATGCACAAGTATTCGCCGCCCGGCTGACGTGGGAAGCTGAAACGGGCGACTTCAATTTTTTCCGGCGGCTTGCCATTCGCATTCTGGAACGGCTGCCAATCCCAAATAATCAGATCGTTGCCATCACTGTTGGCGGGGAAATAACCATAAACCGCCTGCGGACGCAGCGACTTATTCCGGCTGGCCTCGCGCCCCATCCGTTCCAAACGGGCTTCAAAGTCAGCTTCGAGCTTCGTCCATTCTTCGCCGCGTGTATTGGTCGCCCCCCATGAGAGTCGGAATAACTCTGGCTTATGGATATGCTGATAAATAATTTCCAGCGGCATACTTTCGATGAGTTTTGATCCCCAGAATGGCGGGACGGGCAAATCAGGCGATGGCTGAACTGTCTTACCGCCGCTGCCGACATTCACCCGTTTTCTTGGGGCAGGTTTGCCGAGTTCTTCATACGCCTCATCGATCACCTGTTGCAAAAACGTCTCACGGACTTGCGGCACGATCAGCTTATCCATCACATTCAGCCCTTCAAAGGCATCGTTGCAATAGAACACGCCAGGGGTATACGGTTCTTTGGTGTCATCCAAAAACAGGATGCGCCGCCCGAACTTACGATTAATCGCCGCTCCGCCGATCAACACGGGGAATTTCAGACCACGCCGCGCCAATTCATTCACGATCAACGGCATCTGCTTGGATGTACTCACCAGCAGCGCCGAAAGCCCAATCGCGTCTGCATTATATTCAACCGCTTTTTCGATGATGATGTTCGCCGGGACTTGCTTGCCGAGATCATGCACGGTGTAGCCGTTGTTGGTCAAAATTGTCTTGACGAGATTCTTCCCAATGTCATGCACATCACCGTAAACCGTTGCCAGCACGACGGTACCTTTGGTCGAACCTTCGACTTTATCCATGAACTGCTCTAAATAAGCAACGGTTTTCTTCATCACCTCGGCGGATTGCAACACAAAAGGCAGAATCAATTCGCCCGAACCAAATTTATCGCCGACCTCTTTCATGGCAGGCAGCAAGACGTTATTCAACACGCCTACCGGATCTTGCCGCGTTAGACTATCATCAATGAGCTTCTCTACGCCGTCCTTCTTGCGATGCAATATATGCCAATGAAGCGCCTGTTCGCTGGTCATATCGGCAGTGGGGTCTTCTACTTCCTGCCCGGCGACTTTGACTTCATTTTTCTCAAAGTATTGGATGAAACGCGGCAGTGCATCCTCGTCGGTGTTATAGATCAGATCATTGGCTAACTTGCGCTGATCTTCGGGAATTTCCGCATACGGCGTGATGTGCGCCGGATTGACAATCGCCATATCCAGCCCGGCCTGCACCGCATGAAATAAAAACACACTGTTCAATACGCCGCGTGCTGCCTCGCCAATCCCGAAGCTGACATTACTCACACCGAGCGCCGTCATCACGCCGGGGACATACTGCTTAATCAGCCGGATTCCTTCAATCGTTTCCACCGCGTCGTTACGCAGTTCTTCCTGCCCTGTCGTGAGGGGGAAAGTGAGCGTATCGAAGATCAAATCTTCGGGTGATAAACCATAATCCTGGGCGGCGATTTCGGTGATGCGCTTGGCGATTTCATATTTCTTTTCGCGGGTGTGGGCCATGCCCTCTTCATCAATCGTCATCGAGAGGACACCCGCACCATATTTCTGTGCGATGGGCAAAATACGGTCAATCCGTTCTCGCCCATTTTCCAGATTGTTTCCGTTGATGATGCCGCGTCCCGGATACAACGCCAGCGCCGCTTCCGCGACTTCGGCCTCTGTCGTATCGATAATCAGCGGAACTTCAATCGACATCGCCAGCTTTTTGATGAGCTTTTCCATCTGTTCTTTTTCATCAGCACGTTCCGTCAACGCGACTGCCACATCAAGCATGTGTGCGCCGCTGTTGACTTGATCGACGGCGACCTGCACGATGCTGTCATAATCATCTGCCAAAAGCAACCGCTTCACTTTGCGGCTACCTTGACTATTGACGCGCTCGCCGATCATCGTCGGCCCCGGATTTTGTACCATCGGCATCGCGGTCATCCCACTAGAAGCAATCGCTTGATGCTCAGGATCACGTTGTTTCGGGTGAACGCGCTCCGCTTTGCCTTCGATGAGTTCCTGATACGAATGCCCATGTACTTTGCGATACAGCAAATCGAGATGCTCAGGCCGCGTACCGCAGCAGCCGCCGACGATGTTCACGCCCCAACGGGTAAACTCGCTGACCATATCGCTGAATGGTTCCGGTTCCATTGGATAAACCGCCTCGCCATCGACATTGAGGGGCAGCCCGGCATTCGGTAGAACACTAATCGGCAGTTGGCTGTGTTCGATCAAATATTGAATCGGCGCACGCATGTATTCGGGACCTGTCGAGCAGTTCATCCCGATCACATCAATCGGCAGCGCTTCGAGCGTTGCTAACGCCCCGGCGATGTCTGTTCCAAACAACATCCGCCCTGATGTATCGAGCGTAATCTGGCATTGCAACGGAACACGTACGCCAGCATTAGCAAAATAGCGATTAATGCCGACGACAACGGCTTTCACTTCCAGAATATCCTGGCTGGTTTCTACCAACAGCACATCCACGCCACCCTCGACCAAGCCCTGCGCCTGTTCGTAGAAAATGGCGGAAAGCTCGTCAAAGCTGATGTTGCTCAGATCAGGATCGTTGCCGCTCGGCAGTTTGCCCGATGGCCCGATGCTCCCCGCTACAAAACGTGCGATTCCCGTTTCCTTCTCAAAACGATCCGCTACATCTCGCGCCAACTTTGCCGCCGCCCGATTGATCTCCAGCGTTTTCTCCTGCAAGCCGAATTCGCCCAACGTCAGGCGGTTGCCGCGAAAGGTACACGTTTCCACCACTTCGCTGCCGACAGCGTAAAACGCGGCATGAATATCGGCGATCACATCCGGGCGCGTGAGGACGAGATGCTCGCCCAAGCCATTATATTTTTCGCCGCCGAAATCTTCCGCTGTCAAGTTGCGGCTGTGGATCATCGTCCCCATCGCGCCGTCAAAAATGACGACATGATCTTCAACTGCGTCTAAGTAACGCCGATTTGTATCTGTCTCTTATACACATCTGACGCTGCCGACGAATAGAGAGGTGTAGATCTCGGTGGTCGCCGTATCAT
>ENA-ORBV01004463-ORBV01004463.1-microbial-mat-metagenome-genome-assembly--contig:-NODE-4463-length-26856-cov-12.062661_pt1 | contig 26856 bp, 30 predicted proteins | sample MGYA00237777_ERZ505514 | MGnify/ENA primary metagenome ERZ505514 (study PRJEB26160, sample SAMN06269048) | microbial mat metagenome | isolation source: Oligotrophic lake microbial mat | place...
GGTGGTGGAGAACCTGCCGGGCGCGGCAGGCATGATCGGCGTCGACCGCCTCGCGCGGGCCGCACCCGACGGCTACACGATCGGCGGCATCAGCGACAGCACGCTCACCTATGTTCCGATCCTGCAGAACCGCGCGGGCTTCGATCCGCTCGCCCTGTTCGACCCGATCAGCCTCGTCAGTACGAGTACCTGGGTGTTGATCGCGCATCCGTCGCTTCCCGTGCGAAACGCGAAGGAACTGGTCGCGCTGGCGAAAGCCCGGCCGCAGAGCATCGACTACGCCTCGGCGGGTAACGGCGGCTCGCATCACGTCGTGATGGAGATGTTCAAGGCGGCCACCGGCGCGTCACTGCTGCACGTGCCGTTCCGTGGCGCCACGCAGGCGGCACTCGACGTGCAGGCGGGGCGCGTGCCAGTCATGTTCTCCGCGCTGTCTGTGGTGCTTGCGCCGATCAAGGCTGGCCGCCTGAACGCACTCGGTGTGGCGACCGAAACCCGCTCGCCGCTGTTGCTCGAAGTGCCCACATTGGCGGAGTCGGGTGTTCCCGGTTTCGTGTTTTCCACCTGGACCGGTATGTTCGCGCCCAAAGGCACGCCGCGTGCTGCGATCGACCGCGTCAATGGCGAGGTGGCCAGGGCACTCAACGATCCGGTCATCCGTGAACGCTTGCTCTCGCTGGGCGCCACGCCGCGGCCAGGCACCCCTGACGCGCTTGCGGAGCTGACGCGGAGTACGTTCGCAAGAATGGCGAAGGTGATCAAGGACGCCGGGATCAAGGGAGACTAGCCGCTGACGGGGTGCCGCGTTAGCATGCAGGCCGCCCGGCTGCAAGCAGACTCACTCATAACAACCGCCAGGCGCAGGAGGAGCGCATGCAGCACCATCCCTTTCGCATCACGCGTGGACTCATCGCCGCATTGCTGGCCGCCGCCGGCACCGCCTTCGCTCAAAATGCTCCCGAATGGCCGTCGCGTCCCGTCCGCATGATCGTGCCCTTCGCGCCGGGTGGCGCATCGGACTTCGTGGCGCGCATCCTGCAGCCCAAGCTTTCCGAAGCGCTGAACCAGCAGGTGGTGGTGGACAACCGCGCGGGTGCGTCGGGCAACATCGGGGTCGAGCTCGTCGCCCGCGCAGCGCCCGACGGCTACACATTGCTGCTGGGGAACGTCGGCACCATGGCGATCAATCCCGCCGTGTTCCGCAAGTTCCCGGTCAATCCGCTGCGCGACCTGATCGCGGTAACGTCCATCGTCGACGTGCCGGGCGCGCTGGCCATCCATTCGTCTGTGCCGAGCACCAATCTGAAAGACTTCATCGAATACGCCAGGGCTCGCCCCAACCAGATGAACTACGGGTCCTCGGGCGCAAGCAGCGCGCAGGGCCTGATTATGGAGTTCGTGATGAGCAAGGCCGGCATCAAGCTCACACAGGTCCCGTACAAGGGGGGCGCGGGCGCGGCGGCGGCGGCCCTGCTGGCGGGCGAAGTCTCGGCGTCGCTCGTCAGCGTGACGGCGTTCCTGCCGCACGTGAAGACCGGCCGCGTGAAGGTGCTCGCGGTGGTGGCGCCGAAGCGCGTGGCGCAAGTGCCGGAGATTCCCACGCTGGCCGAGTCGGGCTTCCCCGAATTGACCAGCGGTTCCTGGCAGGGCATGTACTTGCCCGCAGGCACGCCGCGTCCGATCGTCAACAAGCTGAACGCCGTGCTGCTGAAGCTACTCAACGATCCGTGGACGATGGAGCGGCTGGATCTCGGCGGCGCGCAGATGGTGGTGAGCAAATCCCCCGAGGAATTCGCCGAGTTCATGAAAGTGCAGACTGCGTTCTAGGCGCGACTGGTCAAGCAGGCCGGCGTGGAAGGGGAATAGCCTCCGGGCCTGATTCGACGGCGCGGGGGTTGCGTCTGCCCTACTGCGGCGGCCGCACCCCGTCCTTGCTCACTTGGATACGGCCGGTGCTGAGTTTGCCGTTCGTGCCCATCGTCCCGCCGAAGAAGACGTATTCCCCGACTTTCAGCGCCGAGCGATCCGCCGTGATCGTGGTCACGATCGGCGTGCCGTCGGGCACGATGAAGGTCTGCGACCCATCCTTGTATTCGACCGTCAGCGTATGGCTGCCGGTGGCTTTGACCGCGGAAGCGATGCGGGCGTTGGTCATCAGCGAATCCGGCAGCAGGTCCCACGCGCCATGGCCCTCGGCCACGGTGGCCGGGATCGTGTGCACCGCGCGCGCCGTCAGGCGGCCTTCGGCGTTGCGCGTGGAGGTTACGCCCACGGTGTCGCCGGGCTTGAGGTCGGCCAGCGTGATGGCCTTGGCGGTGGCCACCACCGTCTTGTCGGTCAGTTCCAGCTTGAGATCCTTGCTGTCGCGCGACTTGATGGAGACGGTGTTGCCGTCGATCGCGGTGATGGTGCCGCGCACCCGCATCGAGGTCTGGGCGTCGGCAGCTACGGGCGTGAGTGAGAAGGCGGCGCACAGCAGGGCTAGAGCCTGTGATGGACCTAAACGTGCGCGGCGTTGAGCCAGAAGGGAACGCGGGATTCGGGGTCCATTGCGTTGTCGCCTCACGCTTACAGTGGCTGGCACTGTGGCGCGATCGGCTCCTAGCACTGAACCCCGACTCCCGTGTTCGCCGCATACGTTTAGGTCCATTACAGGCTCTAGAGGCAGGGTTCGCATGGCGGATTCCGGTGAGGGTGGGATGAAAAATGAACAGCGGATAGTGGTGACTTATTCCGCGGGCCAGCCCTGCGGTGAGTCGGCCGGCGCGTTTTCCGCGGCTGGCGCCAGCATGCGGACGAACTCGCGCGCGTAAGGTTGCAGCGTGTAGCCCCGGCGCAGCGACAGCATCGCGGTGACCGGCGGGAACAGCGTGTCCACCGGCGTGGCCGTCAGGCGGTCGTCACGGGTGCGGTCGAAGGCCTGCACGGGGATCACGGAGATACCGATGCCCGCCGCCACGTAGGTCTTGATGACCTCGATGTCCGCCGTGGTCATCGCCACATCCGGCGTGAGGCCGTGATCGGCGAACACCTGCAGCACCCGGCGGTTCGCCATGAACTGCTGGCCATAGACGATGATGGGGTAGCGGGCGAGTGCTGCCACCGTCGGCACGCGCAGTTTCGCCAGCGGGTGGCCCTTGGGCATGATCACCACGCGGCGGAAGCGGCTGCACGGGTAGTGGACCAGCTCGGGGTGCGCCTCGGTGGACTCGACGGAAATGCCGAGGTCGGCCTGGCCGGTGGACACGAGGTGCGGGATCGATCGCGTATCGCCCGGCATCAGGGCGAAAGACACCTTCGGATAGCGCTTCCGCAGCGCCGTGATGGCCTCCACCAGCGTGTACTTGGCGTGGAAGTGCGTGGTGGCCACGACGATGCGGCCGCTGCTGACGGCGGCCGCATCGCGAGGCAGCGATTTCAGCTTCTGCGCCTCCTGCAGGATGCGCACCGCGTGTTCATGCAGCGTTGCGCCAAGCGGCGTGAGGCCGCTGACCTTGTTCCGCGTGCGTTGCAGAACCCGGTAGCCGACTTCGCGTTCCAGCAACTGGATCTGGCGGGTAACGGTCGGCTGGCTCGCGGACAGCCGGCGGGCGGCCGCCGACAGGTTGAAGCCGGCGGTGACGATCTCGCACAGGCACTCGAGATTGCGCAGTTTCATGGGCGGGGACGCAGTTGATACGAAAAACGTATAGTGCGATGAATTTATATCAATTCTCGTCGGCGTGGTGACTGAGTACGATGCGACGGTGCGGCGCGCCAGCGCCGACCGCCCTTCCTGGAGTCCGCCATGAACACCGTGACCGCCGCTGCCGTGCTCGAGAAAACCGCGCTTCCGCTTCCGCTTCCGCTTCCGCTTCCTTACGCGCGCCGCACGCCGATGACGACCCCCAGCACCTGGACCGCCCGCGAACTGGCGGCAGACCCGTCGTGGATCTACGAACTGAGCGCTGCGGAGATCGCCGAACTCGAGCGCGCGATGCTGCAGGTGAAACGCTCGGGCATTCCCCAGTACGAGGTGCGCAGCCGCGACTTCCCGCTGCCCACGCTGGCGCCGCGCCTGGCGGCGATGTGGGACCAGATCGAAGACGGGCGCGGCATCGCGCTGATGTGCGGCGTGCCCGTGCAGCGCTACGACCTCGAGGACATCGAGCTGCTTTACTGGGGCATCATGATGCACTTCGGCATCGCGATTCCGCAGAACACCAAGGGCGACCTCCTGGGCCACGTCCACGATTCCGGCAACCAGTGGGGCGAGCGCAAGAATGGCGAGCTCGTGCGCGGCTACCTGACCAACGCGCTGCTGCCCTTCCATACGGACACGGCCGACATCGTGTCCCTGCTGTGCGTGCAGAAGTCAAAGTCCGGCGGCCTTTCCAGCATCGTCAGCTCGATGGCGATCTTCAACGCGATCCTCCGCGACGAACCCGACGTGCTCGACACGCTGTTCCGCGGCTTCCATTACAGCCTGCGCGGCGAAGGCAACGGCGGCGTGACGGAGGTGAGCTCGTACCCCGTGCCGGTGTTTGCCGAATACGCCGGCAAGCTCGCCGGCCGCTACATTCGCAAAACCATCGAAACCGCCTCGCGCGTCGGCGGTGTCGAGCTGAGGGCAGACGATCTGCGCGCGCTGGCCGTGGTGGACCGCTATACGGTGCATCCGGAACTGCGCTTCGACATGGCCTTTGAACCCGGCGACATTCAGATTCTCAGCAACTGGACCACCTTCCACTCGCGCACCGAGTTCGAGGATTACGAAGAGCCGGCGCTCAAGCGGCGCCTGCTCCGGTTGTGGCAGCAGGTGCCTCATGGACGCGAACTGGCGCCCCCGCTGCGCAGCCCCTTCGGCGTGAAGTCGCCGTTCCTGACCCGCGCGCAGGCGATGGCGAGGGAAGGACTGGCCGCAGCCGCTTGATTCCGGATCGCCGCGCCAGCCCCCGCCTGCTGGTCTATTCACCGAAGAAGGCGGGCGAGGCGGAGCAGTACGCCACGCTCGTCCGCGCACGCTGCCCGGACGTCGATCTCGTCTGGGCCGATGCGCCCGCCGGCTTCGAACGCGAGATCGGCGCGGCCGAAGTGCTGCTGGGCTGGCAGTTTCCGGCCGGATTCCTCGAGCGTGCCCCGAAACTGCGCTGGATCCACAAAATCAGTGCGGGCGTGGACGATCTCGCCGGCAAGCTGCCGGCAAGCATGACGCTGACCCGCAGCGACGGCTCGCTGATCGCACCGCGCATGGTGGAGTACGTGCTGGGCTGCGTGTTCGGCCACGCTCAGCGTTTCGGCCAGGCCTGGCGGCAGCAGCAGGCGCGCACCTGGGCGAAGTACGTGCCGGATCTCGCCGCCGGCAAAACCGTCGGCGTGGCGGGGCTGGGCGGCATCGGCAGGAAAATTGCTTACGCGCTGCACCGCAACGGCCTGCGGGTGAGCGGCTGGCGGCGCACACCGCCAGCCACCGCGGAGGCCATTGAGGGTGTGGCGCGGATTTACGCGGGTGACAATGCTTCCGATGGCCTTCCAGCCTTCCTCGCGGAGTGCGACTATCTCGTGCTGGTGTTGCCGCTGACGCCGGATACGCGCGGGTTGTTCGATGCGCGGACGCTGGCGATGCTCAAACCCGGTGCGTACGTGATCAATGTGGGGCGCGGGCCGCTGATCGACGAGGCGGCGCTGTGCCAGGCGCTCACGGCGGGCCGCCTGTCGGGTGCGGCCCTCGATGTGTTCGTGCAGGAACCGCTGGCCACGGACAGCCCGCTGTGGGGGCTGGAGACCGTATTCATGACGCCGCATGTGTCGGGGCCGGTGATTCCCGAAGATGTGGTGGGGCATTTCGTGGAGAACCTGAACCGCTACCGGGCGGGACAGCCGCTCGCGAGCCGGGTGGATCCGGCCCGCGGTTACTGACAGTCAACGCAGGCATGAAGGAGTGCACGGCATGAATGGAAGCAGGCAATGCAAAGGCTCATGGGCGCGGCCCCTGCTGCTGGCGCTCGCGGGCAGCGTGGCGGCGGGCACAGGTACCGCGGCGCTGGCACAGCAGGCCTATCCCACCAAACCGGTGTCGGTGATCGTGACGTTTCCGCCGGGGGCTGCGACCGATACCTTCGCGCGGCTGGCCGCGCGGCGCATGACGGAGCTGATGGGCCAGCAGGTGGTGGTCATGAACCGCGACGGCGCGGGCGGCATCATCGGCACCAACCTCGTCGCCAAGGCGGCGCCGGACGGCTATACGCTGCTGTGGGGCACCTCCGGCCCGATGACGATTGCGGCGGCCTGGATGGACAAGCTGCCCTACGACGTCGCCAACGACTTCGCGCCCATCGGCGTGTTCACCACCATTCCGTTCTTCCTCGTCATTCATCCGTCGCTGCCGGTGAAGAACGTGAAGGAACTGGTTGCGCTGGCGAAGGCGCAGCCCGGCAAGCTCAACTACGCGTCGGGCGGTGTGGGCGGCATTTCGCACTTCGCGGCGGAGTTGTTCAAGGTATTGACCAAGACCAACATCATCCACGTGCCGTACCGCGGCACCGCGATTTTCGAAACCGAGCTGGTCGGGGGGCAGGTCGAGATGGCCTTCGTCAGCCCCACAGTGGCCCAGCGCAACGTCAATAACGGGCGTCTGAAGGCGCTCGCGGCGACAGGCGAAAAACGTTCCGCCGTATTCCCGGACGTGCCGACGATGAAAGAGGCTGGGGTGTCCAATTACCAGTTCATCCAGTGGTATGGCCTGCTCGGCCCCGCCAAGCTGCCGCCGGCCCTCATTTCGCAGTTGAACGCGGCGCTGATGAAATCGCTGGACGATCCGGAAGTGAAGAAACGGGTCGCGATCGAGGGCGGCACCATTGCCGCGAATACCCCGGAACAGTTCGCCGCGGCGTACAAAGCCGAGCTCGCGCAATACGACAAGACCATCAAGGCCGCCGGCCTTAAGGTTGAATAAGCGGGCCGAACCAGCGCCATCGCAGGTGCAAGACACGAACGCCATCGAGGAGCCGTGCCGTTGAAGACGATCACCCAGTTCAAACATCAATACACCGAGACCGAGGATTGCTGGATCCCGATGCCCGACGGCATCAAGATCGCGGCCAAACTGTGGCTGCCGGACATCGCCGCAACGCAGCGGGTGCCGACGATCATCGAGGTCATCCCCTACCGCAAGCGCGACATCTACGCGCCGCGCGATGCGCAGCACCACCGCTATTTCGCCGGTCACGGCTACGCGACCATGCGCGTGGACATCCGCGGTTCGGGTGACTCGGGCGGCGTGCAGGGCGTCTTCGCCGCCATCCAGGAGCAGGAAGACACGCTGGAAGTGCTGAAGTGGATCGCCGCGCAGCCGTGGAGCGACGGTCAGGTCGGCATGTTCGGCATTTCGTGGGGCGGCTTCCAGGGCATCCAGACCGCCTACCGCGCCCCCAAGGAACTCAAGGCCGTGATCGCGTGCTCGTACGCACCCGACCGCTACCGTTACAGCCAGGTCTTCCGCGGCGGGTGCATCCTGCTGCGCTCGATCCGCTGGTCTAGCCAGTTGTTCGGCTACAAGTCGCGCGCACCCGATCCGCTGCTGGTGGGTGACGACTGGCGCGCGATGTGGATGGCGCGGCTGGAAGCCGATACCCCGCAGATCACCGCCGCGCTGAAGCACCAGGCCTTCGATGCCTACTGGCGCGAACGCGCGATCGACCATGCCAAGATCAAGGCGCCGTTCTATGCGATCAGCGGCTGGGCCGATGGCGCGTATGTGAGCGCCGTCAGCGAGTCGCTCGGCAAATTGAAGTCGCCGTCCAAGGGCCTGATCGGTCCCTGGGGCCACCGTTTCTCGCATCTCGGCGTGCCGGGGCCGGCGATCGGCTTCCTGCAGGAATCGCTGCGCTGGTACGACCACTGGATGCGGGGCAAGGACACCGGGATCATGCGCGATCCCAAGCTGATCGCGTGGATGCCGCAGGCGGTGCCGGCGAAGGGCTGGTATCCGGAGTCGCCCGGCCGCTGGGTCGCGGAACCGGAATGGCCCACCAAGCGTATCAAGGCGCAGAAGTTTTTCCTCAACGCCGGCGGCACCCTCGGTGCGCGGGCGGCCAAACCTGCAAAGCTCACCCACAAGTCGCCGCAGACGCTGGGCCTCGAAGTCGGCGAGCTCATGCCGTGGTTCCAGCATGGGCCCAGCCCGGAGATGCCCGGCGACCAGCGCGCCGATGACGGCAAGTCGGTGTGCTTCGAGACCGCTCCGCTCGCCAAAACCATTGAGATTCTCGGCACGCCCGAAGTCGAACTCACGTTGTCGGTGGACAAGCCTGTGGCCTTCGTCTGCGTGCGCCTGTGCGACGTCGGACTGGACGGCGCGTCCACGCGCGCGACCTACGGCACGCTCAATCTCACGCACGTGATCAACGGCCCCGGCAAGCCGACCAAGCTCGTGCCCGGCAAGCAGTACAAGGTGCGCGTGCCGCTGATCGACTGCGCCTACTCCTTCCTCAAAGGCCATCGCATCCGCGTCGCGCTCTCCACGACCTATTGGCCGCTGCTCTGGCCGTCGCCCGAGCCCGTGACGCTGACACTCGTGGCCGGCAAGAGCGGGCTCGAGTTGCCGGTGCGGCCGCCGCGCAAGGAAGACAAAAACCCGCCGCGTTTCAAAGCTGCGGAAGCAGCGCCGGCCTTCGCGAAGACGGCGCTGGAACCGGGCGGGCGCAATCGCGTCATCCACACCGACCTCAGCAAGCGCGAGACGGTGGTCGAAGTATCGGACACCACCGGTCTCAGCCGCTACGACGATATCGACCTGATCGCCGCGGCGCGCTCAACCGAGCGCTACCGCATCGTCGAGGACGATCCGTTGTCCTGCACGGCGGAGGTGACGTGGCAGTGGATCTTCGAGCGCAAGGACTGGAAGATCCGCACCGAAACCCGCACCCTGGTCACTTGTACGAAAAAGGACTACGTCATCACCGCCAGTATCCAGGCGTATGAGGGCGAGAAGAAAGTATTCGAGCGTGAGTTCGAGGAAAAAGTCGCCCGCAACGGCACGTAACACGGCAGTTCATCTCAGCGAGGTCGCGATGGTCCGGTTCTGGCAAGGGTGGTGGTTGTTTGTTGCGTTGACGGGCGTTTGCGTGGCGGCCGATACGCCGGCCTATCCGCGCCGGTCCGTGACGTTCATCGTGCCGTTCCCGCCGGGCGCGGCGACCGATATCCTCGGCCGCACGGTGGGCCGGCGCATGGGCGAGTTGCTCGGGCAACAGTTCGTGATTCTCAACCAGGCCGGCGCGGCGGGCGTGATCGGCACGGACGCCGTGGCGCGAGCTGCGCCTGACGGCTATACGCTACTGTGGGGCAGTTCCTCCGCGCTCGCCATCCTGCCCGCTTTCGGGCGCAAGCTGCCGTTCGATCCGCTGCGCGATCTGGCGCCCGTCAGCCTCGGCGCCAAGATCGGCTATATCCTGGTGGTGCATCCTTCGGTGCCGGCGAAGAACCTGAAGGAACTCATCGCGCTCGCCAAGGCACGGCCCGGCAAACTGAACTTCGCCTCCGCGGGCACCGGCGGCTCGTCGCATTTCGCCGGCGAGCTGTTCAAGTCGATGGCGAAGATCGACATCGTGCACATCCCGTATAAGGGCACCGCGCTGTTCGCCACCGACATGGTCGCCGGCCAGATCGATCTGGCGTTCGCCGGCGTCGCCACCACCCTGCCGTTCACCAGCAGCAACCGCCTGCGCGCGCTCGCGAGCACCGGCACGGTCCGGGCCGAGCTGTACCCGGACGTGCCGACGATGGCCGAGGCCGGCCTGCCCGGCTACGAGTTCACGCAGTGGTACGCCCTCCTCGCGCCCGCGAAGACGCCGCCCGAGCTCATCGCCCAGCTCAACGCGACCTACCGCAAGGCGGTCGACGATCCGGAGGTCAGAAAGCGCATGACCGCGGAAGGCGGCCTCGCTACGCCGTCCACGCCGGAGGAGCTCACCGCGTTTATCCGCGCCGAGACCGCCAAGTTCGAAAAGATGATCAAGGAGGCCGGCATCAAGCCGGAATGACGCCATGCCCGCCACTCGTCTCGTTCTGTATGCACTCGCCGCACTAACGCTCGCCACCGCCACTGCCGGCGCGCAGTCGTTCCCGTCCAAGCCGATGACGCTGATCGTGCCGTTCCCGCCGGGGGCCGCGACCGACGTGTTCGCGCGCGCCGCCGGCAAGCGCATGGGCGAGCTGCTCAACCAGCAGATCGTCGTGCTGAACCGCGACGGCGCTTCCGGACTGATCGGCACCGAACAGGTGGCGCGCGCCGCCCCCGACGGCTACACCCTGCTGTGGGGCAGTTCCGGCCCGCTCGCGATCGCCCCGGTCTGGACGGAGAAGATGCCGTACGAACCGCTGCGCGATTTCGCGCCCGTCAGCCTGTTCGCCAAGATTCCCTACCTCCTGCTGCTGCATCCCTCGGTGCCGGCGAAGAACGTGAAGGAACTGGTCGCGCTCGCCAAGGCGCAGCCGGGCAAACTGAACTTCGCCTCGTCGGGCGTCGGCGGCACCGCCCACCTGGCGGCGGAACTGTTCCAGTCGATGACCGGCACGCGCAGCACGCACGTGCCGTACCGCGGCACCTCGCTGTTCGTCACCGAGCTGATCGCGGGACAGGTGGAGTGGGCTTTCGCAGGCCCGACCACAGCGCTCTCACCGGTCAACAGCGGTCGCCTGCGCGGGTTGGCGATTTCCAGCGCCAAACGCTCGGAACTGTTCCCCAACGTGCCGACTTTTTCAGAAGCCGGCGTGCCGGGCTACGAATTCACGCAGTGGTACGGCCTGCTGGTGCCGGCGAAGACGCCGCGCGAGATCGTCAGCGTACTGAACGCCACGCTGCTGAAGGCGATGGACGATCCCGAGGTGAAGAAGCGCATCGCCCACGAAGGCGGGGCGGCAGCGCAGGGGACGCCAGAGGAGTTTTCGGCGTTCCTCAAGCGCGAACTCGCCAGCAACGCGAAGATGATCAAGGACGCGGGGCTCAAACGCGAATGAGACGAGAGTGAGGCGCGAGAAGAGGCGCGAGACCGGGGAGTGGGGCGGGTAGAATGCCGCCTCCTTTCCCTGCCGCTATTCAAGGATCGTGATGACCCCCACCGAGCAACGCCAGCGCCTGCGCGCCATCCTCGCCGGAACGAAATGCCTGACGCCCGCGAGCGTCTACGACGCCCTCTCGGCGCGTGTCGCCCAGTCCGTCGGCTACGAGCTCGGCATGCTCGCTGGCTCGGTGTCCGCCAATACCGTGCTGGCCGCGCCGGACCTGATCGTCATCACGCTCACCGAGTTCGCCGACCAGGTGCGGCGCATCCAGCGCTACACGTCGCTGTCGCTGATGACCGATGCCGACCACGGCTACGGCAACGCGCTCAATGTCATGCGCACGGTGGAAGAGCTGGAACACGCGGGCGTGTCGGGCATGTCCATCGAGGACACCGTGCTGCCCACGCCTTTCGGCGCGACCAAGGAATCGCTGATCTCGCTGGAAGAGGGCGTCGGCAAGATGAAGGCCGCCGTCGCGGCGCGCCGCGATCCCTCGGTCGTGATCGCCGGCCGCAGTTCGGCGCTGAAGGTAGAAGGGCTGGACGGCGCGATCGCCCGCTTCAAGGCCTACGAGGCCGCGGGCGTGGACGCGATCTTCGTCATTGGCCTCGAGAAGCTGGAGCAGCTCGAGGCCATCCGCGCCGCCACGAAGGGACCCATCATCGTCGGCACCGCGCCCGCCGGCATCACGCGCGACCAACTGGCCGCGACCGGCGCCCGCATCCTGCTGCAGGGCCATGCGCCCGTCGCCGCGGCGGCCAAGGCGCTGCACGACATCTATACTCACCTCTACGCAGGCGGGTCGCCGGCGGACCTGAAGGGCAAGATCGCCTCGAACGAGGAGATGGAGAAGTTCACGAACGGGGCGCAGTACAAGCAGTGGCAGAAGGATTTTTTGCGCTGAGGCATTGGCAGGTTACTGGAAAAGATCGTCGTTTCGATCAGGTGGAGTGTCTTACGGGTTCTTTCGGAAAGGTGGATAGATCTCGTAGCGGCAGAAAAGCTGAGCGCACCCGGACATCAGCGTTCCCATCGGCAGGATGGTCGTCTTGCCCCAGGGGTCCTGGTCTAGCTTGCACATCAGAATGTAGCCATCAGGCAAAGAGTCAGTCCCGAGATTGATGCAGGTTTCGATTTCGGCGTTTGAGGCGAGCAGCGGCCTCAAGTTCTGAGCCGGCCAGGCGTATGCCGAATTTGGCGGCACATCCTTGTGTTGCCTGGCGTACGACAAGGCGTATCGCGCAGCCTGTAGATTCCCGACAGTGGCGAGTTTGCCAAATCGCTCGCCCTCGCCTTGGCCGATCGTGATCAAACAGCCAGAGGCTTGATCGCAGGTCGCGGTGAACTTGGTGTCAGGAATGGACCCGCCAACGAGTTTTGGCACGGTATCTTCGAACGATCCAAAAAAATAATCGGGGAGCTTGTTTTTGTTCGATACGCTCGCCACGCCTTGAGCCTGCGTTATGGCAGCGTATGCGAATAGTGCAATAGCGGCAAAAGCACAAGCGTAATTTCGGAGTTTCTCTCTCATGCCGTCTCTGCATGGTGGTGATGGAACGACGTGTAAAGTGCCCAGACCACCGTATCCATACAAGACGGTGCTCGGAATAAATCTTGGTGTTGGACCCGTAGAGTCAACCGCGCGGGCATGCGCTCACTTGGGCTGCACCTTGGTCAGGCGATCGGCCATGCGTGTTTGCCAGCCGGGCCCGGTGGCGCGCCACTTCCGGATGACGTCTTCCGGCAGCCGGATGGAAATGAGCTTGCGGGGATTTTCGGCGCGCGGGCGGCTGCCTTTGTTGACCTTGCCCCGGGCAAGCATGTCGTCGGTGAGTTCGGGCAGCTCCTCGTATTCGTGCGGCTGGATCCGGTGCGACTCAACACGCGCGAGATCAGAGCCCAAGGCGCGGCGCGATACGTGTTTGCTCGCGGTCATTGGAATACGCCGGCTGAGTGGCGCACGTACGCGCGCAGCGCCCGATCAAGCGGCAATCGTGCGGACGGTGCCGGGGAGCTTGCTGAGGATGAGCTCTTTAAGCTGCACTTTGGAACTGGCATTGTCGATATCGATGCCGACGAGATTGCCACCGGCGTCGTAGTCGAGCTGCACACCCTCGGAGATTTCCCGGGTCTCGACACTCGCCTTTTCGGAAAGGTCGATGTAAAGCGAGTCCGTTTCAGAGTAGTAGTTCAGCTTCATGGCGTGAACCTTCGGTCGGGAAAGGCGTTGTGGATGGTCACTTTATCCCCAAGCGTGATTACCCTCAAGTAGCGGTCTCCAAGCTCTGGAATCCGGCCCCAGAAGCGGTGTCGGTTTCCTTCCTGCGGCTCGGAGCGCAAGGGACTGTCGAGAACCCGTGTGCACCATTCTTTCTTCAAGTAGGGGCGTTTGCGCAAGACCTCCTTCTCGAAGTAATCGGTGAACTGGTAGTCGGCCATAGGCGACAGGATACCCCGTCGATCAGCGCTGATGTTGCCGCTGAGTCTCTTTGTCGCTGGGCGCGCGTGAGCACTTTATGGCGATGCACGCTCGTACAAGCGTTTAGCGCTTCCTTGCCCGGTTTTTTCCTCGGCGTCTCTGAGTCGCCCAAAGGCTGAACTCCAGAAAATGGATTTCCGTTTGCACGGGAATGACGAAGTCCTCTGCGCTCTCTGCGCCTCTGCGGCTAATTCGGCTTTGCCGTAGTCCGCCGATTCAGCCACGACCCCGTCGTCAGCAGCACCCCGCAGGTCCAGAACACCGGCGACAGCCCCAGCACCGCCCCGAACGCGCCGAACAGCGGCGGAATCACCACGTGCGACCCGTAGCTCACGGCCAGCCGCATCGCGATGCCTTCCGCCTGGCGGCCCTTGGGCGCGGCGTTGTAGGCCAGCACCATCGACAGCGGTTGCCCGCAGCCGAGGCCGAGGCCGATGAAGAACGCAATGACGCCGAGCAGCAGCGGGCTCGTCGTCAGCGGAATGGTGACGACGGCGGCCGCCGCGAGCGCGAGCGACCACCGCAGCATCCTGCGCTCGCCCCAGCGTGACGTGATCGCGGGGATCGCCAGCCGCGTCACGATGCCCGCCGCGCCGAACGCGCCAATGATGAGCCCGATCGTGCTGGCGTTGATGCCGAGCCCGCGCGCGTAGACCGGCATGTAGAGGTTGAAGAGATCGAGCGAGGACATCACCACGCCGTTGATCAACAGCGCGGCGCGCATCGCGGGCAGCTTCAGCAGGTCGGTCATCCGGCGCGGAGTGGCGTCGTCGGTGGCGGGCCGCGTGCCCGGCGGCACCCGCCGGTGCGCGGCGGCCAGGACGAGCGCGCACCCGCCGGTGAAGAGCGCCAGGTACAGGTAGGTGTATTGAAACCGGAACGCGTCGATGGCGAAGCCGACGGCCACCGGGCCGGCGATCGCGGCGGCGGATTCCCCCAGGCTGAAGTAACTGAAGTTGCGCGTGCGGGTGTTTGCGGACGACAGCACGCCGAGGAGGTTCTGCGTGGCGACCATGAACAGCATGCTGCACAGCCCCGAGAAGGCGACCGCGACGTACAGGACGGGGAGCGTGGGAAAGAAAAACGGCAGCAGCAGGCACGCGGCGTAACCAACGATGCCGCAGTACATGAGGACGCGGTTGTCGAGGCGGTCGGCGATGCGTCCCGCGGACACCGCCAGCAGGAAGGGGAAGAGCCCGTTCATCGCGAACAGGAAACCCATTTCCAGAGGGGTCGCACCGAGCTCCACGCCGAACAGCGTGGACAGCACCCGTTGCCCCTTGAGGCTGATGAAGACCGTGGAGGACAACAGCAGGACGAGCGCCAGGGGCATCCGGAATTATAGCGAGCAGCCCGCTGATCCGGCTTGTTGAACGCACCCCCCAGTGTCATAGTGGCGCGAGACTCGGCACGCAGACCGGGCCGGATCGAACGCATCCGACAGGAGGGGAACATGATTCATGTCTTGCGCCCGGCGCTGGCCGCCGCGCTGGTGGTGGCGAGCGGTTTTTCCGCCGCCGCCGGCTATCCCGACCGCCCGATCCGCCTTCTCGTCCCGCAGGCGCCCGGTAGCGCCTCCGACACCGTCGCCCGCATCATGGCCGCCGAACTTGCGCCGCTGCTGGGGCAGCAGATCGTGGTGGACAACCGGCCGGGCGGGGCGCTCACGCTCGGCATCGAGCTCATGGTACGCGCCGCGCCCGACGGCTATACGCTCGCCTACGCACCGGTCGGCGCGCTGGCGATCGGGCCGAACATGATGGCGAAGCCGCCCTACGACGTGAACCGCGACCTCCAGGCGGTGGCCCACATCGCCTCCAACCAGATGCTGCTGGTAGTGTCGCCCAAACTACCGTTCAAGACGGTGCAGGAAGTGATCGACTACGCGAAAGCCAACCCGGGCAAGCTTTCCAACGCGTCGTCAGGCAATGGCTCGCCCGGCCACGTCGGCTTCGAACTGTTCAAGGTGATGACCGGGACGAACATCGTCCATATCCCGTACAAGGGCGGCGCGGCGGCGCTGACCGATCTCATCTCCGGGCAGGTGCACCTCATGCTGGAAAGCCAGAACTCGATCACGCCGCAGGCGAAGGCCGGGCGCGTGCGCGGGCTGGCCGTCAGCGGTTCGCAGCGCTCCACCGCGCTGCCGGAATTGCCCACCATCGCGGAGGCCGGCGTGCCGGGTTACGAGGCCACCACCTGGAACGGCATCATCGCGCCGGCCGGCGTGCCTAAAGCCATCATCGCCAGGCTGAACGCGGACATCAACAAGGCGCTGGCGGCGCCATCCACGCGCGACAAGCTCGCCGCCATCGGCGCCGAACCCGTCGGCGGCACCCCGGCGCAGTTCGCCGCACTGATCAAGTCCGAGCACGCGAAGTGGGCGGATGTCATCAAGCGCACCGGGGCGAAGGTCGATTGAACCCGTTGCCGGGGCTTGCGCCTGAGGCTACGATAGCCTTTATGAACGACACACTGAAACTCCCTCGCGCGCTCGCCTACCGCCTTGAGCGTGTGGCGGCAACCGAGGGCCAGACGGCCACGACGGTAGCCCGTGAGGCGATCGCCGGTCATCTGCAGTACCTGGAGTGGAAGGTCCGCGCGATCGCTGAGGGCGAGTCCGATATCAAGGCGGGGAAGGTGATGACGACCGGCCAGGTAACCGCAGCCCTCCGCAAGCAGCGCACCCGGCGTGCCGCCAAGGCCGCTCCGTATTGATTGATTAGCAGACAGATATTCTGCCGTTGCCGAGTCTAACCCCCACCCTAACCCTCCCCCTGAGAGGGGGAGGGAATTCACTCCTTCCCCCTTGAAGGGGAAGGTTGGGATGGGGGTGGGGCGCCCCTCATCACCAATACCGTTACCAACAAGACAGATCATGCCCCAGCCCCAAGTCCTCGTCACCTCCAGCCAGCTCTCCGACGCCGCGAAACAGATCCTCGCCGCCGCCGGCGCGCAGGTCTCCTACATGACCGATCCGAAGTTCACCGAGGACGCGCTGATCGCGCATCTGAGTCGCGGGATCGAAGGCGTCCTGTTGCGCACCAACCCGCCGTTCACGCGCCGGGTGCTGGAGTCCGCGCCGAACCTGAGGATCATCGCCAAGCACGGCGCCGGTTACGACAGCGTGGACGTGCAAGCGGCCACCGAGTGCGGTGTCGTGGTGGTGACGGCGGGCGATGCGAACGCCGACCCGGTGGCCGAACACGCCGTCGCCGTCATGCTGGCACTCGCGCGCGACCTCGCGAAGCTCGACCGCAACCTGCGCGCCGGCCAGTGGGAGAAGGGCAGCTACATCGGCCGCGAATTCCGCGGCCGTCTCGTCGGCATCGTCGGCTACGGCGAAATCGGCAAGCGCACGGCGCGCATGGCCGCCGCGCTCGGCGCGAAGATCGTCGTGCACACGCGCTCGCCGGTGCCGCCGGAACAGTTGCCGCCCGGCGCGCAGGTCGAACCGAGCTTCGAGAAGCTGCTCGGCAGCGTGGATATCGTCTCCCTGCACTGCCCGCTGAACGAGAAAACGCGCTACCTGATGAACGCCCGCACGTTCGCGCTGATGCAACCGCATGCACTGTTCATCAACACGTCCCGTGGCGGGGTGGTGGAAGAGGCGGCCCTCTACCAGGCGCTGAAGAGCGGGCAGATCGCCGGTGCTGCGATCGACGTCTTCGAGCAGGAGCCGACCAACCCGAAGAACCCGCTGTTCGAGCTGCAGAACCTGATCGTGACGCCGCACACGTCCGCCATGACTTCGGACGCGATGGTGCGCATGGGCACGGCGGCGGCGAGCAACATCGTCGGCTGGCTGACGCGCGGCGAATGCGATGCCGCGAACGTGGCGAACCCCGAGGTGTTGAAGAAGAAATGACGGACTGAGAACGTCGGGGCGGCCGCGTCCGAACGCGGCAGCGACCTCGTTGCAGGTGTATTTCCGGGAGGAGGAAACGCGATGCACGGAATCATCCGCAGGGTGGGACTCCCGTTGCTGGCGGCCGTCGGCATGCTTGCTGCACCCGCCTGGGCGCAGGACTATCCGGCGCGCCAGATCCGCATCATCGTACCCTTCACCGCCGGCGGCGGCACCGATCTTCTGGCGCGCCTGCTGAGCGTGCGCTTCTACGAGGCCTTCGGGCAGACTGCGGTCGTGGACAACCGGCCGGGCGCCGGCGGCAATCTCGGCGCGGAAATGGTCGTCCGCAGCACGCCCGACGGCTACACGCTGCTCATGTCCACCGCGTCGCTGACGGTCAACGTGACGCTGTATCCGAAGATGCCTTTCGATGCCCGCCGCGACCTGATCCCGATCACGCAGGTCGCCTCCGCGCCCATCGTGCTCACCATCCATCCGTCGGTGCCCGCGCGCACGGTGCGCGAGCTGATCGAGTTATCGAAGCGCACCAAGGGCGGTCTCAACTTCGGCTCCAACGGCAGCGGCACTACCAGCCACCTCGCTGGCGTCATGCTGGAACAGGTCGGTGGGCTGCGCTTCACGCACGTTCCGTACAAAGGTGCCGCCGCGGCCATCGGCGCGCTGCTGGCCGGGGAGGTCGAGATGGGCCTCCCTGCGGTGATCAGCGCACGCCCGCAGATCGAACGCGGCAAACTGCGCGGGCTGGCCGTGACGACCATGCGCAAATCCTCCGCGCTGCCCGACCTGCCCACACTGGACTCGATGTATCCCGGCTTCGACATCGACAACTGGTTCTCCCTGTTCGCGCCCGCCGGGACGCCGCCCGTGATCATCAACCGCATCCACACGGAAGTGGTGAAGGCCCTGAAGCATCCCGACATGATCGGCTTCATGCAGCGCGAGGGGGCGGAACCGGTCGGCAGCTCGCCGGCGGAGTTCGCGGCATTCTTCAACCGGGAAATAGAGAAATACGCGAAGATTGTCAAAGCCTCGGGCGCCAAACCCGACCAATAACAAGGCAGACCGGAGGAGAGAACATGAAGTCATTGCAATCGACGCTGGCGCTCGTTTTGTGCGTGGCGGGCGGCGTGCAGGCCCAGTCGTTTCCCAACAAGCCCATCCGGCTGATCGTCGGCTACGCGCCCGGCGGTGGGACCGATCTCGCGTCGCGTTACGTCGCGGCGGGGCTCTCCGAGCTGTGGGGCGTCAACGTGCTGGTGGACAACCGGCCCGGCGGAGGCGGCGCCATGGGCACGGAGATGACGGTCAAGGCGGCGCCCGACGGCTACACGGTCCTGCTGTGCACGATCGGCACGCACGGCATCACGCCCGCGCGGATCAAGCTGCCCTACGACCCGATCAAGGACTTCGATTTCATTTCCATGGTCGGTTCCACGCCCAATGTGCTGATGGCGCATCCGTCGCAGCCGTTCAAGAACGTCGGCGAGTTGGTGACCTTCGCCAAGGCCAACCCCGGCAAGTTGAGCTACGGCTCGTCCGGTGTCGGCGCATCGCCCCATCTGTCGATCGAACTGCTGGGCTCGATGACGGGCATCAAGCTCGTGCACGTGCCGTACAGGGGCGCCGCGCTCGCGCTCGCGGACGTCATCGGCGGACAGATCCCGCTGTCCGTGGGCAATCTGCCGGGCGGACCGCTGCAGTCGATCAAGGCGGGGCGCTTGAAGGGCGTTGGCGTCACCTCCGCCAAGCGCAGCCCGCGTGCGCCGGACGTGCCGACCTTCGCGGAAGGCGGCGTGCCGGGTTACGACGTTTCTTCGTGGTACGGCATCTGCGCCCCCGCCGGGCTGCCGAAGGCGGTGCTCGCGAAGTTCAATGCGGGGCTCGTCAAGATCCTGAGCTCACCCGACATGCAGCAGCGCATGGGAGACCAGGGCATCGATGTTACGCCCTCGTCGTCGGATCAGCTCCGCGAGCATGCGAAGCTGGAGATGGTGAAGTGGGCCAGGGTGGTGAAGGAGGCCGGGCTTGTCGGCGACCAATAACGCGCGCAGCGCAGAAGGAGCAGCCATGATGTTGACCCGGACCGTAACCGCCTGCTCGTTCGCACTGCCGCTTCTGTTCGGGGCTGCGTCCGCGTCGGCACAGGCTTATCCCGCCAAGACCGTGCGCATCGTGGTGCCATTCGCGGCCGGCGGCGGCGTGGACCTGACCGCGCGCATCCTCGCGCAGCGCCTGACCGAGCGCACGAGCAACAACTTCATCGTAGACAACCGCCCCAGCGCGAACGGGGCGATCGGTGTCGAGTATGTCGCGCGGGCCGCGCCCGACGGCTACACGCTGCTCGTCGGCTCGCAGACCACGCAGGCCGTGGTGCCCGCGATGTACAGCAAGCCCGGCTACGACCCCGAACGCGACTTCGCCGCGGTCACGCTCATCGCCACATCACCGCTGCTGATCGCCGTGCATCCGTCGCTGCCGGTGCGGTCGGTGAAGGACCTCATCGCGCTGGCCAAGTCGCGTCCGGGCCAGCTGACCTTTGGGGCGGCGTCGGGTGGCACGCCGCACATGGGCGGGGAACTGTTCAAGCTGGTGGCCGGCGTGGACCTCCTGTTCATTCCGTACAAGGGCGAGGGCCCGGCTGTCGCGGACACCATCGGCGGTCAGATCTCGATGGTGTTCTCCAATCTGCCGGTGGCGCTGCCGCAGGCGCGCAGCGGACGTCTGCGCGGGCTGGCGGTCACCAGCGCGCAGCGCGTGTCCACCGCGCCCGACATCCCGACGGCGGCCGAATCCGGGTTGCCCGGCTACGAGGCGTTCACGTGGTTCGGACTCTTCGCGCCGGCCGCGACGCCGCGCGAGATCGTGAACAAACTGGCCGCGGAAGCCGCTGCCGGACTGAACGCGCCCGAAGCGAAGGAGCGCATGGTGGGGATGGGGCTGTTCGTCGTGGCCAATCCGCCCGACGAATTTGCGGCGTTCGTGAAGAAGGAGATCCCGCGCTGGGCGAAGATCGTGAAGGACGCGGGGGTCAAGCCGCAGTAATTGATGCCGTCACTCCCGCGACGGCGGGAGTCCATCGAGGCGGTGCGCGCCGCCGCTCAGGCCAGCGCGGCGATCGCGGCGTCGTAGGCCGGGGTCGCCTCGGCGAAATCGTCGATGGTGACGTCGAGATTGCGCAGCAGCCCGTCCTTCAGGCCGTACACCCAGCCGTGCACCGTCAGTTCCTGCCCGCGTTCCCAAGCGTCGCGCGCGATGGACGTGTGGCAGACGTTGGCCACCTGCCCGATCACGTTCAGTTCGCACAGCCGGTCCGACGCGCTGGCGTCCGCTGCGCGCACGAGGGCCGCCTCGTGCTTCTGCCGCACGTCCTGCACGTGGCGCAGCCAGTTGTCGGAAAGGCCCAGCCGCTCGCGCCGCAGCGCGGCCTGCACGCCGCTGCAGCCGTAGTGCCCCAGACGATGATGTGGCGCACCTTCAGGATGTCCACCGCGAACGCATCACCGGCAGGCAGTTCGGGTCCGTGTGCACGACGAGGTTGGCGACGTTGCGGTGGACGAACAGCTCGCCGGGCAGCAGCCCGACGATGTCGTTCGCGGGCACCCGGCTGTCGGAACAGCCGATCCACAGATACTCGGGCGACTGCTGCTGCGACAGTTTGGAAAAAAACGTCGGCTCCTGTTGCAGGATGCGGTCGGCCCAGACCTTGTTGCTGTCGAAGAGGTGGCGGAGGGTGCGCATGCCTGAATGGGCTTTGTAATCAGACGGTGGGCAGAACCAGCCGTCGTGGCCGGAGGAATACGTACTTTGCCAAAGTTGGGGCGGACGCAGGCTTGCTATTCGCGGATCATCCAACGGTCTGGATGGCGACTGGTGTGCAGAACCGCGATCACCGAAACGTCATTCCCGGCGATGCGGTAATAGTTGCCGAAAGGGAAGCTTCGCAGCAGCGCCCTGCGCGCGCCTCGATAAATCTCGGCGCAGAGCAGCGGTTGCCTGGCGACCGTCGCGAAGACTGCTTCGACCTCGTCAATAAACTGTCTGCCGAGGCCGGTTCTTTGTGCTTCATACCATCGGGCCGCGTCAGCCAGATCAATACGCGCCTTCGGGCGGACCCGAAGCGCATGGGTCATAGAGCTCGGCGCATGCGCGTGAGCACCGCGGCAGCAGGTTCACCCAATTCTCCGTCGATTTCAAACTCGTCCAGCCGGGTGTCCAGTTCGGTTTTTTGCGCAGCCGTCAGCGGTAGTTTGTTCTGGTCGGCGGCGATGCTGTCCCAGAGATCCTCGACCAGTCTCAGGCGAGTTTCAATCGGCAGATCCTGAAGTCGCGTCGTCATGGCTTTACTCCGTGTCTATATCTCGCGTCTTGATTGCTGTGACAGTAGTCTAAACCAGGAACGAGAGCAGGGCTGCCGCTGTGCTCACCAATCGGACCTTAGAGGAGCTTCTACTCCCCCCGAATCCCCGCCGCCTTCACCACCTTCGCCCATTTCATCATTTCGCTTTGCAGGAAGCGGGCAAGCTCGTCCGGCGTGCCGGCCGCGGCTTCGGCGCCCGAACTGACCAGGACTTCGCTCACCTTGTTCGCGCGCAGGCTGTCATTCAGCGTGGCGTTCACCTTCACGACGATCTCGCGCGGCGTCTTCACGGGCGCGAGCATCGCGTTCCAGCCCGCCGCTTCGTAACCTGGCACGCCGGCTTCAGCGATCGTCGGCACCTCGGGCAGCGTGCCCGCGCGCGTAGCACCCGTGACGCCCAGCGCCCGCAACCGGCCGCCCTTGATCTGCGCCACCACCGCGGCGATGGGCGCGAAGGTCATGTCCACATGCCCGCCCATCACGTCCGCGACGGCCGGCGCCGCGCCCTTGTAGGGCACGTGGCCGATCCCAGCACCCGACAGCATGTTGAACAGCACGAGCGCCAGATGGTTGGAGCTGCCGACGCCGGCGGACGCGGAGTTGAGCACGCCCGGTTTCGCCTTCGCCAGTACGAGCAGTTCCTTCACCGAGCGGGCCGGCAGCGAAGGGTGCACGACGAGCACGTTCATCATGACGACGACCAGTCCGACGGGCGCGAGGTCGCGGGTGAGGTCGTAGCCCAGCTTCGCGTACAGCGCGGGGCTGCTCGCCAGCGCCGTGGTGCCCATGAGGAGCGTGTAGCCGTCGGGCGCGGCGTTGGCCACCGCTTCGGCGCCGATGTTGCCGCTGGCGCCGGCGCGGTTGGAAATCACGACCGGCTGCTTCCAGGTTTCGCTCATCTGCTGCGCGACGGCGCGCGCGACGAGGTCGGCGGAGCCGCCGGCCGGAAACGCCACGATCAGGGTGACGGGTTTGTCGGGGTAATTCTGTGCGTCGGCGGCACCTGCAAGACAGAGCAGGGCGCAGCCAATGGGCGGGGTGTAGCGCATGGCCATCCTCCTCCTGAACAGCGCGTATCGCTCTGTTGGCGATCCTGTACAGACATTAAACGGGACCGATCCTGCGGCGTCAACGTGCTGGAGCCCCCGTCCGCTGCCCTGTGCCGGTACGCGCAGTCGGCGCGGGCGACGCCACCGCTCACCAGGGCTGCAGCTCGACCCCCGTCGCTTTCACGACCTTGCTCCACTTGGCGGTCTCGGTCTGCAGGTAAGCGCTGAACGTCTCCGGTGTGCTGCCCACGGGCTCCGCGCCCAATCCCATCAGCCGCTCCCGCACGTCCGGGAGGTTGAGGATGCGCGCGATTTCCTGCTGCAGCTTCACGACGATCTCGCGCGGTGTGCCGGCCGGCGCCATCACGCCGTACGCATTGACGACTTCGTACCCCGGCACACCCGCTTCGGCGATCGTGGGCAGTTCCGGCATCACGCCAGAGCGCTTGGCGGTGCTGACCGCAATTGCGCGCACCTTGCCGCTGCGAATGTGCGGCGCGGCGACCGGGATCGCGATGAAGGTCAGATCCACTTCACCGCCCAGCACCGCGAGCACCGCGGGCGCGCCGCCCTTGTAGGGAATGTGCGACATCTTGACGCGGGCCATCGTGTCGAAGAGCTCCCCGGCCATGTGGATGATGCCGCCGAAGCCGCTCGAGGAATAGTTGAGGCGGCCCGGTTTTTCCCTGGCGAGTGCGATCAGCTCCTTGACCGTGCGCGTCGGCACCGAGGGATGGACGATCATCGCCAGGGCGACGCTCGAAGTCTGCGTCACCGGCGTAAAGGCCTTGTTGAAGTCGTACGGCAAATTCTTGTAGATGCTCGGATGAATCGTGAAGTTGGTCGTGAACATGAGCAGCGTATACCCGTCGGGTGCGCTCTTCGCCGCGATCTCGGCGCCGATGATGCCCTGCGCGCCCGCACGGTTGTCGATGATCCAGGGCTGCCCCAGGCTTTCCTGGAATTTCGGCGACACCGTGCGCGCGACGATGTCGGTGCCGCCGCCGGGCGGATAGGCATCGATCACGCGGATGGGTTTGGCGGGGTAGGCCTGCGCGAGCGCTTCGCCCGCGAGCAGGACCGCGGCGAGTCCCGCCAGCAGGGCATGCCGTTGACGGCTGGTTTTGCGCACAATGTTTCCTTTCATACTTTCATTTCGGTGGTCCGACAGGTGCGCTACAGCGGGGGCGCCATCGTGTGCCAGTCCGTCGCCATCTGGTATCGATGCGCGGCGCGGAACAGGGTCGCTTCGGCGAACGGCCGGCCCACGAGCTGGAAGGCGAGCGGCAGTCCGCGGGAGGAGAAGCCCGCCGGCACCGACAGCGCCGGCAGCCCCAGATAGTTGATGGGCCGGGTGTTGCGCGTGAGGCGGGTCACGACCCGGCTCATCGCCGTCACATCCCCGGCGCGGGTTTCCTCGATGGTGGGCGGCGGCAGGGTCATGACCGGTGTGTGCAGGAGATCGACTCTGGCGAACACGGCCGTCATGAACTCGCGCAGGAAATGCGCGCGCAGGTTGAGCGCTTCCAGATAGGCGGTCGCCGTCACCTGGAAGCCGGGCTCCATGCGGGCACGGATGTGCGGTGCATAGTCCTGCGGCCGCTCGCGCAGCCACCGATGGTGGATGGCCGACGCTTCGGCAATCGTGATCGTGTTGGAGAGCAGGGCCAGCGCCGCCGGATCCGGCACGGGCAGCCGGATCAACCGGGCGCCGAGCGAACGGAACACCGCCAGGCTTGCCTTCATGCAACGCTTCACCTCGTCGGTGGCGTCGTCGTAGTAGTGGTTCGCGGGGATGCCGATCCTGAGGCCCTTGGTCCGGCCCGAAAGTGCCCGCTCGTAATCCGGCACCGGCTGTGTCGCGCAGGTCGGGTCGCGCGCGTCGGCACCGGCGATGACGCCGGTCAGGCGCGCGCAATCGCGCACCGTGCGGGCGAGCGGACCGACGGTGTCCTGCGACCACGAGCGCGGCATGACGCCATGACGGCTGATGAGGCCGTAAGTGGGCTTCAGACCCACGACCCCGCACGCCGCCGCGGGCGTACGCACCGAGCCGCCGGTGTCCGAGCCGAGAGAGCCGTAGCAAACACGGCCGCCGACCGCGGCCCCGGACCCGCTGGAGGAGCCGCCCGACATGTGCGCCGGATTCCAGGGGTTGCGGCAATCCCCCCAGTGATCGTTGTGCCCGGTCGGATTGGCGGCGAACTCCGCCATGTTGAGACTGCCCAGCCAGATGGCGCCCGCACGGGTGAGGCGTTCGACCGCGGTGCTGGTGAGGGCTGGCCGGTAGTCGCGCAGGATCTTCGAGCCGCAAGTGGATACCTTGCCCGCGCGGTAGAACAGATCCTTGTGCGCGAGCGGCACGCCATGGAGCGGTCCGATCCTGGCGCCGCGCTGTTTCAGGGCGCGGTCGGCTTTCTTCGCGGCGGCCAGCGCAGGCGCAGCCTCGATGGCGATAAAGCAGTTGAGCGCGGGTTGCAGGCGTTCGGCCCGCGCGATACAGGCCCGCGTGACTTCGACCGAGGAAAGCCGCCCGCCGCGGATCGCCTCCGCGACTTCCACCAGAGTGAGGTCGGCAAGGTCCGCGGTCATCGCCGCGTCCCGTCGGGCGCTGATCGCAGCAGCGCCGTGAAGCGCGCCGGCTCGTCGTTGAAGTCCAGCCGGGGCGCCGCCGCGGCGATTGCGGCCGCGTGGCGTCCGGCCTCGATGGCGAGTTCCGCGCAACGGGCCGCGCTGAAACGCAGGCCGTGGAGACGCCAAGCCTGCTCGCCGACCGTGCGCGCGGCAAGCCCGGCGGCGTCTTTCGTCTTCTGCTGACGCTTGCTGCGAGCCATCGATCGTTCCGCCATCAGGTGGGTGTCGGCGCATTACCGCTGCCGAGCGCCGCAGGTGCGAGCGCTGTCGATCGGTATGCTAACGCAAACCGCTCAGCACGATCGCACCCGCGCGCCGGGCCGCCGGTACCCGCCAGCGTGCATTAAACTGTGCGAGGAAATCCTTCATGCGTAGCGTGCCAGTTTGACCCCCTCCATCGACACCGTTCGGGCCTGGATCGCTGCAGCGCAGCGCGTCGTCGTCCTCACCGGCGCCGGCATCTCCACCGACTCCGGCATTCCCGACTTCCGCGGGCCGCAGGGCGTGTGGACGCTCAATCCCAAGGCGGAAAAAATGTCGGACATCCGCTACTACACGACCGACCCCGAAGTGCGGCGTCTGTCGTGGCAGAGCCGGCTCGCGCATCCGGCGTGGACGGCGCGGCCCAACGCGGGCCACGCGGCGCTCGTGGCGCTGGAGCAGCGCGGCAAGCTGCACGCGCTGGTGACGCAGAACATCGACGGCCTGCATCAGCGCGCCGGGCTGCCGCCCGAGAAGGTGATCGAAGTGCACGGCACGCTGCATTACGCGATGTGCCTCACTTGCGGCTGGCGCGGGCCGATGCAGGGCGTGCTCGACCGCGTGCGCGCGGGCGAGGAAGACCCGCCGTGCACGGAGTGCGCGGGCATCCTGAAGAGCGACACCATCTCCTTCGGCCAGCCACTGGTGCCGGAAGTGATCGAGCGCGCGATGCGGGTGGCGGGCGAGTGCGACGTACTGCTCGCGATCGGCAGCACACTGCAGGTCTACCCGGTGGCGGGCGCGGTGCCGCTGGCGAAGGAAGCAGGCGCGCGCGTGGTCATCCTCAACGCGCAAGCAACGCAATTCGACGATCTGGCCGATGCCGTCCTGCGCACGCACATCGGCGAGGCGCTGCCGTATTTGTGCGGGGGTTGAGGCTTGCCCCCATCCCGTTCGTACCGCATGCAATCCATTCTCTCCCTCCCTTGCGCAATGCGCGGGGGAGGGCTGGGGAGGGGGCAGGCAAGATTGAGTGTGTCGGACTTAGACGATGCTTGCCCCCATCCAAACCTTCCCCCGCAAGCAGGGGAAGGAGAGAAATGACTACGTGCGAACGAGTGCCCCCATCCCAGCCTTCCCCCGCAAGCAGGGGAAGGAGAAAGATGACTGTGTGATGATCGACTCTCCATCCCGATCGTACCGCATGCAATCCATTCTCTCC
>ENA-ORBV01004465-ORBV01004465.1-microbial-mat-metagenome-genome-assembly--contig:-NODE-4465-length-26849-cov-10.074817_pt1 | contig 26849 bp, 15 predicted proteins | sample MGYA00237777_ERZ505514 | MGnify/ENA primary metagenome ERZ505514 (study PRJEB26160, sample SAMN06269048) | microbial mat metagenome | isolation source: Oligotrophic lake microbial mat | place...
CCCCGCACCCTCAACCAACTTCAGACGCCCGACTCAAGCCACCCAGTCCCCCGACCGCCCACCGCTCTTCGCCAGCACCCGCACACCGCCGATTACCATGCCGCGGTCGGCTGCCTTCAGCATGTCGTACACCGTCAGCAGCCCCACCTGCACCGCCGTCAGTGCCTCCATCTCCACACCCGTGCGGCCGAAGGTCTCGACGACGACCGTGCACACGACGCGCAAAGCAGCCGCATCGGCCTCGAATTCAACCGCTACGCGCGTGATCGGCAACGGGTGGCACAGCGGCACCAGCTCCGACGTGCGCTTCGCCCCCTGGATGGCGGCGATGCGCGCCACCCCCAGCACATCGCCCTTCTTCGCCTGCCCGCCCTGCAGCAACGCAAACGTCGCGGCGGCCATCGTGATGTGCCCGCTGGCGCGCGCCACGCGGTGCGTTTCGGCCTTGGCTGCAACATCGACCATGTGCGCCTGGCCCTGGTCGTCGAAGTGAGTCAGTGGCGATGTCATGGTCACAGCAATGTTGGGAAACGTTGGAGTGTCATGATTGTGCGAGTGGAGACCCCCTCTTGACACGTACCCCGGACCCCCGTTGGCAACGCGCGCTGGTCACCCTGCTGGCCTGCGCACTGGCGCTGCCCGCGCCTATCGCCGCCAGCGCACAGGTGCGCCTGCCCGCCCTCGGCGAATCGGCCTCCGACGACCTGAGCGTGGCGGCCGAGAAACGCGTCGGCGAGCAGATCATGCGCGAGGGCCGGCGCGACCCGACTTACCTCGACGACCCGGTGCTGCTGGACTACCTGCAGTCGATCTGGGCGCCGCTGGTGGCCGCCGCACGGGAACGCGGCGACATCGACGCCGACACCGACCGCGCCTTCGCGTGGGAGAGCTTCCTGCTGTCCGAGCGCAGCGTGAACGCCTTTGCGCTGCCCGGCGGCTATGTCGGCATCCACCTCGGGCTGATCGCCGTCACCACCACGCGCGACCAGCTGGCATCGGTGATGGCGCACGAGCTGGCGCACGTCACGCAGCGGCACATCGCGCGCAGCATCGCGCCGAGCCAACGGGCTTCGATGGTCGGGCTGGCGGCCATCATCCTGGGCGTGCTGGCGGCCAGCCGCGGGGCTTCGGCCGACGTGGCCAATGCCGCGATCACCGGCGGCCAGGCGGCGGCTATCCAGGGCCAGTTGAACTTCTCGCGCGAGATGGAGCGCGAGGCCGACCGGCTCGGCTACGGGATGCTGGGCAGCGCGGGCTTCGACGTCATCGGCATGTCCGAGATGTTCGAACGCATGGACGCGGCGCAGCGCTTCACCGACAGCGGCAACTTTCCGTATCTGCGCAGCCACCCCTTGACGGTGGACCGGGTGGCCGAAGCGCGTTCGCGCACGCTGGTACGTGAACCCGGCACCGGGCCGCGGCTGGGCAGCGCGCCGCTGCTGCACGCGCTGATGCAGGCGCGCTCGAGGGTCTTGATGGACGGCAGCGTGCAAGGCTTGCAGCGGCTGGTCGGTGGCGCAACGTCGTCGCCACGGGTGGCCGACCGGCTCGCCGCCACCTACGGCGGTGTACTGGCCGCCGTGCGCTTGAAGGACGCGGGACGCCTGACTTCACTGGCCGCACCGCTGGACGACGCGCTGGCGGCAGCGGCCCGCGAACCATCGCCGGAGCCGCTGGCGGTGCGTGCGCTGCAGTTGGCGAAGGCCGAGTTGCTGATGACGCGCGGCCAACCCGCCGAGGCCACGCGCTGGCTGGCGCAGGTGGGTGCGGCAGCCGGCGCTTCGCCGCGGTCGCTGCTGCTGCTGCGCGGCCAGGCCGCCGCCGAGTGGCACTTGCAGGACGCCGCGGCGGCAGCCTCCGAGCTGCGCCGCGCGACCGAGGACTTGCAGACCTGGGTCACCGACCAGCCCGGCGACGCGCCGGCCTGGGAGCTGCTGGCGCGCACGGCCGATGCGGCCGGCCTGAAGCTGCGTTCGATGCGCGCGTCGGCCGAAGCGCGCGCCGCGGTGGGTGACCTCACCGGCGCCATCGATCGCCTGCGCGCCGCGCAGGGCCAGGCCCGCAGCGTCAGCGGGCAGGACTTCATCGAAGCGTCGGTCATCGATGCGCGGCTGCGCCGCCTGACGGCCGAGCGGCGGCAGATTGCGCTCGACGCGCGCGGCGAATCGCGCGGCGGGCGCGATCTGCCGGACCCGGATGCACCCCCGCCGCGCTAGCGGTAGGGTTTGCGGGTCAGCGCCGCGATCGCGGTGGGGTTCGCGGGTCAGCGCCGCGATAGCGGCGGAGTGACTGTTCAGCGTCGCGCCGGCGCGGGTTGAACCCCGCGCCAGAATGCCCCCGCCGCAAGCGCGGCGATGGGCAGGAGGCCGCCAGTGGTGCAGCGTCGTCGAATCCGTTCGTGGGGGCTGGCGTTTGCGCTGCTGGCCGGCGGGGTGCTTGGCAGCACGGCAGCGCACGCGGCCAAAGTGGTCGGCGTGTCGCCGCAAGGCGAGGTCGGCGATGTGCGGCAAGTCGTGCTGCGCTTCGATGCGCCGGCTGTTGCTGCCGGCGACCCACGCGCTGCCGCGCCGGCCACGCTGACGTGCCAGACCGCTTCGGGCGGCGCCGCGACGCCGCCGGCAGGCTCGGGCCGCTGGGCCGACGCGCAACGCTGGCTCTACGACCTGCGCGAGCCGTTGCCGGCGGCCACCCGCTGCACGCTGAAGATCGCAGCCGGCTTCGCGCCCATCGCCGGTGCGCTCGAAGGCGCCACCGAATGGCGCTTTGCCACCGGCGCGCCACGCGTCGTGGCGGTGCAGCCTTACGAAGGTGCGCCCATCGAGGAGGACCAGCATTTCCTGCTGCGCTTCAACGGCCCGGCCGACAGCGCGGGCGCCGCACGGCGCGCCTGGTGCGAGGTCGAAGGCCTCGGCGAGCGCATCGGCGTGAAGCTGATCGACGGCGCAGCACGCGATGCGCTGCTGCGCGCACGGGCCCGTGAGTTCAACCGCTGGCCGGCCAACAGCCTGCTGCTGCTGGCCTGCCAGCGGCCCTTTCCGGCGACGGCCGGCGTGCGGCTGGTGTGGGGGCCGGCGCCGGGGTCGAATGACACGCAGCGCTTCGAGTGGAAGGTGCGCGAGCGCTTCGCCGCCGAATTCAGCTGCGAGCGCGAGAACGCTCAATCGCCCTGCCTGCCGCTGCGGCCGATGACGCTGCGCTTCAGCGCGCCGGTGCCGCGCGCGGCCGCGCTGCAGGCGCGCCTGCTGCCAACAGCCAGTGGGCCAGGCACGCCGATCTTGCCGAAGAAGTTCAGTGACGACAGCAACAGCGCCGTCACTGAAGTGACGTTCGCCGCGCCGCTGCCCGAGAACGCACGTTTGCAACTCACGCTGCCGGCCGCGCTGGCGGACGAAACCGGCCGTGCGCTGTCGAACGCCGGCAGTTTTCCGCTCGCCGTGGCGACCGGCGGCATGCCGCCGCTGGCCAAGTTTGCGGGCGCGCCGTTCGGCATTCTCGAAGCCCCTTCGCGTACGGATGAGTCTGCGCTGCTGCCGATTACGCTGCGTCAGGTGCAGGCCGATCTGGTCGGCGCCACCACCGGGGGGAGCGTGCGCGTGCGCCGGCTGGATGCATCGACGCCCGACCTGACCCTGTTGCAGTGGATCGGCCGCGTCGAGCGCTTCCACGAGCGCGACATCAGCGCCAAGGAGGCCGGCCTGCCGCAGGCGCAGTGGACCGAGCGGATCAGCGAAACCGACGACCGCGGCCGCACGCGTTTCGTGCAGCGCGAACGCAGCGTGCAGACGCGCACGCTGTCGCTGCTGGCCAGCGACAGCGCCGCGCGCACGACGGTTTTGCCGCAGCCGGTGGCCGGCACGGCATCGGCTGCGGCCCCGCCGATGTCGCGGCCCACCGAGGTGATCGGCCTGCCGCTGGCGGGCCGCGGCTACCACGTCGTCGAGGTCGAGTCGCGCATCCTCGGCGCGGCGTTGCTCGAATCGCGCGCGCCGATGTTCGTGCGCACCGGCGCGCTGGTGACGCCGATCGCGGTCCACTTCAAGCGCGGGCGCAGCAGCAGCCTGGCGTGGGTGACGACGCTCGAACGCGCCACGCCGGTGGCCGGTGCGCGCGTGGTGGTGAACGACTGCCGCGGGCAGCCGCTTTGGAGCGGGGTGACCGGCGCCGACGGCATCGCGCGCATCGAACGCGGCTTCGACGAGGAGTTCGGCGGCGGCGAGGGCGACGACCCACCCGCGGCGGGCAAGAAGGCCGCGCCGTGCCTGACGGACAACGGCCTCTTCGTCACCGCAAGGCAGAAAGAAGACGTGGCCTTCGTCTTCAGCCGCTGGCACAAGGGCATCGAGCCGTGGCGCTTCGACCTGCCGACCGCTGCCGGCACGACCGCTGATCGGCGCGCCCACACCGTCTTCGACCGCACGCTGCTGCGCGCGGGCGAGGTGGTGTCGATGAAGCACTTCGTGCGCGACGAGACCGAACGCGGGCTGTCGCTGGCGGCGCCGGAATCGTTGCCCGACAAGCTGGTCGTCACCCACCAGGGCAGCGGCGCCGAGACGGTGCTGCCGCTGGCCTGGCCGCGCGGCGCACGCTCCGCCGAGAGCCGCTGGCCGATCCCCAAGACCGCTGCGCTCGGCGCCTACGACGTGGCGCTGCAACGCGGTGACAAACGTCTGAGCAGCGGCAGCCTGCGCATCGAAGCCTTCCGCGTACCGCTGGTCGATGCGCGGCTGGCCGGACCCGCGGGCGACGCGATTGCGCCGACCGAGCTCGCCTTCAACGCACAGATCAACGCCATGGCGGGCGGGCCGATGGCGGCAGCGCCGGTGGTGTTGTCGGCGCTGCTGCGGCCCGCGCCGCCGAGCTTTGCGCAGCACCCCGACTTCCGCTTCGCTGCCCCCCGCGCGGTGCGCGCCGACGGTGAGGAGAACGCCGACGACGACGCCCGGCTGGTCGCGGACAAGCTGGTTTCGAAGACCGATGCACAAGGCGCCGCGCAACTCGTGATCAAGGGCCTGCCGGCGTTGCCGGGCCCAGCCGAGATCACGGCCGAACTCGGCTTCGACGACCCGAACGGCGAGGTCCAGACCGTGACCCAGCGCGTGCGCCTGTGGCCGGCGGCCGTCGTCGTCGGGCTGCGCGCGCCGTCGTGGGCGGGCTCGAAGGGCGCGGCGCGCTTCACCGCGCTGGTGGTCGATACGCGCGGCAAGCCGCTGGCCGGGCGCGCGGTGGAGGTGATCGGCCGGCTGCACCAGACGATGAGCACCCGCACGCGCATCGTCGGCGGGTTCTACGCCTACGACAACAAGCGCAGCGTGCGCGAGCTCGGCGTGCTGTGCGGCGGCAACAGCGACGCCCAAGGGCGTTTGAACTGCGATGTCGAGCCGAAGGCTTCGGGTGAGATCGAACTCGTGGCGCGCGCCAAGGACGACGCCGGCCGTACGGCAGAAGCCGCGGCCAGTGTGTGGGTCACCGGGGCGGGCGAACTCTGGTTCGAGCAGGACAACGACGACCGCATCGACGTGCTGCCCGAGCAGCGCAGCGTCGAGCCCGGGCAGACGGCGCGGCTGCAAGTGCGCATGCCGTTTCGCAACGCAACAGCCCTGGTGACGGTCGAGCGTGAAGGCGTGATCGACGCGCGCGTGGTGACGCTGAGTGGCCGCAACCCGATCGTCGAAGTGCCGATCCCGAAGGCAGCCACCGACGGCGCCGCATCCTGGGCCCCCAACGTCAACATCGGCGTGCTGGTACTGCGCGGCCGGCTGCGCGAAGCGCCGTGGTGGAGCCTCTTCACCTGGGGCTGGCGCGAACCCGGCGCGTGGTGGCAGGCCTTCCGCCACGAGGGCCGCGAGGCCCAGGCGCCGACCGCGCTGGTGGACCTGGCCAAGCCGACCTTCAAGTTCGGCGTGGCCGCACTCGAAGTCGGGCTGGCGGCGCAGCGGCTGGATGTGATGGTGGTAGCCGACAAACCCGCCGATGCGACCTACGCGGTGCGCGAAACCGTCAGGACGACCGTGCGCGTCAGCCAGGGCGGCAAGCCGCTGGCGGGGGCTGAAGTGGCCTTCGCGGCGGTCGACGAAGGTTTGCTGGCGCTGCTGCCCAACCGGTCGTGGGACGCGCTCGAAGCGCTCTACGCGCCCAGGCCATGGGGCGTCGAGACGTCGACCGCACAAGGCGAGTTGATCGGCCGCCGCCACTACGGCCGGAAGGCGCTGCCGCCGGGCGGTGGCGGGGGCCGCAACCCGACGCGCGAGCTGTTCGACACCCTGCTGCTCTGGAAAGGCACGGTGGCGCTGGACGCCAATGGGCAAGCCCGCATCGACGTGCCGCTGAACGATTCGCTGACGCGCTTCAAGCTGGTGGCCATCGCCGACGACGGTGCCGGAAAATTCGGCACCGGCAGCACCAGCGTGCGCGTGTCGCAGGACTTGCAGATGCTCAGCGGCCTGGCGCCACTGGCGCGCGAAGGCGACCGTGTCGATGCCGCCTTCACGCTGCGCAACACCACCGCTCGGGCCATGAGCGTGACGGCCACCTTGAGTGGCAGCAGCGATGCCAAAGCGCCCGTCATCGACGGACCGCCGGCCCAGACGGTGCAACTCGCCGCCGGCGCCGCCACTGAGGTGAAGTGGGCCGTGACCGTGCCCGAGGGCGCCACGCGCATCGAGTGGACGGCCGAGGCCGTCGAGGCCGGCAGCGCCGCCGTCACCCAGTCGGCACGTGATCGATTGAAGATCGTGCAAGCCGTGGTGGCGGTGGTGCCGACGCGTGGCTGGCAGGCGACGTTGATTCAACTCGACCCCGCGGCGGCTTCGACCTGGCCGCTGGCCGAGCCGGCCGGCGCCCTGCCTGGCCGCGGTCGTGTGCTGGCGACGCTGCAACCGCGCTTGGCCAGCAATGGCCTGCCCGGCGTGCGCCGCTACTTCGAGACCTACCCCTACACCTGCCTGGAACAGAAGACTTCGCGCGCGATCGGTTTGGGCGATGCCGCGGCGTGGCAGGCGATCGGTGCCGAGGTCGCGGGGTATCTCGACAGCGACGGCCTGGCGGGCTACTTCCCGCCCCAACCGGGCGACGCGCCGCGCGGCAGCGACCGGCTCACCGCGTACCTGCTCGCGGCCGCGCACGAGGCGGGCTATGCCTGGCCCGAAGCGGCCCGCGAGCAGATGCTGACAGGCCTGGCGGCCTTCGTCGAAGGCCGTATCGAGCGCCGCTTCAACGCGCCGCGCGCCGATCTGGACGTGCGCAAACTGGCGGCGCTGGAAGCGCTGTCGCGGCATGCGCGCGTGGTGCCGCGGATGCTCGGCTCGCTGTCGTTCACACCGGCATCGATGGCGGGGTGGCCGACCGCCGCGCTGCTGGATGCGTGGCGCGTGCTGCAACGGGTGGAGGCCGCGCCCGAACGCGCCGCGCGGCTGGTGGAAGTGCAACGCATCGTCCGTTCGCGCCTCATCGAAGGCGGCACCACGCTCGCGTTCAGCACCGAAGCGCAGGACGACTGGTGGTGGTTGATGGACAGCGCCGACGCCAACGCCGCGCGGCTGCTGCTGGCTGCGCTCGACACCGCGGCGTGGAAGGACGACGTGCCGCGCCTGCTGACGGGCCTGCTCGCGCGCCAGCAGCGGGGTGCCTGGCGCACGACGACGGCCAACCTATGGGGCAGCCTGGCGGTCGAGCGCTTCGGCAAGCAGCTCGAAGCGGTCGCGCCCGGCGGGCGTACGACGGTCACGCTGGCAGCCCACAACGCCGCTGTCGACTGGGTCGCCACACCCGCGGGCAGCACGCTGTCGCTGCCTTTCGTGGCGGGCGACTTCAGCGCGCGGCACACCGGCGCGGGCCGGCCGTGGTTGACGCTCCAAGCGCTGGCCGCCGTGCCGCTGAACGCGCCGTTGTCCGCGGGCTACCGGGTCACCCGCAGCGTGACAGCTGTGCAGCGCAAGCGGCCCGACGTCTTCAGCCGCGGCGACGTGCTGCGGGTGCGGCTGGAGATCGAAGCCGCCGCCGACATGGCCTGGGTGGTGTTGAGCGACCCGGTGCCGGCGGGCGCCACGCTGCTGGGCGCCGGCCTCGGCCGCGATTCGGCCATCGCTACACGCGGTGAACAACGCAGCGGCAACGCGTGGCTGGCGTTTGAAGAACGCGGCGCCGAGGCCTGGCGCAGCTATTTCGAATGGCTGCCTCGCGGCAGACACGTCGTCGAGTACACCCTGCGGCTGAACGCCAGCGGGCGGTTCGGGCTGCCGCCGACGCGGGTGGAGGCGATGTACGCGCCGGACAGCTTCGGCGAAGCGCCGAACGCGGTAGTCGAGGTGAAGCCGTGAAGACTGCGGCGCTGCTCGTTGCGGCCGCTCTACTCGCTGCATCGGCCACATCGATCGCCGCCGTGCCGTCTTTCGAAGCCGTGCGCGCCACGCACGCGCCCTCCGACCGCACCCTGCTCGACCGCCACGGCCAGCCGCTGCAAGCCGTGCGCGTCGATGCCACCGTGCGCCGCGGCGAGTGGCTGTCGCTGGCCGACATCTCGCCCGCGCTGCGCGACGCCATCGTGCTCAGCGAAGACCGCCGCTTCTGGGCCCACGGCGGCGTCGACTGGACGGCGCTGGCCGCCAGCGCCTGGGCCAACGCGTGGAACACCAGGACGCGCGGCGCTTCGACCTTGACGATGCAGCTGGCGGGCTTGATCGACGAAGAGCTCGCGCGGCCGGCGGGTGGCCGCAGCGTCGGCGCCAAGCTCGGCCAGCTGCTGCGCGCGCAGCAGCTGGAGGCGCGCTGGAGCAAGGCGCAGATCCTCGAGGCCTACCTGAACCTGGTGCCGCTGCGCGGCGAGCTCGTCGGCAGCGCCGCAGCGTCACAACAGCTCTTCGGCAAACACGCCAGCGGCCTCGACCGCACCGAAGCCGCGCTGCTGGCGGTGCTGGTGCGCGCGCCGAACGCAAGCGCAGTGCAGGTCGAACAGCGCGCCTGCGGCGTGCTCGAACAGCAGGCGTTGCCGTGCGGCGGTGTCGCGCTGACGCTGTCGTTGGCGCTCGCGCGCAGGCCGGGGCCTGCCGCCGGCGAGGCACTCGCCCCGCACTTCGCGCGGCAGCTCAAGGCACCCGCGGCCAATACGCCCTGGCGCAGCACGCTCGACGCGCGGGTGCAGCGCCTGGCCATCAGCGCGCTGCGCCAGCAACTGGCCGAACTGCGCGGCCACAACGCCGAAGACGGCGCCGTGGTCGCGCTCGACAACCGCAGCGGCGAGGTACTGGCGTGGGTCGGCTCGGCCGGCTCGGCGTTGTCGGGCGCGGCTGCCGTCGATGCGGTGCTGGCGCGCAGGCAGCCGGGCAGCACGCTCAAGCCCTTTGTCTACGGCCTGGCGTTGCAGCAGCGCTTGATCACGGCCGCCTCGAAGCTGGACGACAGCCCATTGCAACTGGCGACCGGCGGCGCGCTCTACCAGCCGCAAAATTACGACCACGGTTTCAAGGGTGCGGTCAGCGTGCGCCACGCGCTGGCCGGCAGCCTGAACGTGCCGGCCGTGCGCGTGGCGCAGATGCTCGGGCCCGACGCCGTGTTTGCGGTGCTGAAGCAGGCGGGGCTGAAGCCCGGCGAGTCCGCCGGCTTCCACGGCCACGCGCTGGCGCTGGGCAGCGCCGACCTGACATTGCTCGACCTGACGCGGGCCTACCGCACGCTGGCGAACGGCGCTATGTTCGGCCCCGCGGTGGACTTCATCGTGGCCGACATGCTGGCCGACCGCGCGGCGCGCGCCATCACCTTCGGCCTCGACAGCCCGCTCGTCACGCGCGGCTGGGCGGCGGTGAAGACCGGCACCAGCAAGGACATGCGCGACAACTGGTGCATCGGCTTCACCGAGCGCTTCACGGTCGGCGTGTGGGTCGGCAACGCGGGCGGCGCGCCGATGCACGCCGTCAGCGGCACGCAGGGCGCGGCACCGGTGTGGCGGGCGATCGTCAGCGCGCTGCATGGGCAAGCACCGTCGCGCCCGCCCGCGCCACCGGCCGGCGTGGTGGCGCAGGGCGGTGAGTGGTTCGTGGCCGGCACCGAGCCCATGGCCCCGATCGGCACCACACGTGCGGGCGCGTTCGGCATCCAGGCCCCGCGCGACGGCGCGGTGATCGTGCTAGACCCCGACATCCCTATGGCCGCGCAGCGGCTGGTGCTCACCGGTGCGGCGGGGCAGTGGGCCATCGCCGGCCGTGTCGTCGGCCACGGTGAGCGCGTGCCGTGGTTGCCGCGGCCCGGGCGCCATGTGCTGGAGCGCCGCAGCGAGGGCGGCGGGGTTGCGGACCGGGTCGAGTTCGAGGTGCGCGCCGCGCCGCCGCCGATCAAGCGGCCGCTACGCTGACGCGCAGGTGGGCTCTGCGAGCAGCACCACCACCAGCAAACGCCGCGGAACCGGCTCTGCCGGACCGCTGGCGTTGCCCCTTGAGGGGCGGCGGCCGCAGGCCGCTCCGGGGTGGTCTTGCTCAAGCGTCAGAGCGGATGAACAGCCGCTCCGTGGCCACGTCGATCACCATGCCGCACAGGCTGTACAGCAGCGAACCGATCAACGCCGCGGTGAAGCCGCTGACGTTGAAACCGATGAGCAGGTAGGCCGCGGCCCAGAACATCACCGCGTTGATCACGAAGAGAAAAAGGCCCAGCGTGATCAGCGTGACGGGCAGCGTCAGCAGCACCAGCAACGGCCGCACCAGCGTGTTCAACAAGCCCAGCACGAAGGCCGCGATCAGGGCCACGCCGAAGTTCGAGACCGACACGCCCGGGTACAGATGGGCCACCAACAGCAGTGCTGCGGCGAGCAGCAACCAACGCACGATGAGCTTCATCGGCACGATGCTAGCGTGGCGCGAATGCCGAGCATGAGGGCGCGCGAGCGGTACGAGCCCGACGTCGGGCCGCCCCAACGCGGGCTCGACCCCCGCGGGGGTGGCCACAGTTCGCTGTGGCCGGGGGCCCACTTACCTATGAGAAATGCTTCTCTTCCCAGGTAAGCGGCGATACCATCGCGCCTGCTGCGACGACCGCTGACCCTCGAAGGCTCAACTATCTTGATTGAGAGCCTCATGCAAACAAGGCACGGCGACCGGCATGTCAATCAACAACTGACGGAGAAATTCATCATGGCAACTGCGAAAAAAGCGCCTGCGAAGGCACCTGCGAAGGCACCAGCAAAGACGGCCGCGCCGGCAAAGAAGGCTGCACCCGCGAAGAAGGCGGCAGCCCCGGCGAAGAAGGCCGCTCCGGCCACGAAGGCCGCTCCTGCGAAGAAGGCTGCCCCGGCCAAGAAGGCCCCGGCGAAGAAGCGCACCCCCAGTGCCGCCTTCATGAAGGCCTTGACGCCGAGCGCCGCGCTGGCCGCCCTGGTGGGCGACAAGCCGCTGCCGCGCACCGAGGTGACCAAGAAGGTCTGGGAGTACATCAAGAAGAACAACCTGCAAGACAAGGCCAAGCGCACCCTCATCAACGCCGACGCGAAGATGAAGGCTGTGGTCGATGCTGCGCAGGTCTCGATGTTCGAGCTGACCAAGAAGATCAGCCAGCATCTGAAGTAAGCCGACAGCGCAAGCTGCTTGGGCGTTATTGAGAGCGGGGCCTTAGGGCCCCGTTTTTGTTTGCTCCGGGTTCCTCACGCTCCGTGTAAACCCCGCAACGCGATGCCGTAGGGAAGGGCCGGATCGGGCGACCGACAGGGGCTTGTACCCAACCCGACCCCAGGAGCACTGGTTTGCAACAGACCCCACGTTCATTCGCCAGCCGGATCCTCGTGGTGGCCGTGGCCGCAGCCGCTGCGGGATGCGCCAGCACCCGGATGGCCGACGCGCCCACTGAGCCCATGAAGGCTGCAACCCCGGCGGCACCCGCGGCAGCCTTCGTTTCGCCCGTTGTGCTGGTCGACGCGCTGAATGGCGTGTTCGGCAAACACATGGTGCGCAGTTCGCATGCCAAGGGCTTTTGCATGGCGGGTCGATTCGAAGCGGCGCCCGCAGCGGCAGCGATCACGAGCGCCAGGATGTTCCAGGCCGGCCAGCGCACGCCGCGGATCGGCCGCTTCTCGGTAGGCGGCGGCAACCCGAAGGCGCCCGACAACGCCAAGTCGGTTCGTGGCATAGCGGTGCGCGCCGGTGACGGCGCCGATCGGCTGGAGTGGATCTTCTTGTCGGCGCCGCACTTCTTTGCCCAGACCCCGGCCCAGTTCGCCGGGTTCGTGCAAGTGCGGGCCCCCGACCCGCCACCGGCAAGATGAATGCCGAGGCCATTGCCGCGTTCAGCAAGGCCAACCCGGCCACCACCCGGCAGGCCGTCTACCTGGCCAGCCAACCGGTGCCTGCCAGCTACGCCACCGTGCTGTACTGGAGCACCAGTGCCTTCATCGCCACCAACGCCGCTGGCAAGCCCCAGGCCTTGCGCTGGCGCTTCGAGCCGGCCGCAGGACGGGTGGGCTTGACCGACGACGAAGCCAAAGCCAAAGGCACCGATTTTCTGCGCGCCGAACTGACTGAGCGGCTGGCCAAGGGCGCCGTGGCCTTCAACGTGATCGCGCCGCTCGCACAACCGCAGGACCAGTTGCTCGACCCCACCGACCCGTGGCCCGCCGATCGGGCCGAGGTCAACATGGGGCGCCTCGTGATTGATCGCAACTCCGACCAGGCCTGCGACCGCGAGCCCTTCATCCCCACCGTGTTGCCCGCAGGCATGGCCTCCAGTGCGGACCCGACGTTGGCGGCCCGGGCAGCGGCCTACGCGGTATCGCTGGGGCGCCGCGTGGACAACTGAGCGCTGGACAGGGCCCGCCCCGGGCCCTGTCGGCAGCATGACTTTGGGGGTTGTCGCACCACCCACCATCCGCGCAGCATGCGTGTCCCGCCAACACCGGAGACGCGCACATGCCCAAGGTCCACTACGGCCGCAAAGACGAGCCGGCTTTCGAACTCGAGATGAGCCCCGACCTGATTGCCGTGCGCACGCGCAGCGGCCGGTCGGTGACGCGCGGCGCAGGGCCGGTGCGCCCGGCGGCGTCGGCCGAACTGGCCGACGGCAAGCTGGTGCTGGCCTTCCCCGAGAGCGGCGTCGAGGTCTGGCGCGTGCCCGTCACGCGCGGCGCACGCAGCCTCAGCGCGCGCAAGGACGCGCTGGCCGCTTCGCCCGACGTGCGCTTTGCCGGCGGTGTGCTGGTCGACCCGACCAGCCGCGAGCCGGTGATCTACACCGAGAACCTGTTCATCAAGTTCGTCGACTCGGCCGCGCCGGATGCCTGCCGTGCCGTCATCGCCGAAGCGGGGCTGAAGATCAAGTCGGAGCCGAGCTACGCCACCAACGCCTTCTTCGTCGAAGCGCCTGAAGGCACCGGCCGCGAGGTCTTCACGATCGCGGAAAAGCTGCTCAAGCGCGACGACGTCGAGTATTGCCACCCGGAGCTGGTGCGCGAGCGGCGCAGCAAGCTGATCTTCGCGCCGCAGTGGCACCTGAAGAAGACCAGCGTGGCGGGGGTCGAGATCGACCAGCACGCCAATGTCGAAGCCGCGCACGCGCTGTGCCGCGGCGAGGGCATCACGATCGCCGTCATCGACGACGGCATCGACATCGACCATGCCGAGTTCGCGGCGCCGGGCAAGATCGTCGCACCGCGCGACGTCAGCACCAGCACCGCCGACCCGCGGCCCAAACGCGCCAGCAACAACCACGGCACCGCCTGCGCGGGCGTGGCCTGCGCCGAAGGCAAAGTCGGCGCCAGTGGGGTGGCGCCAGCGGCCAAGCTGATGCCGATGCGCTTGCAGGCGGGGCTGGGCTCGCACCTGGAGGCCGAGGCCTTCCGCTGGGCCGCGGACAACGGCGCCGATGTCATCAGCTGCAGTTGGGGCCCACCCGACGGCGAGTGGTGGAACCCGGACGACCCGACCCACAGCGCCATCGACCAACCGCCCGCGCACACCAAGCTGGCGATCGACTACGCCACCACCAACGGCCGCGGCGGCAAGGGCTGTGTGCTGCTGTTCGCTGCCGGCAACGGCAACGAGAGCGTGGACAACGACGGCTACGCCAGTCACCCGAACGTGATCGCGGTGGCGGCGTGCAACGACCGCGGCAAACGTTCGGTCTACAGCGACTTCGGCAAAGCCGTGTGGTGCTGTTTCCCGAGCAGCGACTTCGAGTGGACCGAACAAGGCCGGCCGAAGCCGCTGACCCCCGGCATCTGGACCACCGACCGCACCGGCGCCGTGGGCTACAACCCCGGCGCCACGGCCGAGGGCGACGCTGCGGGCCAGTTCACCAACAGCTTCGGCGGCACCAGCAGTGCGTGCCCGGGCGTTGCGGGCGTGGCGGCTCTGGTTTTGGCGGTCAACCCGGCGTTGAAGCGCGAGGAGGTCAAGGACATCCTCAAGCGTGCCGGCGAGAAGATCGACCCGCAGGGCGGCCAGTACGACGCAGCCGGCCGCAGCAGCTTCTACGGCTGGGGCCGGCTGAACGCGCGCACGGCCGTCGAACTGGCCAAGCCGGTACCGCGCAACGAAGTGACGGTGAGCCGCCGCTTCGACTCGCCGCTGCCCGACATGCAGACCGTCGGATTCGGCCTCGACGTGCCCGACAGCGCGGTAGTCGATGCGGTCAGCGTGCAGGTGGACCTGGCGCACAGCTACATCGGCGACCTGGTACTGACGCTCGAGCCGCCTGCGGCCACCGGCGTCGGCAACGTGGTGCTGCACAACCGCGGCGGCGGCACGCGCAACAGCATCAAGAAGGTCTACGACAAGAGCACGACCGCCAAGCTCGGCAACTTCAAGGGACGTGCCTGCAACGGGCGCTGGACCCTGAAGGTGCAGGACGCCGAAGCGCAGGACACCGGCACGCTGGCGACCTTCTCGGTGCGGTTGGTCTTCGCGGCTGTGGCGCCCGTGGCGCCAGTGAAGAGCGTGGTGGCGAAGAAGCGGGCGGTGAAGAAGGCGCCTGGCAAGAAAGCACCTCTGCGCGGCAGGCGGACCCCGCTGGGTTGACGAAACGCCGAGGCGAAGACCGCGCACTCCAGCAAGCTCTTGTGTAGCGGCTTGCACCGCGAGCCAGCGCGGCGGACTTCCCCCGTCGAGTGGATAACGCCGCTGGACGGCGTGTCCACTCTGCTCTGAAATCGCTGCCGCGGAGGGACATTCCTAACGGGCAGGAGTGCCGCAAATGTCGATTGGGAAGATCAGGCCTGCCGGCCAGCTGGGCCGCTTGTTCTGTGCCGCGGCGTTAACGTTGCCTCTTGTGGCCGCGGCGCAGCCAGCCGTCACCAAGCGACCCGTCCCGTTGTTTACCAGCGACGCGGTAAACGCAAGCTACCTGCGCGGCACCCAGCCCACCACAGTCGAAGCCGTGGCGGCATTGGGTACCGACCTGTTCGGCGACCGCATCAACCTGTTCACTGGCAGCTTCGAGATCGAGCACACCGATACCGAGCTGCCGGGCAACAACGCGCTGCGTGTGGCGCTGGTGCGCCACCACACGCCAGGTCGCTATTTCGCCGTGCGCGGGCCATTCGGGGACTGGGACATCAACACGCCGCGCATCGGCGGCACCTTTGCGGACCAGGAGGGCTGGCGCCCGAGCGCCGGTACCCCAGCCACGCGTTGCAGCGGGTTTGACGGCCCGGCCGCTGTGGCGCGCGGCAACCCAGGCGTCAACTTCGACGCGTTCGAGTTCTGGCAGGGAACGAGCCTGATCGTGCCGGGGCATGGCAGCCAGGAAGTGCTGCGCCGCAGCGGCGGCAACACAGCCCAACCGAGCGGGCAGGTCTACCCCCTCGTCACCAAGAACCACTGGCAGATTCGCTGCCTGCCACCAGCCGCGCAATCCGAAGGCGAAGGCTTTGAAGCGCTGTCGCCCGAAGGTGTGCACTACCGCTTCGATTGGATGGCCAAGCGCGACCAAGCGCCGATGCGCAAGGGCGACGCCCCTTTGGGTCGCCGCGATTTTTTCCTGATGGCCACCCGCGTGACCGACCGCTTCGGCAACTTCGTCGACTATGTCTACGACCCGCAGAACCCCATCAACCTGACTCGTATCGAGTCCAGTGACGGGCGCGTGATCCAACTGTTCTACAGCGGCAGTCGAGTCTCGATGGTGAGTGACGGGACGGGCAGCTACACGTACGAATACACAACCGACGGTGTGCTGCACACCGTACGGCGCCCTGAAGGCAGTCAGTGGCAGTTCAACCTGCGGCCCCTGGTGAACATGAGCTGGCAGGTCAATGACAGCGGCTCGAATGGGGGGTGCGACGCCCTCCCGGACATTCCGAGCGGCCGGTTCGAAGGCTCGATGACACACCCCTCGGGTGCCACAGCCACCTTCAAAACCGCATTTGTGGTTCAGGGTAGAACCAACGTGCCGAGGGTCTGCACCACGATCCCGGGCACGCGGGTCGAGGACAACTACCTGCACCCCCGACACACGCTCGTGCAGGCCCTGCTTCGAAAGGAGATCCGGGGCCCGAACATGTCACCCTTGGTGTGGACCTATGGCGGCGGCGAGGGTTTTCAGAACTACGGCGAGTGGGCGCCATGCTCGGGCTGCCCCGACCGCAAGCAGGTGACGGTTGAAAACCCCGACGGCAGCGTCGCCCGCCACTTCTACGGCATCCGCTGGCGCGAGAACGAAGGCCAGTTGTTGCGCACAGAAGAAGGGCCGATAGGCGGACCGCCCCTTCGCGTCACCGAGTACCGGTACCGCGGCGCGGCCGGCCAGCGCTTTGCCGACGCGGTTGGCGACAGCATCATCTTCACGGGCGACCACCTGTCGACAAAGAACCGCCCGCTGGACCGCCGCACCATCACGCAACAAGGCGCCCCCTTCACCTGGCAGGCTGCCGATTCGGACGCCGGCTTCGACACCCTGGCGCGGCCGCATGAAGTGCAGAAGACCAGCGGCCTGGGTTTCAGCAAGACAGAGCGGACGACTTACCACGACGAGCCCACGCGCTGGGTGCTGGGGCAGGTGGCCGAAATGCTGAGCGCCGGCAAGGTGCGCCTGCGGCACGATTTCCACCCCCAGACGGCACAGATCACGGAACGCTGGGAGTTCGGCCGCCGGGTCGGGCGCTTCGGCTATCACAGCGACGGCAACCTCTGGCAGCACTTTGATGCCGCCGAGCGCATGACCCGGCTCGAGAACTACCACCGCGGCGTACCCCGGCTCTTGGTGCAACGCGACCAGACCACCGAGCTGGCCGACGTCAACAACCTGGGCAAGGTGACGGCCCACATCAACGAACTCGGCGTCACCACCAGCTATGGCTATGACGCACTGGGGCGGCTGACCAGCATCACCCACCCGAACGAAATCGATCTGGTCTACCACCCGACCATCGTCAGCTACAGCCGCGGCACGGCGAACCCCTTCGGCCTGCCCGAAACGCACTGGATGCAGACCATTCAGACGGGTCAGTCTCACACCGTGCGCCATTTCGACGGCCTGCTACGCCCGCGGGTGATGCGCAGTTTCGACAGCAGCGACCCCGGCGGCACCGGCAGCGTGGTCGAGCTGCGCTACGACAACGGCGGCCGCAAGTCATTCCAGAGCTACCCCGCGCGCGGCGCTGCCGCACCGACAGGCCAGCGCTGGAGCTATGACGCCCTGGGCCGCGAAACCCGGATGGAGCAAGACAGCGAACTGGGCGTGCTCAGCACCCAGACCGAATACCTGGCCAACTTCAGCCGCCGCACCACCAACCCGCGCGGCTTTGCCACAACGTACGACTTCCAGGCCTACGACACGCCCAGCGAAGACCATTTGGTGCAGGCATTGCTGCCACTGAACATCAGCCTCGTGATTGATCGCGACCCCCTGGGCAAGGCCCGCAGCATCACACGCGCCGGCAGCTGGGGCGGCGAGTACCGCAGCGCCACCCGCAGCTACGCCTACGACGTACACGAGCGGCTGTGCAAGACGGTGGAGCCCGAGATCGGCGCCACCGTGCAGGCCTACGACAGCGCCGGCAACCTGGGGTGGCGCGCCAGCGGCCTGAGCCTGCCCGGCCCCGGCTGCGACAGCGGCGCCGTACCCGGCAACCGCAAAGCCAGCTTCGCTTATGACGACATGGACCGGCCGCTCAGCACCACCTTCGGCGACGGCAGCCCCGGCATCACGCGCAGCTACTGGCCCGACGGCCGGGAGAAGTCCAACAGCTCGGGCACCTGGACCTGGGCGATGGAATACAACAACCGGCGCCTGTTGACGAAGGAGACCTACAGCTTTCGCAGCTACGGCAGCTACCCCATCCGCCGCCTGTACGACGCCTACGGCCACCAGCGGCAGATCAACTACTGGGGCGAGAAGACGGTGGCCTACGCCCCCAACGCGCTGGGCCAGCCGACGCAAGCCTCGGGTTTTGCCAGCCAGGTGCGCTGGCACCCCAACGGCATGCTGGCCAGCTTCACCCGGCCGGGGCAGGCGGGCAGCCACAGCACCACGCTGAACGCGCGCCAGTTGCCCGAGCAGTGGGTCGACACCGGCGTGCTGCACGACCGCATCAGCTACGACCGCAACGGCAACGTCAGCCAGATCGAAGACCTGCACTCGGGGCTGAACACCCGCAGCATGGGCTACGACGCGCTGGACCGGTTGACGGCTGCCAACGGCGGCGGCTGGGGCAGTGGCAGCTACGACTACGACGCGCTGGACAACCTGCGCACCAGCCAGCTCGGCGGGCGCAGCCTGGTGCACAGCGTCGACCCGGTCAATCAGCGGCTGACGGCCATCACCGGCAGCCTGAGCTTGAGCTTCGGCTACGACGTGCAGGGCAACATCACCAGCCGCTCCACGCCAAGCACGGGCCAGGGTTTTGTCTTCGACATCGCCAACCGCATGACCCGCGCCGTGGCGGTGCCGGGGGTGGGCGACCTGCAATACACCTACGACGGCAACGGGCGCAGGGCGTGGGTGGACTACCCCGACGGGCGCTACCGCGGGTTTGCGTACGCGCAGGACGGACAGTTGCTGATCACGGGCGACAGCGTGTATGAGGGCGACGCGTGGCACGTGTACCTGGGCGGGCGCAAGGTCGGCCAGTACAGCCTGGGGCGGGGCGTGGAGCACATCCACACCGACCAACTGGGCAGCGCGGTGGCCACCAGCAGCAACGCCGGGCTGCAAGCGTGGACGCGCAAGCGCTACGAGCCCTACGGCGCGCCGCGGCCGGGCTCGGAAGTGCCGGTCAGCAGCGGCTACACCGGCCACGCGCACGACCCGGAGACGGCGCTGGTGCAGATGCAGCAGCGGTACTATGAGCCGCTGGCGGGGAGGTTCCTCAGCGTTGATCCGGTGACGACGAACGCACGAACCGGTGCGATGTTCAATCGGTACGAGTACGCGAACAACAACCCGTATCGCTACTTCGACCCCGACGGACGATGTTCCGCCAGCCGTATCGATGTAGCGCCGGGCAGCATATGCGGAGGTTCTGGTTCGGCCTTGCAGGCGGCTACGGCGAGCATTGCCGCCGCGCAGCAACATGTCGCGAGAGAAGTTGCGTCGGCCGCGCGCGGCGCTGGAAATGCGCTCGCAGCAGGAGCCCAGCAAGCGGCTGGGATGCTCCGATACACGCCTTTGGGAATGGCGGCGGGTCGGTTGTTTTCGGAAGGGGCAAACACTGAAGGTGTCGGGCAACGAACCGTTGATGACCTGATCGGTGAATCGACAGCAGGTAGTGAGACCAAAGGGCGGGCTGACCAGTACATCCATGGTGGTGGACGCGGGCAGCGCGACAAGGACTTTGATTCGTTGGGCGCAACCGATGTCAAGGACCGCGGCAACGGTACCCGGACCGGAACGCTGCCTGATGGGCGACCCGTGAATGTCCACGACAGCAAGACCGACGGCGTGCCGACAATTCAAATTGGCAATGGCAGCCGCGAAATCAAGATCCGCTATCCGTGAGGAAAAAAATGCGTCAAACGTATGAGGTGTGGGACGTTGTTCCTGGGCGGATCGTTCGGGCGTCAGTTGAGGGTGTTATCGACGACTGGGAGGGATTTCGCTTATTACTGAGGGATCACGAGACGGATCGTGTGCTTCGCATTGCCTTCGGCGCGCATGTTGCTTATTTGAATCGCGACGAGAGCGACCTTGATGGTGAGGCTGCCCGCTCTGACGGGCTCGGCCGAGGTTGCTTTTATCGTGTCAGTGGCTCTGAGTTCGAGGCTCGCTTCAAAGCGGATTCGGCGAGGCAATTTGGCGACTTAAAGCACTTCGCGATCATTACGGATATGGATTGCATTGACGTTCTCGCCACGGAAGATCCCGAGGTCGAGCAACTCTGAGGGCGAAGCTCTTGTCTGCGCGAGCGCGGTACCAGGTCTTGCCTTTTGCCTGGCTGCGAAGCTCACCCGATGACGTCGGCGACGAGCTCACGCAGCGTCTTGATGTCAGCCACCGAGAGGTGACCCATGACGCGCAAGACGAGCCCGTGCTCGATGGTGGTGAACACCGGCTTGAGCACCGAAGCCTTGATGAGCCCGGCGCCTTGCCAGTCGGCGACCATGGCCTCGCCGAACCCGAGCACGGACCTGCGGTCAGGTCTTGCCTTTTGCCCCCAAGCTTCCCCCGGTTCGGCGACGGTCAACCCGAAATCAGGCGCACCTACTGGGCGGATGGCGCTCTGAGGACGGTTGAATCGAGCAGCTTCCACTGCAGCAGCGGTACTACGATCCGGTTGCCGGGCGGTTCCTATCGGTTGATCCGGTCACCACGGATGCGAAGATAGGGGACCACTTCAACCGGTACGTGTATGCAGAGAACAATCCCTACACGTTCAAGGATCCGGATGGACGTGCGCCAATTGCTGTTCCGATGTTGCTTGGTGCGATCTCCGGTGCGATCGGAGCAAGGTGGGGCCTGGGGTCAAGTCTCTCCTTTTGCCCCCAGCCGCTCGACGGCCTCACGCACCGGCCTCGGGGTCAGGTCTTGCGTTTTGCTTGGCTTGAAGTCTTCTTGCCCTTGTCCTCGGGGTTGATGAACCCGATAGGCCGCTTGGGCGGATCGGGTGGCGCCATAAGCTGGTTGAACGCCTCGATGAGCTGCCTGAGCTGGTTGCGCGTGTTGCGGCTAAAAGTGTCATGCGTCAGCGCCAGCCCTTCGGTCTTCTGCTCCAACTCCGTCAGCCGCTTGGCCAGGTCGGCATGCACGGCGGCCAGCTCGCGCATGCGCACGAAAGCCCGCACGACAAAGATTCCCATCTCCACCGCTTGAGGTGAAGCCAGCACATTGGCGGCCTGAATCGCGCCGTGCTCTGTGAAGGCATACGGCAGCACCTTGGAAAACTTCAGCTTGGCGAGGTGGTCGCAATTTGCGACCACCTCGGCCTTCTCGGCCGCGTTGAGCTGGAACATGAAGTCGCCGGGGAAGCGGTCGGCATTGCGCTTGACCTGCTCATTGAGCCGCTTGGTTGTCACGCCGTAAAGCACGGCCAGGTCGGCGTCGATCATCAGGCGCAGGCCGCGCAGCACGACGATTCGGCTCTCGATGCGCGGCAGCAGAGCCGGTGTTGTTGTTGACGGGCTGGGCATTGGGGCGGTCGGGGGTGTTCAGCGGCTGACCTGGGCCAGCACGGTATCGAGCATCTGCGAGACGAACTGCTGCTTGGTCTTGGGCAGCTGCGCCACGGCCTGGATCTGCTGCTCGAGCCTGGAAGCTGGGCCTCGCTTGCCGCTGCCTGCTGCTCTGCTGGCGCGTGTGGCGCGCGGCACGGGCTGCCCCATCAACTCATCGAGTGACAGCGTCAGCAGCCGCGCCACGGTAGGCAGCATCGAAGCCGGCATGCGGGCGCGGCCGACCTCGTAGTGAGCCAGCGTCTGTTGGGCCACGCCGAGTTGCTCGGACAGTTCTTGCTGCGTCAAACCGTGTTCCTTGCGAGCTTGGGCGATGCGCGTGCCGAGCTCCTTGAAGAACTGTTCATCACGGGTGTTCATGGTCGCGATCAGAGAAGAAACGGCCATCAAGCTACCTCCGTGGTTCAAAAAGCAGGTTGACTCTACTCATGATGTGAGTAGTATGCAACTGAGTTATTTTTACTCAGAAGCACTTGACAGCTTTTTGAAGGAACTGGCCATGCCCCGCATCCCTGAGCCCGAGATCGAGCGGCTAAAGAACGAGGTCAGCGTCGAGCGCTTGGTCGAGGCCTCGGGCATCGAACTGAAGAGGTCGGGCAAGGACTGGCTGGGGCGGTGCCCGTTCCATGAGGACGACACGGCCAGCCTTGTCGTGACGCCGGCCAAGAACCTGTGGCACTGCTTCGGCTGCGGCGTTGGGGGCGGGCCCATTGACTGGGTGATCAAGCGCCAGGGCGTGAGCTTCCGGCACGCGGTGGAGCTGCTGCGCGAGGGGGTCACCCCTTTAGCTGTTGAAGGCGTGGCGGTGAAGCGCTCCACCGTGCGCAGCCTGCCGGCGCCGGTGGCCTTCGATGCCGACGACCAGGCGCTGCTGAACCAGACCGTCGGCTATTACCACGAACGCCTGCTGCCCACGACGGAAAGCGCCGAGTACCTGGCTGCACGCGGCTTGACGCATCCCGAGCTGGTTGCCACCTTCAAGCTGGGTGTAGCCGACCGGACGCTGGGCCTGCGGCTGCCGGAGAAGAACCGCAAGGCGGGTGCTGACATCCGGGCGCAACTGCAGAAGATCGGCCTGATCCGCCACAGCGGGCACGAGCACTTCAACGGCTCGCTGGTCGTGCCGGTCTTCGATGAAGCGGGCAACGTGGTGGAGGTCTACGGCCGCAAGCTGCTGGACAACCTGCGCGCGGGCACCCCGAAGCACCTGTACTTACCCACTCGGGAAGGACGCGGCCGGGGCGTGTTCAACGTGGCGGCGCTGCAGACCTCGAAAGAGGTGATCCTCTGCGAAGCATTGATCGACGCGCTGACGTTCTGGTGCGCGGGCTTCCGCAACGTGACGGCGGCCTATGGCATCGAAGGCTTCACCGAGGAACACGTCGCCGCCTTCAAGCGCCACGGCACCGAGCGTGTGCTGATCGCCTACGACCGCGACGAGGCCGGCGAGCGCGGTGCGGCCAAGGTGGCCGAGCGCTTGCTGGCCGAGGGCATCGAGTGCTTGCGCGTGCAGTTCCCCAAGGGCATGGACGCCAACGAGTACGCCTGCAAGGCGACGCCTGCGGCCAAGTCGCTGGGCTTGTTGTTACGCAAGGCGGTGTGGCTGGGCAAGGGTGAGACGCCGCCGGTACGTGAGCAGGCCGCGCCTCTTGAGGTCGCAAATTGCGACATCAAACCGCCCGTCGAACCACGGGCCCCGGCCGAGGTGGTCGCAAAACGCGACCACCAGAGCGAGGCTCCTTCCTTAGCCGCTGCACCAGCGGCCGAGCCGCCACCGGTGCCGGTGCCACCGCAAGCAGAGATCGACGGCGACACGCTGCGCCTGGTGCTGGGCGCGCGGACCTGGCTCGTGCGCGGCCTGCCCAAGGCCAACCCGGGCGCGAGCATGAAGCTCAATGTGCGCGTGCAGGCCGCAGACGGCGCGCTGCACGTGGACAGCGTGGACCTGTACGCCGCCCGGGCGCGTGCGGTCTTCGCCGCGCAGGCTGCGGCCGAGCTGGGCGGCAGGGACACCGAAACCCTTGCGCGCGAGATCGCCCGCGAACTCGGGCGTGTGCTGCTGGCGGTGGAGCAGGCCATCACCGCGCGTGAGCGTGCGGCCAGCGCGCGCAAGCAGATCACGCCTGCGATGACCGAGGCCGAGCACGACGCCGCGCTCGAACTGCTGCAGTCTCCCGAGCTGATCCCGCGCATCCTGGCCGACTTCGCCGCTGTCGGCCTGGTGGGCGAGGACACGAACAAGCTCGTGGGCTACCTGGCCGCTGTGAGCCGCAAGCTCGACAGGCCGCTGGGCGTGGTGATCCAAAGCTCGAGTGCCGCCGGCAAGTCCACGCTGATGGACGCGGTTCTCTCCTTCGTGCCCGAAGAGGACAAGGTCAAGTACAGCGCGATGACGGGGCAGAGCCTGTTGTACATGGGAGAAACCAACCTCAAGCACAAGGCGCTGGCCATCGTGGAAGAGGAAGGCGCCAGCCGGGCCAGCTACGCCTTGAAGCTGCTGCAGAGCGAGGGTGAACTGACCATCGCCAGCACCGGCAAGGACCCGACCAGCGGCAACCTCATCACCCAGCAATACCGCGTCGAAGGCCCGGTGGCCTTGCTGCTGACCACCACCGCGCGCGACATCGACGAAGAGTTGATGAACCGCTGCTTGGTGCTGGCGGTGGACGAAGGCCGCGAGCAGACGCGCGCCATCCACGAGCGGCAGCGCGCCAGGCGCACGCTGCAAGGCATGTTCGAGAAGCGCGAGCGCCAAACGTTGATTGCCTTGCACCAGAACGCACAGCGCTTGCTCAGGCCGCTGGATGTGCTGAACCCGTTCGCGCAGTTCCTGACCTTCCCCGACCAGACGACGCGGCTGCGGCGCGACCATGAGAAGTACCTCACCCTGATCGACACGATTGCCTTCGTGCACCAGCATCAGCGGCCGATCCGCGTGGCCGAGAGAGCGGGTCAGCGCGTCGAGTACATCGAGGCCACGCTGGCGGACATCGCGCTGGCCAACGAGATTGCGCACGACGTGCTGGGCCGCAGCCTGGACGAGTTGCCGCCGCAGACGCGGCGGCTGCTCACGCTCATCGACGACCACGTCGGCGCTGAGTGCCAGCGCTTGGGGCTGCGCCGCACCGAGTACCGCTTCGCCCGGCGCACGCTGCGCGAGGCTATCGCCTGGGGTGACACCCAGCTTCGCCTGCACCTGGAGCGTCTGGTCGAGCTGGAATACCTGATCCCGCGCCGCGACGGTGCTGGCGGCAAGTTCACCTATGAGCTGGCCTATGAACTGGCCGACGGCGGCGACGACAAACCGCGCGCGCAGGTGGCTGGCTTGATCGAGCCGGCCGCGCTGCAAGCCTTGGTGCTCGGAACCAGCGCTACGACTATGGCGCCGAAGTCGCGGGGTTCAGACCCCCAAGTCGCGGGGCGGTTGCGGGGCGATAGCGGCCCGGTTGCGGGTATGTCGCGGGGTGCTGCATCGGCCGATAAGCCAGCATCCATGCGGGTTCCGTCCGAAAACGCCGACGATGAAGCTGAACAGCACTTCCAGCCGATGCCACGAGCTGTCACGTCGTACACGAACGGCGCCGAGCTTGCTGCCTTAGCCGCTGCTGCCGGTGCGTGATGGACGCCGCCAGTGTGGCGACGCGCCACAAGCGCAAGCTGCGCAAGAAGCGCAGCACCGGCGTGCGCAAGGCGCCTGCGTGGGAGACGCTGCCGCTGGCTACCTGGGTACACGCGCACCTGCGCTGGGCCGAAGTCAGCCGCCTGGCGCCGATGAGCCTGGTGCTGCGCCAGCGCGGCTTGGCGCGCTTCGTGGCCTGGGCGCACGAGCGCGGCTTGCGACAGCCGGGGGAACTGACGCGCCAAGTGCTGGAGGCCTACCAGCGGCACCTGTACCTGGCCAGGAGCCAGCGCGACGGCAACCCCTTGGGCCTGCGCACGCAGCAGCAGTTGATCGGCGCGGTGCGCGGCTGGTGCAAGTGGCTCACACGCGAAGGCCACATCCCGGCCAACCCGGCGGCTGATCTTGAAATGCCGCGCATGCCGCGATCCTTGCCGCGCACGCTGCTCAGCGTTGACCAGGTGCGGCAGTTGATGGGCCAGCCTGACGTCGAAGGCCTGACCGGCCTGCGCGAGCGCGCGATGCTGGAACTGCTGTACGGCACGGGCATGCGGCGCAGCGAGCTGATGGCGCTGCAGATCGGCGACGTGGACCTCACGCAAGCCACCGTCTTTATCCGCCAGGGCAAGGGCCGGCGCGACCGCTACGTGCCGATGGGCGACAGCGCCAAGCACTGGGTCGGCCGCTACGCCGCCGAGGTGCGGCCGATGCTCACGGCCCAGGTGCAAGACACGCAAAGCGGCTGGACGCTGTTCCTCACCGACTACGGCGAGCCCTGCGAGCGCAACCGCCTGAGCGGCATGGTGGCCGGCTACCTGCGGCGCATGGGCGTGGAGCACGGTTCCTGCCACGCGCTGCGGCATGCGTGTGCGACGCACATGCTCGAAGCCGGGGCGGAGCTGCGCTACATCCAGGCGCTGCTCGGGCATGCGGACCTGAGCACGACGCAGATCTACACGCATGTGGCCATCGGCAAGCTGATGGCGGTGCACGCGGCTACGCATCCGGGGGCGCGCATGGACTCACAGAAGGCCCGCCAAGGCGCGATCAGCCGCGAGGACGGGGCCGAGGTGCGGGACGCCACCCCCGACGCGCTGGCGGCCGTTCTGGCGCTCGATGGCGAGGACATCGACGGCGCGAGCATCGAGGGCGCGGACGGAGTCAGCGTTGTAGCGGACGCCTGACGGCGCCGCTGAACTTGGATGCGCGCTGGCGCCTTCGGCCCCGCTGCCGTCACGCGGCTTGCATGCGCAACCCGCGCGCCGTTCGCTACACCGTGGCGACGCCGCCGGCGCCGCACTGGCCAGCATCGCCGGGACAGAGATCAGGCGCTGTCGCGCAGAGCGACGAAACAAGGCCAGGCGGGCATTGAGCCCGCCCGTCCTTGGCAGGCGCTGCGGGGTGAATTGCCCCGAGGGGCAATTCAACATAACGGGCTGTTGCACGCACGCCCGTCGTTCCGTTCGCAGGCTCACTCCCGCCGGGCATGCGCGCAACCCCCGTTATGTCTTGCGCCCACTCCGCGCCTGCGCGGGGCATCGGCTCGGGGTACCGAGCCCATGCCCCGCCAATGCCGAAGCTCGTGCGCACCCGGGGTACCGGCTGCGCAAGTCACAGGGTCAGGCGCCGCAAGCTGCGCGGTCATGGAGTTGGCC
>ENA-ORBV01004466-ORBV01004466.1-microbial-mat-metagenome-genome-assembly--contig:-NODE-4466-length-26846-cov-18.241996_pt1 | contig 26846 bp, 21 predicted proteins | sample MGYA00237777_ERZ505514 | MGnify/ENA primary metagenome ERZ505514 (study PRJEB26160, sample SAMN06269048) | microbial mat metagenome | isolation source: Oligotrophic lake microbial mat | place...
TTATCTGATCGGCGCGAGCAAGTCGGAGCTGGGCCGAATGCAGCAGCGCATCGTGGAAGACGCCGACTGGACGCGCATTCGCGAGGATGTCGAGGTCAAGCTCGTGCCCAGCGAAAGCGGTGACGAGACTTTCGTGCTGTGCCGCTCCGAGCAGCGCAAGGACAAGGACCGCGCGATCGTCGAGCGCTTCGACGCTCGGCTGAAGCAAGCGCTCGAACGGCTGAGCGCGCGCTTGGAGCGCTCGCGTAAGAAACTCGATCGCGCACAGCTCGAGCGCCAGATCGGGCGCATGCTCGAGCGCAACTCACGCGTCGCAGGCAAGTACGAGATCGTGGTCGAAGACAGCACCGCGCACGCGAGCGGACTGCGGCTCGTCGTGCGCGAAAACGAGAGCTGGGTGTTGCGCAGCCGCGCGCTCGAAGGCTGCTATCTCCTGCGCACGAACGTCACGAACTGGACCGAGGCCGAGCTGTGGCGGACGTACATCCAACTCACCCAGGCCGAGGCGGCCTTCCGCGTCCAAAAGAGCGATCTTCAGATTCGTCCGGTGTGGCATCGCAACGAGGAGCGCGTACAGGCGCACATCTTCGTTTGCTTCCTCGCGTACGTGCTGTGGAAGACGCTCGAGCAATGGACGCGACGCGCGGGCCTGGGCGACACAGCGCGCACCGTGCTGGCCGAACTCGCGCAGATCCAATCCGTGGATGTCGTCCTGCCCACGACCGATGCACGTGAACTGCGCTTGCGATGCGTGGTCAAACCAGAGGCGCCCCAGGCGCTGCTTCTCGAACGCCTCGGCGTGCGATTACCCCGCCGTCTGGCCGGTCGGCAAGCTAAGGTGAGCGCGGCGATGTAGTGACAACAACTGGCAGCCAACGAGCGTAAGTCCTTGCCAGGACTCGTCTCGTCCAAATGAACTGCGGAACCTGGGCTAGGGCCAGCGCGCGGAACGGGTTCGAGCCGCGGAACGTCGAAACAGGTAGCCCGGTTCGGCCCGACACGATCATGGCGTCCAGGCGCTGCCCGTTCGCGTCGTCGACCTCGCGCAGGATCGCCGCGACCGTTTCCAGGCTGATGGAGGGCCGCTCGTAGCCCGTGTCCCGGTGCTCCTTGGCGGCCGCGGCCACGAACACGTGGTGCGGCGCGACGTACGTGCTCCGCGGGTCGTTCACGAACTGCGGTCCCTCGCGGAACCGGCAGCTGCCGCCCTTGCAGCACTCGATCGGGATCTCGAGCCGGTCCGGACCGCGCCGAGAGGTGAGCTCGGTCCAGCACGAGCGCTCCTGGTCCGCCTCGATGCACAGGAACGGGCCCGTGCGCGTTACGAGGCTCGGCGGCCGCACGACGCCCTTGCGCACGTTCAGGACCTCATGGTCGAAGTAGGCCACGACTCCCTCGATGATGTCCTCAGCTCGCAGCGGCTTCATCGTCCCTCCTCCCCACCTCGATCCATCCACGCGTCGTGCAGGCCGCGCGCCCCGATGGCGCGCGTCGCCCGGTGCGTGCTGCGCCGGCTGTTCTGCCTGGTGATTGCGCAGACCGTCATGCAGCCCCCGTGCCGATCGTCGGCTCCTCCCCGACCAGGACCGCGCGGACGCTCCGCGCGTGCTCGCGGTAGCCCTCGAGCGCGTCGTGTTGCAACTCCTGGCTCGACCAGCGCTGCCGCAGCCCGGAGTAGAGGACGATCCCCGCGACGGCGCCTGCAGGGCCCGCGATGACTGCCCCCGTCTTGGATGCCACAGTGCCCAGACCCAGCCACAGGCCGTGGCGGGCGGCGTTCTCGATCACGACCCGTGCCGGCTCGCGCTGCACGTACGCTTGTCGCCACGCTTCGTGGCCCAATAGGCACATCGAAACCCAGGGCAGGCTTCCGAGGCTGTCCAGGTGGCCGGACTGAGCTTCAGCTACCTGTGTCACTGACCCGTCGAGATCCTCGATCGAGCCGAAACGGATTACGGTCACGTCTGGGAGTTCCGCTGCGGCCTCGACCGTCGTGACCGCGTCGATGGCCGGGTAGCGTTCCAGGTGCTCGCGCACGTAATCGCCCGACGACGTCGCCTTCGCGTTGATGCGGTCGAGGACCTCGCCGCCCGACCCGACAATTTCGATGTCGAAGCCGGGCTGTGTCGCTGACTCCGCGAGGCGGGCGAAATGGCCCTCGGCCAGATGGCCGGCGTTCAGGTGCTCGACATAGGCCATCTCGTACAACTTGCCCTTGAGCACGCTCGCGACTCCCCGCAGCGCCTCAAGATCTCTAGACTTGGATTGAAGGAACTCCGCCAGTGACCGCTCCGCGTGCTCGCCCGGGAAGGCTAGCCGGTAGGCATCCTTCAGTTCGGCGGGCAACTCGGAGTCGGACGTGCCGCCGATGAGCAGCGCCGAGAGCGTGACGTCGCCCGTCAAGGCGCAGGCGTCCACCCAGATGCGCGCCGGGAGCTTCTCGCCGAGCACGTCGCGCAATCTCTGCCCGAAGCCGGGCCGCGTGCGGGCATCGGCGACAAAGTCCCGCAGTTCCTCGCTCTCCCAGCTCACGCCGGTCCCCGGGCCAAGATCCACGCGACCAGGATCACCAGGACGGCGCAGGCGAGGGCCAGCACGACGAGCCAGCGTTCGAGAGCCTGCAACGCAACAGCACGCTGCGCGTCAGCTTGGCGCACGTCGAGCTCGAGCCGGTGGGCGGAGGCGAGCGTGGCGTCGAGTTCGCCCTTGCGCCGGGCGAGGTCCGCCACGGCGTCTCGCACTTCAGCTGCCGCACCTTCAGCGATCCGGAGCGACTTCGCGGATTCGTCGCGCGCTTGGACGGTCGAGGTCTGCAGGTCCTTGAGCCGGACAGCCAACGCCAAGTTGAGCTGCTCCTGATCGGCCCGCAGGCCACGGATCTCCTCCACGCCAGCCGTTCCACCGAGGGTCTTGCCGAACTCCTTGGCCATGCCGAGACCTGCGGCGATCCTATTCTTGGTGCGTTCGAACAGATCCTTGGGGTTCATGTTGAGTTCCTTGCTGAGGTTCGCAGTCATCCTGCCGAGGTGGCTCCAAGGGAGCGTGCGAATCATGTGGGCCGTGACGATGAAGTTCCGGCGAATCGCGGTCATCTTGCCGAGGTGGCTCCAAGAGAGGGTCACGACACCCGCCTCCGACACTTGCCCGCCAGCCGATCCGCGAGCACCGCGTCCGACCCCATGAGGCCCAACAGGGCCATCGTCAGCGCGGCAGGCGAGCGCAGTTCCTGATCGACGGTCGGTCCGGGCAGGATCGACTTGAGTCGCTCGGAGTGAGCGATCTTGGCGACGGCGAGTTCGCCGAAAACTTGAATGACCTCGTCCTTGACTAGGTCGGCTTGGTGCGGCGGATACTCCGCCTGCCATCGGCGGATCTCGGTCTCGAGCACCGGGCGCTCGACATTGAGGAGGACGACTCCCTCGGCGTGCTCGGGATCGTGCGGCTGCCACGCGGCCAGCATCCCCGGGTCAACGTCGCAGGCCGGGACACGGCGGAAGGTGGGGATGCCGCCTGCGACCTGAGAGCGGGCCGCGGCGATCGCGCCCGCGACGGAGCCCATGTCGTTGCGACTCTTCCGGCCACCCTCGCGTCTGCCGGAGCTTGCCCCGGCGCCGGGCGCGCGGAGGATCGGCGCAGGCGGCGAACCGGCGCCGGCTTGGCCCGGCTCCACGGTCTCCGTACCACCGTCGCGCGCGCGCAGCTTCGTGATGCGCCAGCGGTCGCCAAAGCGTTCCGCGAGCCGCTCGCGCCAGCGTTCGTCGTCGATCGTGCCGCTCCCGGTCGCGCGCTCGGCACGGATGGCGGCCAGGATCTCCGCTGGCATCCGGTCCGCGAAGTCGGCGGCCCAGTCGCCGATCGGCAGAGGCGCCCCGGCATCACGGCCGCCGCTGATGAGGAGGGCGTTGCGGTCCGTGCGCGAGTAGATGCCGCGCCGACCCGATGCGGGATCGAATTCCATCGGGCGGAGCACGAACCACAGGCGGGCCCGCAGTTTCGCTTCGGTGATGCCGAAGCTGCGATAGGTGGCGTGGTGCTGCCCGACGTCGTAGAGCTCGTTGCGGTAGAGCGTCGCGACGTAGCCGCTCTGCGCGGCATACGACTGGATGGAGGGACGCTCGCCTTCCCACAGGTACCAGTCCACCGCAGTGCCGTCACGGAGTTCGACCGTTCCGGAGGAAGCCACGCGGCCGTCGTTCGCGCCGGAGTACTCGATGAATGCGCGCGCGCCGCGCACGACGCGGTTGACGCAGCCCAGGGCTTCGCGGCGTTGCCCGACGCCTGCGACGCTGGAAGGCCAGCGCCTGCGGTCCGAGTGCATCATCTCCTGGACGGTCACCTCGACATCGGCGGGGAACTGCCAGATCCGGCGGTTCAAGTAGGCGCACAGGCCCTTGATGTCGTCCTCGGCGCGGCCCGGGTCTCCCTCGATCGTCGAACACGACGGCGTATCGCCCAGCAACACGACGACCGTGCCGTGCTCGGTGATCCAGTCGGGCTTCACGAGGCTCCAGTCGCAGCCGGACTCCCGGTCCTTGAAGGGGGCCACGACGGGCTCCTGGGTGGTCTCGCCGGTGGCCGGGTCTTTGGCCGCGAAGACGCGCAGACCGTACTCGCCGCTCTCCGGGTCTCGCGCCAGCCAGATCATCGCGGCCTCCCCGTTCACCCAGGACACGACGACGATACCGTGCTTGTTCCAAGGCAGGAGGCTCGTCTTGCTGCCGACGCCGTAGTTCTCGTGGACGCCGCCGATGGGCTTCCCGCCGCCGCCGAAGGTGCGGAAGAACCCGACGAGCTCGTCGGCCCGCATGCCGCGGCCGTCGTCGGCGATGAGGCGGCGGTAGACGCCCATCGACTCGACGGCCTGCCACTCGATGCCGAAGTGGATGCGCTTCGCACCCGCCTCCTGCGCGTTGACGAGTGTCTCGCGGACCCATTGGAACGCGCCGCCCTCGCGGTAGGTGCGATCGACCTGGTGCTGGATCCCCTGCGCCTGGAGGCCGAGAAGGCGGGACTGGATATGCGTTCGCAAGTTCACTCGAACAACCCCTTCTCCGTGGTCGGGGCCGGTCGCTCGCGCCGCGTGCCACGCGTCGGGCGAGCAGTGCGCGGCGATCGCGGCAAGACCCCGGCTCCGCACAATCCGAGGACGAGCAGGAAGCGCAGCGCCGCGAGACGATGCTCCGCATCGACCCGCAGCAGGGCGATCCGCGTGCCGGCCTCAATCGCGACGTCGAGGCCCGGGTCGAGGCCGACAGCATGCAGCGTGATGATGTTGGGAAGAGGACTCCCGTCCGGGACCGGGATGATCTGCTCCAAGAGGCACGGGGTGGCGAGCACACCGAGAGACTCCTGGAGAGTGAGTTCCGGACCGAACGGGTTGTCCCCTTCCCTGTGCGCGAGGATCTCGGCGCCGAGCGTGAGCCCGACCCCGAAGTTGACGTAGGCCGCCCAGCGGAGATCCACCTCGCCCTCGGCGTTCGGAACGCGAGCGAAACGATCGACGACGGTGTCGAGCAGTGGGGCGATCCGCAGGAGCGCCGCGCCTTGGTCACAGCCACGAGGGCTGTTGAACCAGGCGAGCGCATCCACGATCGTGGTCTGCGCGAGACGCTCCCGCACGAGGCCGACGGCGTCGCGGTTCAGAATCCTGCTGAACACGGGGCGACGGTCGCTGGTGAAGAAGGTCTCGCTCATGAGTGACCCCTTTCGCAAGCCATGTGCCGCGCGCTCGAATCGACGGTGACCTCGCTTCGACGCCCTCGGAGGCTTCCATCCCGGACTCCGCGATCGGCCCGCTCCTCTACGATCCCGACGGGATCCCAAGCTTCCTTGATGAACCCCAAGCTTCTTGGAGTCGAAAGCCGCCGGGCTGCGGATGAGACCGGCCCGGTGACCGCAGGGCTCAATCGTGTCGCGCCCGGGCGCTGGCACCCCGTTCGCATCGGCGGGAGCATGAACCCCGGAGCGAGCCCGATGACCACGCCTCAAGACCACCGCCCGCAGAGCGGCGCACGCGGCGCCGTTCAGGACGCCTGCATGCGCATGTTGGAGGAAGACTCGGACGTGCTCCTCTTTGCTGCGCTGACGGACAGGAGCTTCGAAGAGGGCGTGCGCGCGCGCGACTTCCGCGAGTCGGTGGAGAGCTTCCGTGTCGTCGGGGTCGCGGAATCCGATCTCCAGCGGATGGCGGCTGGGCTGAACGGCCTGCTGGAAACACACCTGCGCCGCGACGCATCGATCGAGTACGTCGCACGGAACCAGTCGCGGGTACCGGACCACTGCGTGCGTGCCCGCGCTTGTGCGGAATCACTGACGTTCCTCGAGGTCAAGCAGATCTACGACCTGACGATGACCAAGTACTTCCCCATGGTCGCCGAAGACCGCGAGAAGCTTCTTCTCGCGCGTGGCCAGGATGGGCGACTGGAGTTGCTGCAGGTCGTGTTCTTCCTCCAACTGCCCCACTTCGCTTACCCCGCTGGACGCTGGTACGGACACAAGGCGTGTCCCGCGCGATCGTCCTACGAGGTCCGCGTAGGGATTCCCCAGCAGGTGCGTGCGGTCGAGTCGCTGCTGGGGCCGCCGTCCTCGCCGGATAGCCGACCGCTCGTCCGACCGTGGAGCGCCGCGGAGACCGCGAAGGCTGCGCCCATCCTCGCGCGGTGGATGCGCTCCGTGTTCGTCGCTCACACGGACTGGACGTTCGATCCCGAGATCCACCTGCGTGAGGCCGCAATCGGAGTCGGGATGTGGGCTTGGTGACCCGACCCGATCCGCCCGACGTCGCGTTCCGGCGTGCACTCCAAGTAACAGCCATGCTCGCGGACGCGAAGACCGGGCACGTCCGTTCACCTTGAGGGGTTCGATCCCCGATCGACTTTTCGGGCGCTCTGCGTGCTCACCCCCGTACTCGAGAATGAGCACCTGATCCCTACGGATGAGCATCCTTGCCGGTGACTTCCATGCCCCCTAGCATCCGAGGACGGGCACGAGCCCGCCGACGAGCGACGCTACAGATGCCCCTCCGTTACGGCCTTGAGAACTTCAAGTGCTTCGGTTCGCTCCAGACCATGGAGTTCGCGCCGATCACGCTCATCTACGGGCGCAACTCCAGCGGCAAGAGCTCGCTGATCCAGTCTCTCATGCTCCTGAAGCAGTCCTTCGAGAGCCCGACACGCGGAGTCCACGACCTGGCGCCGAAGGGCCCGCTCGTCGACCTGGGATCGTACTCCACGTACGTGCACGGCCACGATGTGCGCAAGGGCCTGCGCTTCCAGCTCGACTTCCACCTGGATTCGACGCGCCCCGAGCTGATCGCATCCGTCGAACTCGAGTACACGATGGAGTCGCGACGCAAGCGACAGCGACGACTGCAGCGCGCAGCGGAACTGGACCCGCACCGCTCGATGCCGGCAGCAGCTGATGAGGCACTCGACGACTCCGGTCCGTGGGAGTTTTTGAACAAGGTGACTGCGACGATGCTGTCCCCGCACGGCGATGTGCTCCTGCGCATCCCACTGCAGCGTGCCCTCGCCGAGGGAGGAGACCTGAGCGAGGCCGTGACCGGCAATGTGTATCGAACGCGGACGTTCCGACTCGCGCGCCACGCCGACGCGGTAGCTCTCGCCGACCAACTGCAGTCTCCCGGCTTCTCGGAGGCCCTCGAGCAATTGAATAGCGGTCGCGGTGGACCTGGGTCCCCGTTCGCCATTCTCAAGGAGCCAGTAGGCACTCCCTCCAAACTCACACCTCCGTCGATGCCGAGGGCGGACCTCGTCTCGACACTGAGGGACCTCCGGCTGCAGGGCAGTCCGTTCCCCACTATGTCGCTCATTGCATGGGGCAAGGGCTCGCGCAAGGACGATCTGCATGGGCTCGCAGGCGTCTTGGACCACCTTGGCGGCGGCCTGCTCCGAGTACTGAACACCATGGCATTGGTCGGCCCGCTACGAGCACCGCCCGCAAGGGTTTATGAACTCGCGAACTCGCCGGGACGCTCAGTCGGCATCCGCGGCGAGTTCATGCCGTCCCTTCTGGCCTCGAGCGCTCCGGACCGACTCACCGAGTTGAATGCCTGGATCCAGAGGCTGGGCATCCCCTACGAGTTGACCGTTCGGCTGCAGGACCTCGCCCCCGCCGGCGCATTCATCGTGCTCGCCCTGCGCGATACCCGCACCGGTGTGATGGTGACTCCTTCGGATGTCGGCTTCGGCGTGGGCCAACTGCTCCCCATCCTCGCGCAGGGCATCCTGGGCGATTCCTCCACGACTTGCGTCATGCAGCCGGAACTCCACCTGCATCCTCGGCTGCAGGCCGCGCTGGGTGACTTCTTCATCGGAACCACGTTCCCGGAAGCCGTTGTAGCGCTGCGGGGCCACGACCCCGTTCAGCATTGGATCATCGAGACGCACAGCGAGGCACTGATGCTGCGCATCCAGCGTCGCATCCGTGAAGGCCGACTCTCGAACGAGCACGTCTCGGTCCTCTACGTGGACGACAGCGACGGCTCCAGTCGCGTACTGAGGCTCCGCCTCGACGAGCAGGGGCGGTTCATCGACGAGTGGCCCGGCGGCTTCTTCGAAGAGTCGTTCCGCGAACTGTTTCCCGAGGAGTGACGAGTGCTCGTACGTTTGGCACTCGATACGCGGGTCTTCGCCTCGCAGGACATGAGCGACCCGGACGGGATCGACGCATGCCGCCGACTCCTGCAAGCCCTGCTTCGGGCGGGTGTCTACGTCCATCCGAGCAGAGATCTGCGCTCCTCTCCACTGGCCTCGGCGATCCGCGGCATCGCGAACCAGGAACTGAGGAAGCTGTGGGAGACCGCCCTCACGCACGGGATCCGGCACGGATCCGGACCGGATGGGTGGCAGGGACTTGAGGTCGCTCTCGGGAAGCCCGACCTCGGGCTGTTGGACGGACGTTGCGACCTCGCCGCGCTCGCACCGGAAGCTGCCGAGGCACTGAAGGTTCCGCGGATCCCGGGTCACCGTCTCCTGGACCACCCGCGGATGGAGGCCTCGTGGTTTCGCCATGCTCCCTCGTCGTCCGCGTTCGAACGGGCCAACGAACTCGCCCAGGCGCCCATCCCCAAGGGTCGGAGGGTTGCCGATCTGTGGAGGGAGCGCTTCGAGCACTTGGCCGCCTACTCGCGGGACATCGTCGTGGTGGACCGGTACTGCGTCTCCTCCTCACTCGAAGGGCTCCAGAAGCGGAACGAGCGCCGCTCCGGTCTCCGATTCCTGCTGGAGCGCACGGACGCGATCGGAACCAACGCGAGGGTGACCGTCATCGCTGGGATGCGCGACGACCACAAGCATGACCTCGTCGCGCATGTCCGCGAGATGAGCGAGGCGTTCTACACGGGCATCAAGTCGGTCGAGTTGTTCCTGCTGCCCGACTGGAACTTCGGCAACATCAGCCACGGTCGGAGAATCCGCTTCGACTATTCGGTCTGCGAGATCGACACCGGCATCGACATCCTCAAGGACGAGTTCGTGTACCGCCACAGCGACTTCACGCTGAAGCCGTGTAGCCAGGCGCACCGAGAGGTCGAGCGAGAGCTCAAGGCTTCGGATCCGGAGCCCTGGAAGCGAACCTGAACCTGGGTCGATAGGGACGCTCAGCTCAGCCGCAGCCCGTGCCGCTTCAACCAGTTCGTGAAGGTCTGAGCGCTGAAGCCGAGGAGCTTCGCCGCCTGGTTCTTGTTCCCGCCAGCCTCCTCCATGGCGCGGTCGAGGTAGTGGCGCGCCACCTCGGAAATGAGGTCCTTGAGCTTCAGATTGCTCCCGAGTGGACGCCCTAAGATCGCTTCGCTGTGCTTGTGCTTGACCGCCATCAGGGCGCCCTCGACATCCTTCGCCGTGACGGCAAGTCCGGTCGCGAGGATCGAGGCACGCAGGAGCGTGTTCCGCAGTTCACGCACGTTCCCCGGCCAGGTGTGCCGGTGCAGGCGAACACGCGCACCCGCAGAGAGGGCCCTACGCTCGAAGTCCGGCTGACTCGCGGCCTCTTTCTGGACCCCGTCGAGGAGGCTGTCGATGAGCAAGTCGAGGTCACCCGGCCGGTCTCGCAGTGAAGGCACGTGGAGGACCCCCACGGCGAGCCGATACATCAGGTCCTCGCGAAAACGACTGTCCGCCATGTCCTGGAACAGGTCGCGGTTTGTGGCCGCGACAACGCGGACATCGACCGGTCGCTCCCTGAACTCGCCCACTCGGACGATCCTGCCCTCCTGGAGCACGCGCAACAGGCGAACCTGGACGGCCGGAGGCAGTTCCCCCACCTCGTCCAGGAACAGCGTCCCGCTGTGCGCGTTTTCGAAGCAGCCAGCACTGTCCTTGATTGCGCCGGTGAAAGCCCCCTTCGCGTGCCCGAACAGCGTGGAGTCGACCAGCCCCTCGGGGATTGCTCCGCAGTTGACAGTGAGCAGCGGGCACTTGCTCCTCCCGCTGGCGTGGTGGATCGCCAGCGCCAGGAGTTCCTTGCCCGTCCCTGTCTCACCCAGGATCAGCACCGGCACGTTGCGCGGAGCCAGCCGCCGCGCCTGCGCGAGCACGCGCTTCATGGCGTCGCACTTGTGAACGATCTTCCGGAAGTCCGCGTTCTCCGGCGGCAGGCCCTGCACCAGGCGAACTAGGTCCTCATCCGGCTGCTTGAGCAGGTCCGGGTTGAAGTCGGCGCTGATCTCGAAGGGAACATGGGCGGTCTCGACGCCCCGCTGCGGCGACGATTGGATGAGTTCGGCCCGGTAGCGCCCCTTCGCAAGCAGCAGCCAGATGGCGGCCATGGCCGGGGTACCAGCGCTGAACTGGAAGGTCAGGTTGGAGTTCGGGTCGTCCTTCAGGACGCGCTCGATCAGCCCCGAAGCCTCGGCGTAAATCTCGGGCATTGCCGTCGGCGAGGACAGCCGAGCGGGGTGGACGCCGACCCCGGCAATCGTCAGCTTGCGCAGCCAGGGCAAGTAACGCTTCGACCGATCGTCACGCCAGTTGTCGAGGAGTTCGACCCGATCGAACTTCCGTGCGACAACCGACGCTCCGATGGGCCCACGGCCGGCGCCCAAATCGCCGGCAGACGCCTTGAGGTCGGTCTCTCCGATCCACGCGCAGAGTACGTTCATCGGACGGAGCTGCCCTCGACCTCGTCACGGTACGCACGCAGTACTTCGGCGTGCCGGCTCCAGGGAACTTTCCGCGGGTCAGGCCCCACCACGTGCACGACGAGATCGCGCAGCTCCTGGACCGCGGGGCGCACCGACTTGCTGGACCTTCGAAGGTCGTGCGCCAAGCACGCCTCGGCGTTCTTCATGTCCTCCGCGGATACACCTCGCCCGAAGTGGGCGAGTAGGTTGTTGTTTCGGAGCTTACCGAAAGTGCCATCGTTGCTCGTGAAGAACGAGAGGATGGCTGCCCCACCTCGACCGATCCAGCTCCGTGCGAGAGGGTTCTCTGCGGCCCAGCCATTCTCCTGATCGAGGTGGCCGAGTCTGTTCCATCCCTTATAGCCGGTCGGCACCACCTCGAGCAGATCCGGCCGGAACTCGCCGTACTTCGATACGAACCACGCACACCCGAGTTGCTCGACGATGCAGCGCAGGACCGCGACGTGAACGCTGTAGTCCCGCTCACGCTCGTACGCGCACCGATCGAGGAGCTCGTGCAGCATGTGCGCGAAGCCTGGAGTCGAGAGCGAGATTCTCCCTGACGTCTGAACGGCCTGGAGCTGATGGATGTCGTGTCGTAGGTCGCTGAGCGTGGCAGAACGCACGGCTGTCAGGCTGCGGAGCGCTTCCTGCGCGTTGAGCGCACACCGCTGGCGAATACCGCGAAGTACCCGCACCAAGTCCTCCGGCATGCGCATCGCTTTGCACGCCAGTTCCGCCTCCAACCAATCCTGGTCCTCGATGGCGCGTTCGAGTCGGGCGAGATCTCTGGGCTGGATGGGATCCTCGAGGATCTGGGTGCGACCACCACCAGCATGTGACGCGTACCACATGCGCGCCGGCCGCAGCAGGCAGGATTGCGCGAACGCCATCTGCGGAGTGCCCGGCCCGACTACGACAACGTCCCGCGCAGTGAGGGTCACCGTCTTTCCCCATCGCTCCAGCTCGGCCATGCACACCTGCGGGTCGGCCGGGTTGCCACGGATTGTGTGGATGCTCTCGATCTGATCCGCGGGTCGAAACCGAGTGAGGTATCCGCGCAGAACGTCTGCAACGTAGACCGTATCCTTCGGATGCGGTGGATCCTGCTCCGTGACGATCAGGTGCCAAGTGCATCCCGTCGGCAGTCGCTTGCAGACCTCGTCCACGATGGGGAGGCGGAACCCTGCAACGTCCTCCCCTCGGAGTAGGTCCGCGGCATGGGTGGTTATCAGAGTTCTCGGGCTCTCCTCCCATTCGGATTCCCCGGGCTGGACGATCGCAGAGGCGAGCGCGGCAACCATTTGCCGGAACGATGCTCGTGAGGTACCGGATTCATCAGGGAGTCGGACGAGAGTGCCGTCGGCGCGCTGAATCTGCACGTCACTGGCGCCGAATGCGTAGACGATCTTCATGGGAAAGGTATAACCGGTAAGGGTAGGTCAAGCATGAAGCTACCGGGAGTTGAAGGCACTCTCAACCCGGTTGTCCGAGTTTGAGGCACTTGGATCCCTCGCTGTCGAGGTGTCCACCAACTCGGGGCAGGGTCAGTCCCACCAACTCGGGGCAGGGTCAGTCCCACCAACTCGGGGCAGGGTCAGCTTCTTTGTATTCGTGGAAAAGGGGTCTCAATCCCCTCGTCGTCGGGGAGTGCGCTGAGGGGAGCCAACCCGAGAACGACCTATGAGCGCGCTTGACGAGTCTCAATCCCCTCGTCGTCGGGGAGTGCGCTGAGGGCCGAAGAAGGCGTGCACGAACGTGTGGCCGAAGCAGATGTCTCAATCCCCTCGTCGTCGGGGAGCGCGCTGAGGGTCGCGGCGTACCTGGGTGCGGCGCGTGATTCCGAATAGCGTCTCAATCCCCTCGTCGTCCGGGAGCGCGCAGAGGGCACAAGAACAGCATCACCCTCGCCCTCCGCTGCGGAGGGTCTCAATCCCCTCGTCGTCGGGGAGCGCGCTGAGGGGCGATGACCGGAGCCAAGACAACCTCCCTCGGCGCGAAGGTCTCAATCCCCTCGTCGTCGGGGAGCGCGCTGAGGGAGCAGCACTTCCAGTCCGGTGGCTTGGGCTCGTGGCTCGAGGTCTCAATCCCCTCGTCGTCGGGGAGCGCGCTGAGGGCGGAGATGACCAGGGAGGAGCTCGTGAACGCCCTGGGCCGCAAGGTCTCAATCCCCTCGTCGTCGGGGAGCGCGCTGAGGGTTGGAGAAGACTCTTCGCAATATACGCAGCCGAATCAAGTCTCAATCCCCTCGTCGTCGGGGAGCGCGCTGAGGGAGTATTAGTGGAACTAGGAAGACAGTCATGGACTATCCGAGTCTCAATCCCCTCGTCGTCGGGGAGCGCGCTGAGGGCTCGGCCTGGACCTGACGAGCCTTGGCCTGCTCCTGCTGTCTCAATCCCCTCGTCGTCGGGGAGCGCGCTGAGGGTTTCAGCAAGATCAGCAGCATTCTCCCCTACTCCAACTGTCTAAATCCCCTCGTCGTCGGGGAGCGCGCTGAGGGAAGGTATCGAATCTCGAGACCGAGGACAAGAATGTCGTCTCAATCCCCTCGTCGTCGGGGAGCGCGCTGAGGGATGGCCGGGGAGTACGTCGCAATGGCGATGGAGATAGAGGTCTCAATCCCCTCGTCGTCGGGGAGCGCGCTGAGGGCCGCAAGCCCAAGGGGAAGGCGAAGAACTTCTTCGTGTTCTTGTCTCAATCCCCTCGTCGTCGGGGAGCGCGCTGAGGGATCGACTCACGGGCTCGGCGACGAACCTCGACAACGCGGTCTCAATCCCCTCGTCGTCGGGGAGCGCGCTGAGGGCGGATGGCGTGGCAGGAATGTCACCGTGAACCTGACGTCTCAATCCCCTCGTCGTCGGGGAGCGCGCTGAGGGCCCGCGCCGTCCGATCGGTCGGATGCGCGTCTCGCGCGTCTCAATCCCCTCGTCGTCGGGGAGCGCGCTGAGGGTCGAAATCCTGTGTTTCATCTCGGGTATTGCTTACGAGTCTCAATCCCCTCGTCGTCGGGGAGCGCGCTGAGGGTTTCGCTTCGTCTTCGCTGTGCGTGTCATGGTGTCGGGTGTCTCAATCCCCTCGTCGTCGGGGAGCGCGCTGAGGGGTGTTATCATGAGCAATTTCAAGATGGAATCCACGTCTCAGTCTCAATCCCCTCGTCGTCGGGGAGCGCGCTGAGGGGTCAATGCGATCGTAAATGCAATTACGACAGTCGCAGTTGTCTCAATCCCCTCGTCGTCGGGGAGCGCGCTGAGGGACGGCGCCGAGCAGCGCTTCGTCAACTCGGCATCGCGTCTCAATCCCCTCGTCGTCGGGGAGCGCGCTGAGGGGACAGATGGACTACTCCAAGCTGATGGGAACGAGCAACGTCTCAATCCCCTCGTCGTCGGGGAGCGCGCTGAGGGCTCAATCGCGTACGTGCCGCTCGATTGCAGGATGCGGCGTCTCAATCCCCTCGTCGTCGGGGAGCGCGCTGAGGGGGTGCGCAGTATGCGCCGTGCGTGTCGAATCAGTTCCCGATGTCTCAATCCCCTCGTCGTCGGGGAGCGCGCTGAGGGCTGGCGGTCAGTCCATTGCTGCGAGCAGGGCCGCGCGCGTCTCAATCCCCTCGTCGTCGGGGAGCGCGCTGAGGGAGCAGCTCGTCGTCGATGCCGACGAAGCGAAGCTGGACATGTCTCAATCCCCTCGTCGTCGGGGAGCGCGCTGAGGGCACATCGTCGACGTGCTGCCCACGCTCCTGGACCTGACGTCTCAATCCCCTCGTCGTCGGGGAGCGCGCTGAGGGTTCAGCGAGCACGATCGCGGCGCGCGACTTGCCGACTCGTCTCAATCCCCTCGTCGTCGGGGAGCGCGCTGAGGGGCCCTCATCAAGAAGGGGTACGTATACCTGCTGCCGAGCGTCTCAATCCCCTCGTCGTCGGGGAGCGCGCTGAGGGCACGAAGGCACTGGGGCGCAAGCCCAAGGGAAAGGCGTCTCAATCCCCTCGTCGTCGGGGAGCGCGCTGAGGGGCGGAACGGCGAGCGGAATCTTCTGCAACGCCACGTGCGCGTCTCAATCCCCTCGTCGTCGGGGAGCGCGCTGAGGGTCCGCGCAGACACGGGGTTCCTGCGTCCCGGCAAGGAGTCTCAATCCCCTCGTCGTCGGGGAGCGCGCTGAGGGCTGAACAACCTCCCCCTGGTCGAGGTGAAGGTCTCGATGTCTCAATCCCCTCGTCGTCGGGGAGCGCGCTGAGGGCTTCCGCGCCGCCCGCCTCGACTGGGCCGCCGGCTACAGGTCTCAATCCCCTCGTCGTCGGGGAGCGCGCTGAGGGCTGGGGCGCAAGCCCAAGGGGAAGGCGAGGAAGTTCTTCGGTCTCAATCCCCTCGTCGTCGGGGAGCGCGCTGAGGGCCCGTGGGCTTCTCGGAGAAGTTCACTGATGAGATCAGGTCTCAATCCCCTCGTCGTCGGGGAGCGCGCTGAGGGATGTAGTGTTAGCAGAGCTAGGAGACAGTCATGAACTAGTCTCAATCCCCTCGTCGTCGGGGAGCGCGCTGAGGGAGCCGACTCCCTAACCACAGCAACAACAACGATATCCGATGCCCCATTCCGTATCCCAAGCTTCGCGGCCCGCACACCGGCCAAAGCCGCGTGGCTCCGGCCAAGCGCATACCACGTAAATCGAGTTTCCAACGAGCATTACGTCGATTCCGTGACCTCCCCCTCACCTGGGCCTTGGAGTAGGTAACGGATGCCCTTCTCAAACAACCCAAACCGTCTCCTGGCCCGGTCGAGGCCCGCTTCCTGCGTTCCCCAGATGCTGGACGCCCGATTCGCAGCGCCGACACAGGCAGTACACCGACACCCGGTCCTCGTTCCGTTCGATCCGCTCGTCCACCCCGGCCATCATCCGGATTCGGTCACGATCCTCAAGCACGCACTCGAAAACGCTGTACTGCACCCGATCCCCGAACCCATCCAGCCAACGCGCCAGCTTGCCACGGCGGTTGTCGTCCGTGACATCGTAGCAGACCACGTACCTCGAAGGTCCGTCACTCATGACTCACGACTGTAGCCGAAACGCCCGGTAGCGAGTACCGCCCCGCAGGTCAGCTGCCAGTCGCTCGATCTGGCGATCCACGAGGCGCAGGGGGCTGAGCTCCTCTCGGTCCGCGTCGCGCAGCGTCTGCTTCAAGTGGTCCTCCCACGCAGGGAAGAAGATCCGCAACCCCTCGCGGGTCATCCGCACCCCGCCCTCCCGCGCGTCTGTTTCGAAGTGACGCAGTCCCATCTGGCGCAGGTTCGCGATCCTCATGACGAACCGGTCCACGACCGGGTGCCGGAGTTCCTCCAGGAGGTCCAGCGCCAGACTGGGGCGACCCGAGCGCAACTCGTGGAAGAAGCCGATAGCCGGGTCCAGTCCGCGCGCCTCGAGCCGCCCCGCGATGAGGTTACCGAGCAGCGTGTAGCCAAAGGAGAGCAGCGCGTTCGCTGGATCCGGCGGAGGCCGCTGTGCGCGACCGGTGAACGGGATCTCCCCGCGGAATGTGACGCGCAGCGCTTCAAAGTACGCGCGAGCGCCCGCGCCTTCCACGCCGAGCAGGTGGTCCACGTCACGAGGGGTCGCCGCATCCTGCGCTCGCGCGCGAACCTCACGAATCGCTTCGGACACTTCGGCGACGCCGGGATGGTTCGACTGGTAGGTGACGAGCACGCTGGCCGCGTTCTCCAGCTTTGCCTGCACCACCTCGGCGGCACAGCTCAAGCGCGCCACGAAGTCCGTAGCCGCCGCGTACTGCCGCAAACGGAGATCAGCATTCCGGGCCTGTTCTGGAACCACGCGGGCCCGGAAGCGCCCCGTTCCCGTGAACCAAGCCACCCCGATGCCGTGCTCCACGCAATGGTCCAGCGCTTCGCGCGTCGCGTGCGTACCCCCGAGAAGGGCGACGAGCTCGAGGCGATGCGGTTCGACCTCGGCCAGCGTTTTCCGGCTGCCGCTCTCGTCCTCGATCGTGACGATCAGGCTCTCGCCCTTCAGGCGGAGCGTCGCGCCGGGTTCGGTCAGGTACAGGACGGGCATCGGCTGCCTACGCATGTCTAGACTGCGCTAAGTCCACTGAACACGATACCCGTGTCGTCCACTCGTGAATTGGACGTACAGGGCTGTAGATGCGTGGTAGAAGCGACACTCCGTTTTCCGCCCCCCTCCCCGCTCGCGCATGAACCCCGGCGTCCACTCCCAGGAGCTGAGTCCGAAGATCGTGGCTCGGATCGAGGCCCTCGGCCTGTTCCACCTGCGCCTTCGGCTTCAAACGCGTAGCGCCCTGCGTCTGCCGGACATCGCGGGCCCCACGCTGCGCGGCGCGTTCGGCAACGCATTGTTCCGGCAGTCCTGCCCCTTCCCCGAGCCCCGGTGTGCCTCGTGCGAGTGGGTGTCGGATTGCGCGTACGGGCGCACCTTCGAGACGCCCCAGGCCGCGCTGGGCGCAGGAATCCAGCAGGTCCGCTTCGCGAATCCGCCGCGGCCGATGTGGCTGAGATGGGAATCGCCGCCTCGATCGGGCGAAGCTCCGGGACAGGAGTTGAGCCTCAGCGTCCTCGGCACACGCGCGGCCCGCAGGTTTCTCCCTGAGGTCGTCCGCGCCGTCGAAGGGTTGGCCGCGAACGGCCTGGGGCGGGAGCGTTCGCAACTCGACCTGATTGCCGTCGAGGACGTGGCCGGCGTCCCCGTCGTGTCGATCCCCGCGGCGCCCGCACTGGCCCAGGTCCGGACGTGGCGCGCGGTCGGCGCCGCGGATCCGCGCTCGGTCCTGCTGCGAACCCTGTCGCCGCTCCGCCTCCACCGCGACGGTCACCTGCTCGCCGACCCGAACGCAGCTGACGTCGCGGCAGCCGCCTGGCGACGGTTGGCGCTGCTGGAGCTCGCGAACGAATCCGCGGGCGATCCCAGGGAGAATGATCGGCTCCACCGCGACGCGATCCTGGAGATGGCGCGCGCCAGCGATGGCGGCTCCTTGGGCGACCTGCGGATGCTTCGACGACATTCGGGCCGGTCCGGGCGCAGACAAGCGTTCCTCGGTTTCGAAGGCGATATCCTCTTCGTGGACGCTCCCGCCGCGCTGTGCACTCTGCTCGAAGCGGGAGTGCAGACCGGCATCGGCAAGGGCATCGCCTTCGGCTTCGGCAGCTATGCCCTCGTTCCCTGGACGCGCGGTGCGCGCTCGTGAATTCCCGTTTGTCCGTCACGTTGGCGTGACTCCCTGAGCTTCAGACTCCAGGCTGCGCTTCCCTTCCCCAAACTCGCCCCCCCCCAAGCGCATGACTTACCTCGCCTACGACATCCGCGGGATCCAGTCGTTCATCTTCGCCGTGCCGCGGCTGCGCTACATCGTCGGGGGCAGTGCCCTCGTCGATCGGTTCGACCACAAGACCGCGCGCGACATCGCTGACGAGTGCGGTGCGACCTGGATCCACTCGGGCGGCGGAAAGGGGGCTTTTTACGCGGTCGATGAGTCCAACGCCGAGCAACTGCAGTCCCGCTTGGTCGAGGAGTCGCGGCGGATCGGACTCGATCTGCGGATCCGCCGTGCCACGGACTTCAGCGACGCGGCGAACAGCGTCGATCGCCTGTTCCCCTACCTGCCGTCCGGCGCCGACCTCGACGGCCCACCGTGTCCGGAGAGCGGGCTGTATCCCGTGCGGAATGCGACGCAGGCCCATCCGGTGATCCGGCGCCGGGCCTTCGACCGGGGCGATGAACTGCGCCGCCGGTTCGAGGTCCGGTACCTGCCCGACTCCAGCATTCATCCCGCACTGGGTGGCTCCTGTGCCTTCTTCGGTGACGTCGAGGACGGTTCACCGGGAGCCCGAGCTCTTGGGTCTCGGAACCGGTGGGCCGTCGTCTGCATGGACGGCAACGAGATCGGACGACAGTTCGGGCACGACTCGATCAAGACGCTGTCCGCCGACCAGCGCATGGCCTGGATCCAACGTGCCAGCCAAGCCCTCTCCGAGGTGACCAAACACGCCTGTAGTGCGGGCATCGCGGAGGTCCTGCGGCAGTGGATCGCGGATCTCCCGGCGGATCGGCAGGACCTGGAGGATGAGGACGGCGCACTCGTTCTGCCGCTGCGGCCGTTGGTGGTCGGAGGGGACGACCTGATCGTCCTGTGCCATGCGTCCCACGCGATGGCGTTCGTTCGTGAGGTCGCACGCGTCTTCGGCCAGCACAGCCGGGAACTCGCGACCGCAGCTCGAAAGGACGGAATCGAATTGTGGCCGGCCACGGGCGGCGAGCTCTCGATCAGCGCCGGGGTCCTGTTCGCGCCGACCGGTCTCCCGCTCGCCAGCGCGATCCCCTATGCCGAGACGCTCCTCGCCCAAGCGAAACAGCGCGGTCGTGCAGCGGGCGGCGGCGCGGGTAGCCGGGCGGTCGAAGCTTGCGTGGACTGGGAGAGTGTGACCGAGGGCATGTTGGATCACCCCGCCCTCCGGCGTGCGCGCGAGCTCGTGTTCCTGGACGGCGACGACGGCGGCAAGACCCGGGTCGAGCTCACTCGACGCCCCTACACACTGGATGAGTTCGAGGACCTCGAGCGGCTGGCCCGGGATCTGTTCCTCGAGGGCCGCGACCGACTGCCGGGCTCCGTGGCGCACGATCTGCTGCCGGGCCTGCGCGCCGGCCGCCACGATCGGGCCTTGTTCTACGACCGCCTCGGCAAGAACCACCCGGGCTTGCGCGCGGAGCTGCTGGAGCCCGAAGCCCCCGGCAATCGGGGCCACTGGAACCTGGAATCCCGCGACGGAACGCGCGTGCTCCGCACGAACCTGATCGACGCGTTCTTGCTGGCACAGGAGAGCCGCCGCATGTCCTGGGAGACTGCACGATGATCACGTACCGGCTGAAGATCACCCTCCTGTCGGACGCGGAACCGGGAACCGGCGTAGGCACCGAGTTGCTGAACGGCACGGTACCTCGCGATCCTCGCGGGGCTCCGTACGTCCCCGCGAGCCACATCAAGGGACTGCTGCGTGACCGGCTCGAGTCGATCGCCGATCTACGCGAATGGCCGTCAGCGCCGCTGATCGCGCTGCTCGGGGAAAGCGGTAGCGACGGGGACGACGGGACCGTCTCCGCGCTGAGGATCGCTGATGCACGGCGGCCGAGTGCAGCGAGGGACGGGCTCGATCCCGTCATGACCATCACGCGCACGGCGATCGGCAGAACCGGAACGGCACGCGCCAACTCCCTGCGCACGGTCGAAGCCGTCCGCTGCGGCGAGTCGTTCGCGGCGGAAGCGCGCCTCGACGCCGAGCCCGGGGGCGCACAAGACCTCCTCGCCCGCCTGGGCTTCCTGACGATCGATGCCCTTGGTGGCGGCCGGAACCGCGGAGCCGGTCGATGCCGCATCGACATCGAAGGCGAGACGCGCAAGCCGGGCGAGATCCTGGCGCAGGTCGATCCGCTGCTCGCGACCTGGACGCCCCGCCGCTCTCCGAAGCCCGAACCGGCGCGGACCGCCGACCTCGGCGCCGGCCCGGCGGTCTGGCTGCGGCTCCGCTTCGTAGCGGAATCCCCCATCTGCTGCCCGGAACACCCTTCCGCCGGGAACGTCATCCGGACGGGCCCGGTCGTCCCGGCGAGCAGCGTCCAGGGAGCCATCCTCACACTCCTCGATCGGGCGGACCCCGATGTCGCAACTGCGTGTCTACGCGATGCACGCTTCCGTGCCTGGCCCCTCGTGCCCGTGGGCCTCGCCGGCGGCGAGAGCTCGGACATGCCGTTCGGAGTGCGCGTCGATCTCGCGCACCGCATGAGCAAGCTGCCCAAGCCGCCTGAACCGGGGAGCTCCACGGATCGACACGAGTTCGCCGATGCTGCCGTGGACCCCGGACAGTGGTCTCGGATCACGGCGGGCTCACCGCTGAAGTCGACGGACGGTGTCCTCCTGCGCGGCGCGAGTGGTGTGGTGAAGCTCTGGCGCGCGCAGGACATCCCGCGCATCTTCCAGACGCACGGAGTGCACCACGACCCGACGGGCGCCGGACAACGCGGCCTGTATTCCGTCGAGGCGTTGGCCCCGCTGGTCTTCACCGGGATGCTGACCGTCCCCGAGTCGATCGCGGAACGCCTGACGCGCTTGTTAGGAGAGAGTCCCTGGATCAGCTTGGGCAAGTCGCGCAGCGTGCGCGGCGGAGGACGACTCTCGATCGAGCGCATGGCCGATCCCGCGCGCGAGTTCGCCGGCTGGTCATTGCCGTCGGAAGCCACGGGACGGGTCTTCGTGGTGCAGTCGCCGCTGGTACTGCCCGACGACTACGCGGTGGATCGCGCGGAGAGCGCGCTCGAGATGCTCGCGATGCGCGGAGGCTGGGGGCCGATCGTGCTCGATGAGGCGCACCAGGACCGCCAGGTGGCTCGGACGCAGGCGCACTGCGGCGTCCGCTTCGGTTGGAACCGGCACGGGATCGGAGAGTCCGCGGGCGCGCAGAAGCGACTGCGCGCTCGGCGTGTGATCCTGCCCGGTTCCGTCCTCGTCCTGCGCACTCCGCTGCCGAACCTCCTCGACCTCCTCGTCGCGGGGCTGGGCGAGGGACGGGAGCAAGGGTTCGGCGCGCTGCTGCCGCATCCCGGCATCGCTGTGGAGCGAACGGGCCACCAGGTCCAGCCGGATTCGATCCCGGTGATCCGCAGTCGCGACGACGCAGGTCGTCTGGGCCGCGAACTCTGGGCGGATGCCGGCGGAGAAGATGGGCCGGCTCCGAGCCAGATCGCCGCTGTGGCGCGGCGGATCCGCAGGGATCCCAAGTCAGCGCTCGACTACCTGAAACGACAGAAGGAGCGGCCGCCGCGCATCTGGGCGGTGTGGAAGCCGGTCCTGCCGAGGGTCATCGAACTCGTCGACGCGGCGATCAAGTCGGGCACCGCGGCCGAACACGATCGGCTCTATCGGGCGCTGCGCGTGTGGCAGGATCTGGCGGTCGCGGATCGCCGCGAAGAGGAGCGCTGAGCATGGCCGGAGCATCGATCGTGCACCGTTTGACGATACCCCTGACGTTTCCCGCGGGGATCTCGCCCGGCGCGGGCAAAGACGAAGGGAATCGCCTCGTCCTCTCGGTGGACGGGCGTGGACGCCCTGTGCTCCGAGGAACCGCCGTGGCCGGAGTCCTGCGACACGCGTGGGCGCGGCATGTGGGCATCGTCTCCGCGAACAACCCTCGGCTCGAAGAGCGCTTCGGCGGCCCGTGCGAAGGAGAACGCGGAGCCGACCGGCCGAGTCCGCTGCGCGTGCAGGATGTCCTCCTGGATCCGGGCCGCGGTGGCGTCGAGTTGCGCCACCACAACTCGATCGATCGGCACACGGGCGCCGTGCGCAAGGGAGGTCTCTTCTCGCTCGACTCGCTGCCGCCGGGAACGAGCGGCGCGCTGCGCCTCTCGTTTCACGAGGATGCCCCGTGGGCGCGCGAGTTCCTGGCGGAGATCGTCGGGCTCCTCGAAGCAGGGCTCGTGCTCGGTGGGCACGGAGCCCGCGGCGTGGGACTCGCCCGGCGGGTCGGGGATGCGCGCGTGGAGCGATTCGACCTGAAGTCCATCGAAGGCCTGGGACGTTGGCTCGATGCCTCGCGCTCGGAGCGATCGGAGAACGGAACCCCGCCAGCCACCGGTGACAGTCTTTCGCCGGCGACGACGTCGGACGTCTTGCGCGTGGAGTTGACGCTTGGGATCCCGCGCGGGCAGGACATCTGCATCGGAGACGGACAGGGTCTCGACCACGTCCTCGAACCGCAGTCCGTCCTGTGTGCCGATGGAAAGCAGCGCTTCCGGATCCCGGGTTCCAGCCTGCGCGGCGTCCTGCGCGCGTGGATCACGCGGCTCGCGGCGCGTGACGGGCACGCGGTCGCAGACAGTCATGCCGAGTTCAGGAAGCGCGGCCCGGTCGCCGGCGACGAGTGGCCTGGGCGTTCGCGTCGGCAGAAGAGCGCGAAGCCATCCAGGACGACCTGGAGTCAGGGGCGGCGACGATCGAGCAACGGATCTCGTGTCCCATCCTGCAGTTGTTCGGCAGCCTGTACGGAACGGGCCGCATCCACATCCAGGATGCGATCTCCATCGAGGAGCACGCCGAGAAGCACCTCCAGTCGCGCAAGCACGTGAGCGTGGACAGGATCACGGGCGGAGCGAACGAGGGATTCCTGTTCGATCACCAGGCGCTGCTGGCCGGCGTGAAGTTTCCCGTGACCATCGTCGTCCGCGAACCGAAGGCCGAGGAGGCACAGTGGTTGGCCGACGCGCTGCGCGCCCTGGAGATGGGCGTGCTACGGATCGGCACGAGCAAGAGCAGTGGTCGGTTGGCCCTGGTCGGCCCCGTGAAAGCGCGTGGCCCTCACGCGCAGACTTTCAAGTCCCTGGTCCCCCGCGAGGTGTGAGAACGTGAGCGACGAAGTCAATAGGGAGTTCCTAATTCAGTTCAAGGCGGCCATCGACGACGGCTCGGCCGAGGGGACGAAGGCGAACATCTTCGACAGTACGCGGAGGAAGCTCCCCGAGGGAACTCCCCTGAGGTTGGAGATGGACGAGTTGTGGACTCTCCACGAACAGAGGAAAGCCCAGGGGTCCCGCAGAGCAGCACCGATCGCACGCGCCGCAACCGAGCGCCGCGATTCGCATGGGCGTCGGCCCGGCAACGCATCGCGCGCGGCTGGGAACCGCAGACCTGGAGGCACCTCGCCAACCGGGCCGGCCCAAGGCACGACACCGCAACGAGGCGACAACGAAGGCGGCGCGGAAGCGAGTTGCCTCGGCGAACCGTTTCACAACCCGTACACCTTCGTTCCGTTTCCCGATCCCGCCAAGAAGGCACGGCGCGGACCGCCGACCCCCTTGTCGATCGACGAGGTGGAGAGCGATCGCGTGAGTGGAGTGCTCGACCTGCAGATTCGAACGCTCTCGCCCCTGCTCACGTGCGATCCGATCCCCGTCAGCGAAACCGCCGGCCACAAGGCATACAAGGCCCTGCAGATCGGGACGGACGTCATCGTTCCGGCGAGTGGCGTGCGCGGTTCGCTCCGGACTCTGATGACGATTCTGACTGGGGGCACGCTGGGCTACCTGGATGACGGCGTGTGGTTGACTCAGGGACGGGACCTGCCCCTGGGCCCGCGCAGTCCAAAGCGAACCCATGAGACTTGGTTGCCGCGCCTCCCGTTCCTCGCGCGCGTCCTAAAAGTGGGATCCAAGACGCGCCCGGGACTGGTATTGGTGGGGCTCACCAAACTAGTTGATCTGAGAGCCCTCGAGAGTTTGATTCCTCGATTGGATGACCATCGCCCCACTCGCAAGGACAACACCGCGGGACTCTGGGTGGATAAAGACTTGACCAGCCACGATCGGAAGCGGAGTCTCAAGACACCGTGGCAGGTGAAGCTCTCGGGACGTCCGATCACCAGAAATGACAGGAAACGCGAAGGCGTCTTTCTCGACACGCCTGGCATCAAGCTGGAACTCCCCGCCGGTCTTTGGGCGGCCTATGCCGGTCGGCACGCACATCGGATGGGCGAGGAACTTCGCGAAGATGACCTCGTCTGGTTGGAGCCCATGCGTCGCGAGGACGAGCGGATCACATCGCCCGGTGATGTCAAGTCCATCCAGTGGGCACGCTGGGGGCGAGAGGGTGAGCAACTGCTCGACGTCGTCCGCACGAAGCACGCACATGTCCTTCCCGACTCCTTCAACCCGGACGGCTTGGTTGACGAGGTCACCGATCTCTTCGGGCAGATCCCGTTGAGAGAACCGGATGCTGAGGGACGTACCCCCGCCGGCCCCTTCGCGGCGCGCATTCGCCCGGAGAACCTTGTCTTCCACGACGCGGGGCAGAACGGGCTCGAACGCAAAGTGACTCTTGCTCCCCTGGCACCGCCTCACCCGGGGTGTGCTGCCTTCTACCGCGATCAGGCGGACCTCGACTTACTGTCGAACCACAAACAGCCGCTGCGGGGGTACAAGGTCTATCGCACCACGTCGGAACGAGGTGCATCCGCACCCTGGCGTTTCGAGACGCAAGGCGTGTATGCCAAGAATGGCCTAATCGAGTCCAGCATCGAACGGGACGTCAACAAGACCTGTGACCTGCTCCGTGAGGGGCAAGTCGGACGGCTGCGCATTAGCTTCCGCGCTCTGTCCGTCCGCGAGCTTGCCCTCCTCCTCGCCGCGTGCACCGTGGACTGGCGTCTCGGCGGCGGCAAGCCGCTTGGGCTAGGCCACTGCCGAGTGACTTCTCTGGTGGCCCTCGACGAGCGTGGGCAGGAACTGGCGCGAGTGGAGCGCTCGGCTGACGGATCCCTCGCGCTTCCCGCACGGTTTGCGGCCGAAATCGATGCGCACCTCAAGGAACGGATGGCGCTGTGGCAAGCCAGTCAGCTTCCCGTCCAACGTCTTCGGTACCCGCGAGCGGTGGAGGAGAACAACAACCGCAAGCAACGTGGAGGGCATGTCTGGTTCCAGAGGCACGCCCAGCCCCACAAGAACCAGAAGAGCGGAGCCGAGAGGGCCATGGGCCTGGAGGTGCTCTGGGTCGAGGGGGAACTCAGGGCCCAGATCGGAGACAAGGACCGCATTCGCGCTCAGGCTCTGCCGCGATTGAGCGCCGTGGACCCCGCCGCGGACGTGCTCTTCGGGTTCGACTTGATTGCTCCGCAGTCCGCGGTCAGGAAGGTGGCCGGCAAGAACTACCACAGCCGGATCGAACCGTTCGACCCCGGCCGACACAGCACTGGCTAGGAGCGTTCTGGGGGATCCCAGAGCCAGACGCGAGAAACCCGTCAGTCGGACAAGGACAAGCGCTGAGCACGTGGCGAGAATCACAACCCCAAGGTTGGCCCCGGGACTGCGCGCTCCTGGCCTCCCCACGTCCCGTCTCCAGGGACCGTGCACGCGGCGGGCGCTTCGCCCTCCAGGAGTGACTCAAGGAAGACCGCCCGATATCGCGAGAGACATCAACCGGGCCGCGCGCGCCCCACAACGCCGCTCAGTGGTACGCCCAGCAGGGTTCGAACCTGCAACCGTCGGTTCCGAAGACCGAAGCTCTTCCAATTGAGCTATGGGCGCGTGAGCCCAAGAGTCTAGCGTCTCAGCCGCCGAAGCGCAGCCACGGGCGCGGTGTCGCCGACCACGGCCACGACGTGCCGAAGAAGAAGAGGAGCAGCGCGATCCCGACGAAGATTGCCGTGCGGCGGTGGCGCACCGAGTCCTTCGTCGCGCGCTTGTTCATGATCTTCGCGGCGTGCACGAGCGCGATGCCGGCGATCATCAGGATCGGGTGCTCGACCAGGAACTTGCGCACCGAAGCGTCCTTCATCGCCGCGCCCATGTTCGAGAACGCGTTCGTCGTGACCGGCGACCACACGAAGTGCAGCAGGATCCCGATCGTCAACTGCACGTCCACGAGGATCATCAGGACGAGCATGCTCCGTCGGTCGCCCGCGACCCACGGTTTGTTGCCGAGCCAGCTGCTGACCGCGCGCACCACGACCCACGCGGATACGACGAGGACGGCGAGGCGCAGGACGTTGTGGATCGTAAGGGCTGTCTCGTACATGCGCGGAGGGTAGCGAGCGCTGCGCGCGCGTGCACGCTCCTCAGGCGAGTTCGAGCAGCACTTGCAGCTTGAGGAAGTCCACGTCCTTGATCTTCACCGCGATCGGATGACCCTCGGTGAACGAGAACACGCGTTTCGC
>ENA-ORBV01004468-ORBV01004468.1-microbial-mat-metagenome-genome-assembly--contig:-NODE-4468-length-26834-cov-5.641626_pt1 | contig 26834 bp, 18 predicted proteins | sample MGYA00237777_ERZ505514 | MGnify/ENA primary metagenome ERZ505514 (study PRJEB26160, sample SAMN06269048) | microbial mat metagenome | isolation source: Oligotrophic lake microbial mat | place...
GGGTTGCTGCAATCGCCGCGCTGATGATGTGGAAATGGTCCTCGCCCAGGCGTGTGACCGTGAATTCGCTGAGGAGCTTGCCAGTTGGCGTCAGCGCGTAGGCCAGCGACACCCGGCCGATGGCCGGCAACTTCGAGCAGGTCAGGCGGTCCAGATGGCGCGCCGCGCCCGGCCCCCGCAACTCGAACTTGGTGAAGCCAGGCAGGTCCAGCACCGCGACGCGCTCGCGCACGGCGCGCACCTCCTCGGCCACCGCGTCGAACCACACATGTTCGCGCCGGAACGACGGCTTGTCCGGCGCCATGTCGCCCTGGGTGTCGAAATGCACGGCGCGTTCCCAGCCGCCGCGGGCGCCGAAACGCGCACCCTTGGCCGCGAGCCGGTCGTACAGCGGCGAGGTGCGCAGCGGCCGGCCGGCGGGGCGTTCCTCGTATGGGAAGGAGGAGGCGTATTCGTTTTGGTAGACCTCGATCGCCTTGGCAACTGTGTATTCGGTGCTCGCGTAATCGGTGTACCTGCGCCGGTCGAGCGACCACAGGTCCCATTCGGTTTGGCCGTGCACCACCCACTCGGCCAGAGCCTTGCCGGCGCCACCGGCCTGCGTGATGCCGAAACTGAAGGTATTGCAGTGGAAGAAATTGCGCAGCCCCGGCTCGGGACCGATGTAGGGGTTGCCGTCGGGCGAATAGGGGATAGGGCCGTTGACGCCGCGCTTGATGCCGGCACGCCCGAGCAGCGGCACCCGCGCCATTGCGTCGTCGATGTAGTGCTCGAGCCGCTCGAAGTCGTCGTTCCAGAGCTGGTTCGCAAAGTCGTCCGGCATGCCGTCCAGCCACATCGGTGTGGCCTTCCACTCGTAGGGGCCCAGGATGAAACCATGGCGCTCCTGGCGCAGGTAATACGAGGTGTCGGGGTCGCGCAGCAGCGGCAGGCGTTCGGCGCGATCGCGCAGTTCCGGCACGTCTTCGGTCACCAGGTACTGGTGCGACATGACCGCGATCGGCAGGTGCCGCCCGACCATGGCCATGATCTCGCCGGCCCGGTAACCGGCCGCGTTGACGACGATATCGGCCACCACCTCGCCCTTGTCGGTGCCCACCAGCCATTCGCCACCCGGCCTTTGCACCAGGCTGGTGACGCGGGTGTGGCGCTGCACGCGTGCGCCCAGGGCCCGGGCGCCACGGGCCAGCGCCTGCGTGAGCTGGGACGGGTCGATGTCGCCGTCGAGCGGATCCCACAAGGCGCCGCGCAGGTCGTGTGTCTCGATGAAGGGGTAGCGTGTGCGCAGTTCGGCCGGCGACAGAATGGCGTAGTCCAGACCATTCGCCCGGCCCATGCTTTGCACATGGTGAAACTCGTCCATCCGGTCGCGCGTATGCGCCAGCCGCACCGAGCCGGTGATGTGGTAATTGATCGGGTCTTCGCTCGACGCGGCCAGCTCGCGGTACAGGGCTGCAGAGTATTTCTGCAGCTTCATGACGCTCCAGCTGGTCGAGAAGGTCGGCAGGTTGCCTGCTGCATGCCAGGTGGAGCCCGAGGTCAGCTCATCACGCTCGATCAGCAACGCGTCGGTGATGCCGCTCTTGGCCAGGTGGTACAGGCAGCTGCAACCCACGACCCCACCGCCTATCACCACTACGCTTGCGTGTTCCGCCATTCCTGTCTCCGTCTCGCTCCAGGTTCCTGACAGCGACAGCGGCCATCCCTGGCCAGTCCGTCGCACCGTGCAATGCCGGCATGCGTGCCCGCCGCCGCGTCAAACGCAGAGACTTGCAAAACAATGTGGATGCCGCACGCCAGTTGTGAAATACTATCTGGAAAATTCTTGTTTGTGTAAATTTTCAGGAATTTTTCAATCGGGGGAATGCCATGGATTTGCCGAAACACGCGCGTGTCGTCATCGTCGGAGGCGGTATCGTCGGTTGCAGCGTCGCCTACCACCTGAGCCTGCGCGGCTGGACCGACGTGGTCTTGCTCGAGCGCCGGCAGCTGACCTGCGGCACCACCTGGCATGCGGCCGGGCTGGTCGGCCAGTTGCGCGCCACCTACAACATGACGCGGTTGGCGCAATACACCACTGGCCTGTATGCGTCGCTCGAGGCCGAAACCGGCCAGGCGACCGGATTCCGGCAGACCGGTTCGATCGCGGTCGCCACCAACGCGGCGCGTCTCGAGGAACTCAAGCGTGGCGCGTCCATGGCCACCTGTTTCGGCCTGGAGGTGCACACGCTGAGCGCGTCCGAGGTGGCCGACAAGTGGCCCGGCGTCTACACCGACGACCTGGTCGGCGGCGTCTTCCTGCCCAAGGACGGCCGCACGAATCCGATCGACACCACCCAGGCGCTGGCCAAGGGCGCCAAGAGCCGCGGCGTCAAGATCTTTGAGAACTGCCTGGTCGAGGACATCGTGGTCAAGGACGCTCGAGCGACGGGCGTTCGCACGGCACAGGGCGAGATCGGTGCCGAGATCGTGATCAACTGCGCCGGCATGTGGGCGCATGGCCTGGGCGCGCGCGCCGGTGTCACGCTGCCGCTGCATGCGGCCGAACACTTCTACATCGTGACCGAACCGATGGCCGGCCTGTCGTCCAGCCTGCCGGTGTTGCGCGACCCCGATGGCTGCGCCTATTTCAAGGAAGACGCCGGCAAGCTGCTGGTCGGGTGGTTCGAGCCGGTCGCCAAACCCTGGGGCATGCGCGGAATCCCGCAGACGTTCTGCTTCGACCAGTTGCCCGACGACCTGGAGCACATCGAACCCTTGCTGGCCAGCGCAGTGCAACGCGTGCCGGCGCTGGCCGAGACCGGCATCAACCTGTTCTTCAACGGACCAGAGAGCTTCACGCCGGACGACCGCTACCTGCTTGGCGAAACGCCCGAGGTACGTGGCCTTTACGTGGCCGCCGGGTTCAACTCGATCGGTATCCAGTCTGCCGGTGGCGCCGGCAAGGTGCTGGCCGACTGGGTCGTCGACGGCCATCCACCGATGGACTTGTGGGACGTAGACGTGCGCCGCTGCCAGCCATTCCAGCGCAACCGGCGCTACCTGCACGACCGTACCGTCGAGACGCTGGGGCTGCTGTACGCGATGCACTGGCCGTTCCGCCAGAGCGAGACCGCGCGCGGCGTGCGCCGCTCCATCCTGCACGATCGCCTGCTGGCGCGCGGCGCGTGTTTCGGCGAGGTGGCGGGCTGGGAACGTCCCAACTGGTATGCGCCGGCAGGCACGCGCGCCGAATACGAATACAGCTATGGACGCCAGAACTGGTTCGACCACTGCGCCCGGGAATGCGCGGCGGTGCGGGGCGCAGTCGCACTGTTCGACCAGTCGTCGTTTGCCAAATTCCTGCTCCAGGGGCCGGACGCCGAGGCGGTACTGGGCCGCATCTGCGCCAACGATGTCGCAGTGCGGGTGGGCCGGATCGTCTACACCCAATGGCTGAACGAACGTGGCGGCATCGAAGCCGACCTGACCGTGACCCGGGAGGCGAGCGACCGCTACCTGATCGTCACCGCCGCCGCGACCCACACCCGGGACCTGGCCTGGTTGCAACGCCAGATACCGGCAGACGCACGTGCCATCGTCGTCGACGTCAGCTCGGGCATGGCGGTGCTGAGCGTCATGGGACCACGCTCGCGCGAGCTGTTGTCGCGCCTGACCGACGCCGACCTGTCCAATGCGGCGTTCCCGTTCGGCAGCTCGCAGGTGATCGACCTGGCCTACGCGCGGGTGCGCGCCAGCCGCATCACCTATGTCGGCGAGCTGGGTTGGGAGTTGTACATCCCGACCGAGTTTGCACCCGGCGTGTTCGATGCGCTGATGGCCGAGGGTGAACCGCTGGGCCTGCTGCTCGCCGGTTACCATGCACTCAATGCGCTGCGTATGGAAAAAGGCTACCGCCACTGGGGCCACGACATCAGCGACGAAGACACGCCGCTGCAGGCCGGCCTGGGGTTTGCGGTGGCCTGGTCCAAACCCGGTGGCTTCATCGGACGCGACGCGCTGCTGGCACAGAAAGCGCAGGGCCTGTCGCGCCGCCTGGTGCAGTTCGCGCTGCAGGACCCGACGCCGCTGCTGTACCACAACGAACCGATCCTGCGGGGCGGCGCGATCGTCGGGCGCATCACTTCGGGCATGTTCGGCCACAGCCTGGGGCGGTCGCTGGGCATGGGCTACGTGACCGTGCCCGAAGGCGCGAGCAGCGCCGACGCGGTGTTGCAAGGCCATTACGAGATCGAGGTGGCCGGTAAGCGGCATGGCGCCGACCCGTCCTTGCAGCCGTGGTACGACCCGCGCAGCCAGCGCGTCAAGGATGTCGTAACACCCGCCGCGCAGTCGGCGACAACCGGATAGGCCAGCCATGGCGATCCAGTCCCTGCTCAAACAGGCGCCCGCCCTGACAACCGGCGCCGACGGCGCGCCGCCCGAACTCGACCCCGAAGCGGCGATCGGCGAACAACTGCGCGAGTTGCGCCAGGTCAAGGGCTTGACGCTGCGCGAGGTGGCCGACAAGGCGGGCATTTCGGTGAGCTACCTGAGCCAGCTCGAACGCAACCAGTCACGGCTGCCGATCGGTGTGCTCAAGAAGATCAGCGATGCGCTGGGCGTGCACATGAACTGGTTCTTCCAGGGGCAGGCGCAGGGAGACCCGGCCGAGAGCGACATCGTCGTGCGCGCCGGCAAGCGCCGGCGAATGTCGTTCACCGGCCTGGGTATTTCAGAGGAACTGCTGTCGCCCAACCTCAGCGGGCCACTCGAGCTGCTGCTGAGCACGATAGCGCCGGGCGCCGACAGCGGGGACTATTCCCATGACGGTGCGGAGGCCGGTTTCGTGTTGTCGGGCACGCTCGAGCTGTGGGTGTCGGGCCGCGCGTTACGCCTGCAAGAGGGTGACAGCTTCTCGTTCCGCAGCTCCGAGGTGCACCGCTGTGCCAACCCCGGCGAAATCCCGACCCGGGTGTTGTGGGTCATCACGCCGCCGCACTATTGACGCTCTGCAACGGGTTTTCCCCTTGAAGATGTTGTCGCGCTACGCGAGGAAGCGTTCGAGCAGGGCGATGAAGTCGGGCGTGCGGACGGGAACGCGGTGCGCAGAAAGTCCGCGACCCCCTGGGTGACCTGCCCGGCAACGATCAGCGGCTGCATGCGCCCTGCATCACATCAGCTCATGTCTGGGCCGCCGCCCACGGGTCCAGCAGTTGCACCGGCAGGCCCGCAAAGTCGCGCACGTTGCGCGTCACCAGCACCAGGCCATGTTGGGCGGCCGTGGCGGCCAGCAGGCTGTCGATGGCCGGCAGCGGCCTGCCGGCTGCTGCCACCATGCGGCCCCAGCGGTCGGCCACGGCCGTGTCGATACCCAGGATGCGACCGGTGAAGAAGGCCGGCAGGTCGGCTTCGAGCCAGTCGTTCAGCCGCATTCGCCGCTGCGCGTCGGCCACGGCTTCGATGCCTTTGCGAATTTCGCCCAAGGTCAGCACGCTCAGAAAGAGTGTGCTCGCCGGCCGCGCGGCGAACCAGCCCTGCACGGCCTTGTTCGGCGCCTTGCGCCGCAGCTCCGACAGCACGTTGGTATCGACCAGATAGCTCATAGCAAAGCCAGCGCGCTGCGCGCTGCGGCGTTCGCCTTGGGGCCGGCCCGGCAGCTCACAGCCTGGGCACCCGACGCGTGCGGCTGCGATCGCGCTCGAAGGCCGGCTCATCGCTGCCCGCCAATGGCGAGGCCTGCATGAAGTCCAGCAACGAGCCCTTGGCCTGCGACAGCGTGTCGAAGGTGGCTTGCGACACCACCACCGCCACCGGCTTGCCGTGCAGCGTGATGCCCTGGGGCGCCGCTTGCGCGCGTTTGACGAGCTCGGACATGCGGGCCTTGGCTTCCTGCAGTTGCCAGTGTTCCATGGGGGATTCTCCAAGTCTGACCAGACTGGTCATATTGTAGGCGGTGCGGCCCGGCTGGCGAAGTGCGCCCAGGCGGTGCGGTAGTCGTCCTCGCGGTCCGCCAGTGCGAGGGGGCTACGTACCACTCTTCACCCGGCATCGTGCAGGTTATTTCACGTTTTAACGCCTGTCACAGGGCGGGCGATATCGACGGTTGCGCGAGATGGGCACTCACAAAGGCCTCGAACGCCTCGATCGGCAGTGGCCGGCTGACCAGGTAACCCTGGCATGAATCGCAGCCGTGCTCGGCCAGGAAGTCCCGTTGGCCCTGCAGTTCCACCCCCTCGGCGATGACCGTCAGCCCCAGGCTTTGCCCCAGCGCGATGATGGTGCGTGCGATCGTGGCGTCGTTCGAATCGACGAGCACGTCGCGCACGAACGACTGGTCGATCTTGAGCTGGTCCAGTGGCAAACGCTTGAGGTAACTCAGCGACGAGTAGCCGGTCCCGAAATCGTCGAGCGAAAAACCGACGCCATGGGACTTGAGCCGGTTCATCTTGAGGATGATGGTCTCCAGATCGCTGGCGAACATGCTTTCGGTGATCTCGAGCTTGAGCCGGCCCGGCGACGCGCCATGTGCCTGCAACGCGTGGAGGACCTTGTCGACGAAATCGGCCTGCCGGAATTGGTGCACGCTGACGTTGATGGACAGGGTCAGATTGGCCAGGTGCGGCAGCGTGGCCCAGCGCGCCAGTTGCGCACAGCCACTTGCGAGTACCCATTCACCCAGGTCCACGATCAGGCCCGACTGTTCCGCCACCGGGATGAACTGGCCCGGCGACACCGCTCCGCGCTGCGGATGCGACCAGCGCAACAGGGCTTCAGCGCCGATCATCTGGTCGCCAGGTCCCACTTGCGGCTGGTAATGCAGGTGGAACTCGCCGCGCGGCAGCGCCAGTCGCAGGTCGGTTTCCAGTGCCGCACGGGCCTCGACGGCCGCCTGCATGGCCGGGTCGAAGAAACGCACGGTATTGCGGCCGGCCGCCTTGGCCTGGTACATCGCGACGTCCGCGCGTTTGAGGATTTCCTCGAACGTCACCGTATCCGACCCGAACAGGGACACGCCGATGCTCGAACCGCTGCGGTGTTCGCGTCCGGCCACATCGTAGGGTTCGGACAGTCGCGCCAGCAACTTCTGCGCCACCTGGCGCGTCGCCGATACCGTGTCGGCCGCAAATCGGCCGGCATCGTCGATCAGCACCACGAACTCGTCACCACCCAGGCGCGCCACCGTATCGCAGTCGCGCACGCATGCCTTCAGGCGCGCCGCGACCTGCTTGAGCAGCAAGTCCCCCTTGTCGTGACCCCAGGTGTCGTTCAATGCCTTGAAATTGTCCAGATCGATCAACAACAAGGCGCCCTGATGGTGGCTGCGACCGGTCGCCGTCAGCGCGTGTTCAAGCCGGTCCTGCAGCAGCCGGCGGTTCGGCAGGTCGGTCAGAGGATCGTAGAAAGCCAGCCGGCGAATCTCGCTCTTGGCTGTCTTGCGACCGGTGATGTCGCGCGTCATGACGACAAAACGTGGCTCGCCTGAGGCGTCGACCTGTTTGCGCGCAACCGACAGTTCGAACCAGCGCTGTCCACGCGCGAGCGGCAGGGAATATTGTTCGCCTTGCGAAAAACCCTCGATCATCGCGCAGCGCAAGGCTTCCAGCGTCACCTCGGCCGCCTCGCGGGTCAACACATCGAACACCGATTTACCGGGCAGTGTCTCGGCCGGCACCGGCAACACGCTGTCAGCCGGCGCGTTGCAACTGTAGTAGATGCCATCCAGACCGATCTCGAAGATCGGATCGCGGATCGCGTCCACGGTGGACTTGAGCTGGTTTTGCGTGGCCAGCATTTCGGCGGTGCGCTCGCGCACCTGCGTTTCGAGATCCGATTTGTGGCGGCGCTGCTCCACCAGCAGCTTGAACAAGGTCCCCAGCAACATACTGAGCAGGAAGGCGCCCACCAGTTCCGCGAAGGATGGCCAGGGGCCCAGCCATCCGCCGACCGGCGCCATATCGAGATTCCACGCGCCGTTGGGCACCTCCAGGCTGCGGCGCACCGGTTGCGGCAGGAACGCGTCGGTCGAACCGGCAATGCTCTGGCGCTGATTGTTATCTACCAATAGCCGCCACAGTTGGAAGTCATAACCGCGCGCTGGCAAGTCATTCAAGGCCGCCCGGCTCAGCAGGTCCTGCAGGCGAATCGAGACGTTGGTGAAACCCCAGAAGCGGGTTCCGCCCTGGCCGTCCGGCAGATACACCGGCAAGCGGCTGACAACGCCGGAGCCGCCCTGTGCCAATTGCAGTGGCCCGGCCAATGTCGGCATGCGGGTGTCGCGGGTACGGATGGCCTCGGCCTTTTGCGCCGGGTCGTTGAGCTGGTCAAGGCCGATCAGGTTCTCGTTTCCCTTGCGCGGCACCACATGGCGTACCACGCCGCCGGGCGACAAGGACAGCGCCAACACGCGCAGGTTGCCCGCCAGCAATTGGGCCGCCGCATCTTCAAAATGGAGCGTCTCGCCACGGCTCTCATGCACCACGGCGGCCAACGCGTAGTTGCTGGCCAGCAAGCGCTCGACACTGCGCTCCAATATCTGCGTGCGGTCATGCGCCACACGCTGCACCTGATCGCGCTGCGCGCGCATGCGGTCGTTTTGGGCCGTCACCAGCAGCTGGATACACACCAGCATCGACAATGCGAACACCACAACCGCGACGGTCCAGGAAAGCCAACCCGTCAGTTGGCGGGGCCTTGTGAGCCGTCTGGCCAGGTCGAATAAACGCACTGCCATGACCCGGGCCTCAGTGCCGATCGACCAGCAAGGCCACGGCACCGGAGAAGGTCAGGAACGCCGCCGCTGTGGAGACCAGGATGATGCGCGCAATGCGGCCATTGTTGGCGCCGAAACGCTCGGCCAGCAACGACACGTTGCTGGCGCTGGGCAAAGCCGCAACCAGCACGATCACGATCAGCGCGTATGGGTCGAGCGCGACACCCAGCTGCATGGCGCCCACCCCCACCAGCAGCACCAATATCGGGTGCAGCACCAGCTTGATCGCCGCCACCGGCAGATAGTCGCGCAACGGCATCGACGCTGCACCGTCGGCCGGCACCAGCATCTGCGATCGCGCCAGCACCGCACCGATCGTGAACAGCGCCACTGGCGATGCTGCATCGGCCAGCAGACCAACGGTCTGCGCCAGCGGCCCAGGCAGTTCAAGATGGATGGCAGACGCCAGCGCGCCGAGCAAGATGGCCCAGGGCATCGGATTGACCAACACCCCGCGCAATGCGTTGCGCGCGGCCTTGGCAAATCCGTGTTCATCCGCGCCGTCCAGCCTGGACAAGGCCACACACAACGACGTGGTCACCAGCATGTCGACCATGATCGTCGCGATCGCGGGACCGGCGGCGGCGGCGCCAAGCAGCGCGACCAGCAGCGGCACGCCCATGAAGCCGGTATTCGGGAAAGCGGCCACCAGCGCACCGAAAGCCGCGTCGTTCCAGCCGATGCGCCGGTTCATGCTGACGGTCACGACGAAACCGACCAGGATCAGGGCGCACAACAAATAGGTGAAGAAGACGCCCGGATTGAGCAGTTGCGACAGTGGGGTCGTGGAACCAAAGCGGTACAGCAGGCAAGGCAACGCGAAATACAGCACGAAACTGTTGAGTCCGGGAATCGCGTCGAGCCGCAACATGCCACGGCGAGCGGCCAGGTATCCGGCCAGGACCAGTGCAAAAAAGGGAAATGTAACCAAGAGGACGTTCAGCACCGGGGAATTGTCGCTGACGCCGCCAGCGCGCCATGCCTCGGTATGATCCAGACTTACCCTGCTGATCAGTGTCTGCCCGTCTGCCTTGCATGTCTGTCGCGCCCCGCCTGCCCCCCGGTCTGAACCTCGCCCAACAAGAAGCCGTCAACTACCTGCATGGTCCCAGCCTGGTGCTTGCGGGCGCCGGATCGGGCAAGACACGGGTGATCACGCACAAGATCGCACGCCTGATCCAGACCGGCATGGATCCCAAACGTATTGCGGCGATCACGTTCACCAACAAGGCGGCGGCCGAAATGCGTGAACGCGCCAAAGCCCTGGTCGGCCGTGCCGCCCGCGACCTGGTCATCTGTACCTTCCACGCGCTGGGCGTGCGGCTGATGCGCCAGGACGGGGCGGCGCTGGGCCTGAAGCCTAATTTTTCCATCCTCGACAGCGACGACGTCACCAGCATCCTGAAGGATTGCGGCGGCAGCACGGATGCCGCCACCGCCCGCCAGTGGCAGTGGGCGATCAGCAAATGGAAAAACATGGGCCTGAACGCAGCCCAGGCCGAGGCCCAGGCCGTCGACGACAACCAACGCATCACCGCGCGCATCATGGCGCGTTACGAGGAGCGCCTCTCGGCCTACCAGAGCGTCGATTTCGACGATCTGATCGGCTTGCCGCTCAAGCTGCTGCAGGAGCACGCGCACGCGCGCACGAAATGGCAAGCCGCGTTCGGCCATGTGCTGGTGGACGAATACCAGGACACCAACGCCACCCAATACAGCGTGCTCAAGTTGCTGGTCGGCGGCCCCGAGCGCAAGGACGCCCGGTTCACCGCCGTGGGCGACGACGACCAGTCGATCTATGGCTGGCGCGGCGCGACGCTGGACAACCTGCGCCAGTTGCCGGTGGATTTTCCGGCACTCAAAGTGATCAAGCTCGAGCAGAACTACCGCTCGACCTCGGCCATCCTGCGCGCGGCCAACAATGTCATCGCTCCGAACCCCAAGCTGTTTCCAAAGAACCTGTGGAGCGACCTGGGCGAAGGCGAACCGGTGCGCATCGTCGATGCCGACCACGAGGAGCACGAGGCCGAGCGCGCGGTTGCGCGAATCCAGAGTTTGCGTGCTGGCACCACGACGACCGGTACCGGGCATCCGCTGAGCCTGGAGTTGCGCGATTTCGCGGTCCTGTACCGTGCCAACTACCAGGCCCGGGTGTTCGAGCAGGCGCTGCGCAAGGCACAGATTCCGTACAAGGTCTCGGGCGGGCAGAGTTTTTTCGACCGCGCCGAGATCAAGGACCTGTGTTCCTGGTTCCGGCTGTGGGTCAACAACGACGACGATCCGGCCTTCCTGCGCGCCGTGACCACGCCCAAACGCGGCATCGGCCACCAGACGCTGGCGCAACTCGGGGTGTTTGCGGCGCAATACAAGCTCAGCCTGTTCGATGCCCTTTTCAGCCCCAGCCTGGCCAGCGTCTTGCCGCCGCGTGCGGTTGGCAGCCTGCACGAGTTCGGCCGCTACGTGAACGACCTGCAGTACCGTGCCCGGCAGACCCAGGGCTTTGAGGCGGCGCGCGGATTCCTGACCGAATGGCTGGCCGAGATCGACTACGAGAAACACCTGTACGACGGCGAAGACAGCGAGAAACTCGCCGCCGCGCGCTGGACCAACGTGATGGAGTTCTGCGACTGGATGGCGGCGCGCTGTGGCGGCCAGATCGACGATACGGCCGGCGTGACCACGTCAAGCGAGGTCAAGAACCTGCTGGAGGTTGCCCAGACGATCTCGCTCTTGTCCACCATCAGCGAACGCGAGACCGACCAGAACGTCGTGACCCTGTCCACGCTGCACGCGGCCAAAGGGCTGGAGTGGCCGCATGTGATGCTGGTCGGCGTGACCGAAGGCCTGCTGCCGTTCAAGCTCGGCGATGAAGACAACCCGACCGGCCGCGCCGACGGCCCGATGAGCGAAAGCCTGACCGAACGTCTGCAGGAAGAGCGCCGTTTGATGTACGTGGGCATCACCCGCGCCCAGCGCAGCCTGGCCGTCAGCTGGACGCGCCGGCGCAAAAAGGGGCGCGAGACGGTAGCGGCGCAACCGAGCCGCTTCATCGCCGAGATGGCGCTGGACGCCAACACCGCCAAGGAAGACCCACGCGCCAAGCTCAAGGCCCTGCGCGCCGAGTTCGCCAAGAAGGCCGCAGACGCGGCGGCGGTCAACGCGGCGGCCGAGCCGCGTTAACTGTCCGGCGGCGGATCGCGCCGGATCGCGTTCGGAAAATACAGCGCCGTCAGGCTGCGGCTGTGCACCGGGGAAAAACCATCGGCGTAGGCGTCGGCCGATGCGGTGGCGTAGCGGCGCCAGGCGCGGACCCAGTGCAGCTGGTCGCAGACCTCAAGCAGGCCGATGGTCTCGCGGTCGCCGATCAGGATGCCATGTACGCGCAGGCCGAGTTGCTTTTTGCACCGGCGCAACAAGGCCAGTGTGGCCGGCGTGACGCCAAACTCGCCATCGCTGACGATCAGGATGTCGGCTAAGGCCCATTGCGTGGCTTGAACCAGCGTGACGGCACGCTCCAGTGGCGTCTGGAGGTCGGTGCCGCCGTCGAAACTCTGCTCCATCAGCGCCAGCAGTGTGTTCAGACCCGGCGCCGTGAGCGCGAGCTCCTGCTCCAGCATTTCGCCGGCGCCACCAAACGCCATCAGGCGGCAAGCGCGCGCGCTGGCATGCGCCGTGCGTAGCGCCTGCAAAACGCAGGCCTTGGCGACGTTCTCCGGAGCGCCACGCATCGACCCCGACGTGTCGAGGCACACCAGCAACGGGCCGCGTCCCAGTGCTTCGTGGATCGGCCGGGCCTGCACCGGATTCGAGGCGTCGGGGCGCAATTGCCACTGCGTCAGCACCGCCGCGTCTTCGTAGGTCAACAATTGCTGCTCGGCGAAGCGCGCACGCCACAAACGGCGCAGCACCGGGTGACCGATCATGGCGGCTTCGCTGGCCAGCATGCGCGCCAACTGGCCCGAACGCTTGACGCCGCGCACCTCGCTGGGCTGGTCCGCCAAATGCGTGCTGATGGCCACCGAGGCCAATGGTCTGCGTGGTTCGGGCACGGGTTGGGGCAGGGCCGCTGGCGGCAGATCCAGTTGGCGCTCGGCCCGCCCCACCGTATCGATGAAGCGGGTCAACTCGCCCAAGGTGTCGAGCACCCCGCCGATCCGGCGTGCCTCGTTCCAGCCGCGGCGCTGCAGTTGGCCTTGCAGCGTGTCCCATTGCATGTGTGCCAGCTCGCCCAGGCTCTTGAACAGCGCCAGCACCTGCTCCCAGTCCTGGCGCTGGGTCGCCCATTCGGCGCGAAAATCGTCGGCCATGCGCGCGATAGCGCTGCTACGCGCCTCGTGGCCAGGCCGGTCGATCAGGCGGTCCAGGTGCCACAACATCACGCGCAGCACCTGGCCGGCCATGGCCGCACTGCCCCGGGTCAACCCACACAACTCCAGTTGCGTGATGACCCCGCGCAAGGCCGCAATCGCCTGCGCGTCCCCCATGTCGGCGGCCGCCTCGGGCAGGCAACCGGACTGCAAGGCCCGTTCCCACAACGGCAGATCGGCCAGGCGCCGTGCGGCCGTGCCGCTGCTGCACACCAGGGCCGGCTGCCAAAGACCCGGTGCCAGGCCGGCGAGCAGATGAAAGGGCGCGTTGTAGGCTTCGGCGCAAGTCGCTCTCGGGAAGCCGCTGGCGTCGGCCATGGTGTTCAGGCCGCGGCGACGGTGATCGGCGCCGGCGCAGCGGCGTCGAGCGATGGGTCCAGCGGCAAGGACGCGAACCCATGCACCAGTTGCTCCAGATCGCGCAACATGGCCTGCGCCAGCGCCGTGTTGGACCGGTGGACTGCGGCGACCCGTGCGCGCCAGCCTGGCGGCAACCACAGGTGGGTAGCGGCGCCGGCCATCGCCACGCGTTCGGTGGCACGCGCCGCATCGCAGGTGGCCAAGGCGCTGTCGCGCATCTCGGCCACCTGCGCCACCCGTGCGTCCACGTGCACACGGCTGTAGCGCCGGCGCGCGCGGTCGGACACGATACGCAGCATCTCGCTGTCCGGTGCTGCCTGCCCCTGCGGCGAGATGGCGCGCGCCAGTGCCAGTTTGCCCGCCCCGCCACTATCGTCCTGCGGCTGCGCCGTGGACTCGGTCTCGAACTGCTTCTCGAACGCCCGAACCGCGCGCCCGATCCACTGCAGATCCAGCGCTCGGGCCTGCACCACCACGTCGTCGAACCACCCGGTCAATGCCGCCACCTGCGCCGGCTGGGTGGCCAGCGCATACGGCAGCAACCACAGGTCCCACAGTCCGATCTCGGATGCGCCCCGGCTGGCGGCCTGCACCTTGAGCAGGGCCACGAGCTTGCGCCAGCGCCGGTCGGACACCGTCACCGACGCGCCCGCGCACCAGGCCCGTGCCTGCACCAGCAATGCGGCGATGCCGGCCGGCAACAACACACGGTCGGCCCCTTGGCGCAGCGGCTCCAGTGCACCCGCGCGCAGCCGCGGGGGCGCCGGTGCGGCCCGTGCCGGCAACGCCAGCAAGGCGCCAAAACTGGCATCGCCCACCGGCTCGACCGGCACGCGCAAAAGGAAACGGTCGTAGAACGCCAGCAGCGACTCGTCTGCCGGCACTTCGTTGGTAGCGCCAACGACCGTCACCAGCGGCACCCGTATCCGTCCCGCGCCGTTGTCGAACTCGCGCTCGTTGAGCAGCGTCAGCAAGGCGTTGAGGATCGCCGAATTGGCCTTGAACACCTCGTCCAGGAAGGCCACTTGCGCCGTCGGCAGGAAGCCATCGATCAGGCGCTCATAACGGTCCTGCTCCAAGGCCTTGAGCGATAGCGGGCCGAACAGCTCCTCGGGCACGGAAAAACGGGTCAGCAGGCGCTCGAAATACGGTGCATCGACGAATGCGCCGTGCAGGCGGCGCGCCAGCTCGCTCTTGGCCGTTCCGGGCGGCCCGACCAGCAACACGTGTTCGCCCGCCAACGCCGCCAACAGCATGAGGCGCACCGGAACGTCGCGTTCGAGCAGGTCACGGTTCAGGTCGTCAAGTGTCGCGCGCAGCAGTTGGGTCTCCATGACTGCATTTTGCGTCGATTCGCGGACACGGCTACCCAGCGGGCGCTGCGGCTCGTCAAGCCGTGACCCAGCGCAAGAGCGGCCTGGCAGACTTGCTGGCCACACCCGCGCTGTCTTCAAGCACCATCTGCACCAGCCCAGCTGTCATCGACGCGCTCTGCGCCTCCGGTGCGCCGGATATGATGCAACGACACAATTCGGCGCCGCCGCGGTGCACGCCAAGCCCATGAAAAGAATCCTCTCGATCACAGCGCTGGTGGTGTTTCTGTTGCTGCTGGCGGTGCTGGCTGGCGGCGCCTGGCATCTGTACACCAAGCAGCCGCAACGCAGTGGAAATCTGTCGCTGACCGGCCTTCAGGCGCCAGTCACCGTTCGCTACGATGAACGTGGTGTGCCACACATCGAGGCCGCCAACGAGCTCGACCTGTACCGCAGCCTGGGCTACGTGCACGCACAGGATCGGCTGTTCCAGATGGAGATGGCGCGGCGTCTGGCGCGTGGCGAGTTGGCCGAGGTGCTCGGACCCAAGCTGCTCGATATCGACCGTCTGTTCCGCACGCTGGGCATTCGAGCCCATGCCGACGAGGCTGCGCGCAAGATGGATTCGAACAGCCCGGCCTATCGGGCCGTGCTCGCCTATCTGGATGGTGTCAACCAATACCAGGCAACCCATCCCGCTCCGATCGAGTTCGACATCCTGGGTATTGCCAAGCGCCCGTTCACGCCGCAGGACACCTTGTCGGTTGCCGGGTACCTGGCGTACAGCTTCGCATCGGCATTTCGCACCGAGCCGGCGCTGACCCATGTGCGTGACAAGCTCGGCCCCAAGTACCTCGACGTATTCGATCTGGCCAGTGCGCCGCCGGCCCTGGACAAAGCGGGCGCGGTCGCGGCGCTGTCGGGCGCCGACTGGGCCGGCCTGAACCACATTGCACAGGTGAGCCGCCAGATCATCGACGCTGCTGTCGTACCGCCGTTCGAAGGCAGCAATGCCTGGGCCATCGCCGGCAGCCGCACAGCCGGCGGCAAACCGGTATTGGCGGGTGATCCGCACATCGGGTATTCGGCGCCGGCGGTCTGGTATGAGGCCCATCTGTCCGCACCCGGCATGGAGTTGTATGGGCACTTCCAGGTGCTCAATCCGCTTGCGCTGCTGGGCCACAACCGCGCGTTTGGCTGGAGCATGACGATGTTCCAGAACGACGACATCGACCTCATTGCAGAAAAAGTGCATCCGGACAAGCCGACCCAGGTCTGGTATCAAGGCCAATGGGTCGAGTTGCAACAACGCGTGGAGACCATTCTGGTAAAGGGCGCCGCGCCGGTGCAACTGGTGTTGCGGCGCTCCCCGCACGGCCCGATCATCACCGACGCCTACCCGGACAACTATGGCAAGAAGCCCGTGGCCATGTGGTGGGCGTTTCTTGAGACGGAGAATCCGATTCTGGAGGCCTTCTACCAGCTCAACCGCGCCGACACGCTGGCCAAGGCACGCCTGGCCGTCAGCCAGATCCACGCCCCGGGGCTCAACGTGGTGTGGGCCAATGCAGCCGGCGACATCGCCTGGTGGGCGGCGGCGCGATTGCCCATGCGGCCTGCCGGGGTCAATCCGAGCTTCGTGCTCGATGGCGCCACTGGCGAAGCCGACAAGTCCGACTTTTATCCGTTCACCAGCAATCCACAGGAAGAAAATCCGAAACGCGGTTTCGTGTTGTCGGCCAACCACCAGCCGCAACCGGTGGGCGGTGTCGCAGTACCGGGCTATTACCAGCCGCAAGACCGGGTCGACCGGCTGGCAAGCCTGTTGCAAGACGACAGCCGCAAGGCCGACACGGCCAGCAGCCAGGCCATGCAGCTCGACGTGCGCACCGCCTATGGCCCGCGGGTGTTGGCCCCGCTGCTTCCGGTGCTGCGCCCGCTGGTGACCGATCCGCAGGAGAAGAAGCTGCTGGACCAGCTCGCCGCGTGGGACGGCAGCTACAGCACCGACCGGGTCGAACCCACGGTGTTTTTCCAGCTGATCTACGAGACCGCACGCGGCGCGATGGCCGACGAGATGGGCGCCGTGCAGTTCAAGAACCTGCTGGGCACCCGGTCGCTGGACTACGCATTACCGCGCCTGGCGCTTGATGCCGCATCGCCTTGGTGGGACAAGCGCGATACGGCCGCGGTTGAAACCCGGGCCGACACGATGCGACTGGCCTGGCGCGCGACCATAACCCACCTGCAGACACAGTTCGGCAAGGATCCGGCGCAATGGGCCTGGGGCCGCACCCACACGCTGACCCACAACCATCCGCTGAGCCAGCAGAAACCACTCGACAAGTTGTTCAGCGTCGGACCGTTCGCGGCGCCGGGCGGGCGCGAGATTCCCAATGCCATGGGTACCAGCATCGGCCCTGCCCCCTGGGCCGTGACTTACGGGCCATCGACACGGCGCATCATCGACTTCGCGCAACCGGAGCAGTCGCTGGGCATCAATCCGCTCGGGCAAAGCGGTGTGTTGTTCGACGCGCACTACCGCGACCAGGCCAGCACCTACGTCGCTGGAGGCTATGTGCGGCAGTGGCTGGCAATGCCCGACGTGCTCGCGCACACCCGCAGCGTGCTGGTGCTGTCGCCCTCCACGCAGCGCGCAGCACCTTGAGCGCCCGCGGGCAGCGCTAGCCCTTCAGCGCAACACCAGCACTGGAATATGCGAGTGCGTCAGCACGTGCTGCGTCTCGCTACCGATCAGGACTCTGGCCAGTCCGCGACGGCCATGTGAAGCCATGACGATCAGGTCGCAGTTGTATTTGCCGGCCACTTCAATCACCGTGTCGGCGACGTAGTTGGACTTTTCAGAGATTCCGGTGAGCTTGACACCGGCCGCCTGCGCCAGGGCCGTGACGCCGTCGATGACGGCTTGCGAGATGTCGGCCCATCGCTTGTCCTGCGCCGCCTTTTGCACCGGGTCCGCCAGCAGTGCGCCATCCCAATGGTCATCGGTGCGCTGATGCGTCACCTTGAGTGCAAACAGTTCTGCGCCGTGCACCTTGGCCAGCGCAACGGCGTGCTCCACGGCCTTGGTCGACAACTCCGATCCATCGGTCGCCACCAGAATGCGTTTGTACATGTCGAGTTTCCATTCTTGTTACGTGATCTAAAGGCGCCGACCAGGCCCCAGCCTGCTGCATCGTCGTCACCGGACAGGTACTGGCACACCGGCCGGGGCCTGCAGATCAACTGTACACGGGTCGCGCCACCCTGCGCTCGCAGCGCTCCTGCGCAAGCAAGGTTTCCGGGGTCGCTTTTGCCATGGGTTTCGGTCTTCAGGTGCGCCAAATCGAAGTCCACCTGGTTAACGACAATTACCTTGCCTTGAGGTTGAACAGGCCGGTTTTGTCTGCCGGCAGCCATGCAGACCGGGCTGCAGGCGGTGCAAGCCAGGACGGCGTGTACCGGCGCACCGACGGCGGGCCGGCGTTTGCACCACCCCTGAGCGGGTGAGACCGTCTCATTGGCTCACCAACAGGGGCGCATCAAGCGCCTTGAACCTTCGATGCTGCAGCTTTTTTGCAGACTGATTCGATCGGTCAGGTCCAGGGTCTCGATTGCCCGGCGCTTGCTTTCTACGCCATCGTAGGTTTCGTATATCTTTTGTGTATACGAACGAGGGGAATCTTATGCGGGATGCCGCCATCAACCTACGGGCACGTCCAGAGCAGCGGGACCTCATCGATCAGGCTGCGCAATTGCTCGGCAAGAACCGGTCCGAATTCATGCTCGAAGCCGCTTGCGACAAGGCGCAGTCGGTACTGATCGATCAGGTATTTTTCAAATTGGACGCCGAGAGGTTCCGGCAGTTCACCGAGCTGCTGGACGCGCCGCCCAATCCCAATCCGGCGCTAGAGCGCCTCATGGCGGTCGAGACAGGGACAACATGACCCTTCCGAGCCACACCCTCGGGCTGGTCAGCGCAGACGCGATCGCCGCGATGAAACCCTCGGGCGTGATGATCAATGTCGGGCGCGGCGCGGTCATCGACGAGCCGGCCCTGATCGACGCCCAGCGCCACAAGCGCATCTGCGGCGCGGCGCTCGATGTGTTCGCCCAGGAGCCGTTGCCTGCCGGCCACCCGATGTACGGGCTGGAAAACCTGCTGCTGTCGCCCCACTGAGCCGACCGCACGCAGACCTGGATCGATGACACGCGGCACAATGCAGAGCTTCCAGGACGGCCAAGACTAGGTCTCGTACATGCAATCCAACAACCGTCCCCCTGGCCATTGGTTCGACGGCCGATCATTGGCCCCATTGACAGACCCGCTGACGTGGGAACGTGGGCTGGCGCTGTATGTCAGCCAGCATGTGCAGGATCTCGAGATCGTCAAACAGGGCGCGGGGTGGATCCTGCTCGGCCTGGTGCAGGGCAGCAAGCGCGAAGCCTACGAAGTATCCATCGAGTTGGCGTTGACGCTGCAGGGACAGGTGGCGCAATGGGACTCGCTGTGTGAATGCCCGGTGGGGGCGCAATGCAAGCACGGTGTGGCGCTGATGCTCAAAGCCGCACAGCAGGGGTTGCGCCTGATGCGCGGCAACGCAGCGGTGTCCATCGCAGCGCCAAGCCTTGGCGCCGAGCAGATCGAAGCGCAGCGCCAGGCTGCGTTGGTGCAAGAACAGCTGGCCGCGCGCATGATGGCGGAAAGTCATCTGTTGAAATGGTTGCGCGATTTGGACCCTACCAGCGCAACTCCACCGAGCACGGAGAGTGTCTCCAAGACCGGCAAGGCGCAGGCTCGGTCGGAACACTATGTCTACCTGCTTTCGGTCGTGGAGGTGGCCGGTGGCAAGTCGCAGATGTTGCTGGAAGCCGCGGTAAGCAATCGCAAGGCCAATGGCGATTGGGCCAAGCCCAGGCTTGTTCGCTACGTGCCGTTCCCCGGGCAGGAGGTGGTTGACAACGCCAGCACCACAGACAGCGATGTCTTGCAGCTGATCGTCTCCATGCCCAAAGTCGCTCACCACCATTACAGCTACTCCTCAGGCATCAGTTGCCGGCCTGCGGGGCGCGCCGGACAGCTGGTGCTGGAGCAGGCTGCCAGCACCGGCCATCTGTATGTCAAGGATGCGCAGGACCGCCCCGGTGCGGTGGTGTGCTGGGGCCCGCAGCGCACGCTGGAGTGGATGTGGCAGGAGACCAGCACCGCCCGGTCCGACGAGCCCAACTGGCATTTGCGCGCAAAAGTGGTCGATGGCCCCGCGCAGATCTGCCACAACGACCCTTTGTTGTACCTGGATGCCACGCAGGGCGAATGTGGCTTGTTGCTGGCGCCTGGCCTGTCGCCCGCCAGACTGGCGGTGTTGTTCCGCGCCCCGCCCCTCACCGCCCAGGCCATGCAAGGCCACCAGTTGGCATTGCTGCAGGCCCTGGGGCCGATCCCGCCGCCGCCAGTGCTGCAGGCACTGCGCACCTTGGCCGGTATCGTGCCGCAGGCCCGACTGCATCTGGTACCGATGGCACCTGATGAGGTGCCGCACAAGGGGCTGATACAGGCCCTGCTGCGCTTCGATTACGCGGGCCATCGGGGTTGGTGGGACGGTGCCGGCACCACGGTAGTGCTCGAAAACCCCCAGGAGCGGCTCTTGCTGCATCGCGATGTCGAGTCCGAGCGCCGTGACATCCTGCGCCTGACAAATCTGGGCCTGTCACTGGTCGGCGCGGGTGCTTTTGGCATTCCGGCCCAGCAGTCCCAGCAGACCTGGTTGCACTGGGCCGACGCGGACTTCGCGGTCCTGCGCGAAGCCGGGTTTCATCTCACGCTGGACGATGCCCTGCAGGGCTGGGTTACCCGCGCCGACGCGTTGCAGGTGCAGATGCTGGCCGAGGACAGTGAAGACGCCGGCGCTGAACCCGGCGCCACCTCGCCCTGGTTCGACCTGTCCCTTGGGATCGAGATTGAGGGTATGCGGCACAACATCCTTCCCTGGCTTCCCGATCTGATCGCCCAGGCCGGCGCGTCCCCAACCGATCCGCACACGGGCTTGCCGAATCTGCCGCCCTTCATTTATCTGCCTGCGGCCGACCGCAAGGGGTTTGTCCGCCTGCCCACCGACACACTGCGGCCGTGGATGGCTGCGCTGTTGGAGCTGGTGGGGGACCGCCGCCATGACTTCTCGGGCGACAGCCTGCGCTTATCCCGGCTGGATGCCTTGCGCACCGGTGCGGCATTGGGGGAGGGCGCTGTATGGGATGGCGCTGATACATTGCGCCGGATGGTGCGGCAACTGGGTGGCGCGGCCGCGTTGCCCGAGGTGCCCGTGCCTCCCAGCGTGCAGGCCACCTTGCGCCCTTACCAGCAGCAGGGCGTGGGTTGGCTGCAGTTCCTGCGCGCCCATGGCCTGGCCGGCATTCTGGCCGATGACATGGGCCTGGGCAAGACGCTGCAGACCCTGGTGCACATCCAGGTGGAAAAGGATGCCGGTCGGCTGACCCGCCCGGCCCTCATCATTGCCCCGGTCAGCCTGATGGGCAACTGGCAGCGGGAAGCAGCGCGGTTCTGCCCGCAATTGCGCAGCCTGGTGATCCATGGGAAGGATCGCCATGGCGTCACCCATTCGATCGACCAGCATGACCTGGTGATTGCGCCCTATTCGTTGCTTCAGCGCGACCGGGAGCGCTGGCTGCAGGCGTCATGGCACCTGGTGGTGCTGGATGAAGCGCAGAACATCAAGAATGCCAGCACCCATGCCGCGCAAGTGGTGGGTGAGCTGCAGACCCGCCACCGTGTGTGCCTGTCGGGTACCCCGATGGAAAACCACCTGGGTGAGATCTGGAGCCTGTTCCACTTCCTGATGCCCGGTTTTTTGGGCAGCCAGAAGCGTTTTGGGGAATTGTTTCGTGCGCCGATCGAAAAACTCGGCAATCAGGACCGGCTGGCCCAATTGCGTTCCCGCATCACCCCCTTCATGCTGCGCCGGACCAAGGCCCTGGTGGCGGGCGAGCTACCGCCCAAGGTTGAGACGGTGATGCGGGTGGAGCTCTCTGGTGCGCAGGCCGACCTGTATGAAACCATTCGCCTGGGCATGGAAAAAACCGTGCGCGAGGCCTTGGGTGCGAAGGGGCTGGCCAAGTCGCAGATCACCATACTGGATGCCCTGCTCAAGCTGCGCCAGGTCTGCTGCGATCCGCGGCTGGTGCCACTGGCAGCGGCCAAAAAAGTGAAAGTGTCGGCCAAGTTGAACCAATTGATGGAAATGCTGCCCGAAATGCTGGCCGAGGGGCGCCGCATCCTGCTGTTCTCGCAGTTCACCAGCATGTTGACCCTGATCGAGGCAGAGTTGGAAAAGCGCAAGATGCGCTGGGTCAAACTGACCGGGCAAAGCCAGAACCGCGATGCACTGATCGAACAATTCACCGGCGGCCAGGTGCCCCTGTTCCTGATCAGCCTCAAGGCGGGAGGCGTAGGCTTGAACCTGCCGCAGGCCGACACGGTGATCCACTACGACCCGTGGTGGAACCCGGCAGTCGAGAACCAGGCCACGGACCGCGCCCACCGCATTGGGCAGACCCAGAGTGTGTGGGTGCTCAAGCTCGTGGCCCAGGGCACGATCGAGGAGCGCATCCTTGCTTTGCAGGAGCGCAAGGCGGCACTCGCCGACAGTGTGTACAGCGGCGCCGCCGGGCGCAAGCAGCCCTTGTTTACGGAAAGTGATCTGGCGGAGTTGTTGCGGCCGATGTCGGCGGGGTGATGATGCAGCGGTGAGCAGATCTGCTGGATGGACCTTGGCATGACTTCAGCGACCCCAGCGCAGCAGGGGCGAGGACTTTTTCAGGCTGCGTTTGAACTGGCCCTGTTCGCTGGCCACCTGGGCGTCGATCCTGCGCAGACGCGGGAAGGCGTCGAACATCTTTACGTCGAGCTGTCGCGCCAGAGAAGCCTTGGCGCAGCTGAAGACGATGGACACGTCGTCAGTCGCCTGACCAGGGCGGCGACGCTCTTGCGCTCGGCATCGGTGCGTGGTGCGCGCTCGAAGCCCAGGAAATTGTCGAGTGGTGCTTCCATCGACAACGTGAGGCTTTGCGCGTCGATGGCGACATCGAGTGCGAGCAGGCCGTGAGTGTGGGCTTGTTGCTGCGCCAAGGTCAACGAGGCCAGTGGCAAAAGCAGCAGGGGCAGCAGCCGACGGGCGGCTCCAGTTGGTATTGGAATTTTCATAAGTCTCAAAAAAAGGGATGGAACGGCACTCGCTCTGTTTGGGGCAAACCGGGCGCAAGGGTCCGCGCGGTGAACCAGGTGGCGAATCGTCGCCATCGGGCCTGGTCCTGTAGGACCTGTCTTGTATGGGTTCACACAGGACCTGCACGGGTGGTGGAACTGCCATGCGGCCTGCGCCGCGCAGCGGTTACCCCGCGGGCCGGGAGAGGCAGTGAGCGGGGATCAGGACTAAAGAGGGGGACCGCGGGTGTCCCAAGGCAAGGCAGAGAGGCACCAACGTAACCCAGGAATTGGGCGCGAGGCGGTCTGTGGATGACGCGGTGCCTCCTTGCGTCATGGCCTGCTCTACAGGCATGGAGAATCGCAGGCGTACGAGCATCGGATGGACAAAGGCAGGCCTCACGGCGCCGCGACGCGAGCGACCGCGGGCGCGGCAACTGCCACGCACTGGGCAAGACCTTCTTCGAGCAGTTGGCGCGGCACGTCACGCCCGATAAAGACCATCTTGGACTCGCGCGGTTCACCCGTTTTCCAGAGCGATCCGACGTCTGAGCCCATGAGCATGTGCACGCCCTGGAAGATGACGCGCCCCTTGACGCCCTTGATGTTCAAAATGCCCTTGTAGCGCATCAGCTTGGCACCATGGACCTGGACGACGGCTGACAGGAAGTCCTCGATGCGATCCAGGTCCATCGCGCGGCTATCGCGGAACACGAACGATGTGACGTCGTCGTCGTGTTCATGGGAAACGTCGGTCAGGAAGTCTGGCTCGATCTCCAGAATCGCGTTGAGATTGAACCCGCGGATGTCCAGCAGGTCGTTCACGGTAGCGATCCCGTTGTGCGACTCGCCGATTCTGGCGCGCGGGTTCATTCTGGCCAGCCGTGCGCGCAGGGCCCGCGTTTCCTCGGCGGACACCAGATCGGTCTTGGTAATCAGTACCCTGTCAGCAAAACCGACTTGTTCCTGCGCCTCATGGTGCTCGTCGAGTTGCGCATGGGCGTGTTTGGCATCCACCATGGTGACAATCGCATCGAGCAAGTAACGCTGGCTGATGGCTTCGTCCACGAAGAAGGTCTGCGCGACCGGCGCCGGGTCTGCCAACCCGGTGGTTTCAATCACCACTCGGTCGAACTTGAGTTGGCCACTCTGGTGCTTGGTGGCCAGTTCTCCCAGTATGCGCACCAGGTCACCGCGCACGGTGCAACAGATGCAGCCGTTGTTCATCTCGACGATCTGCTCGTCGCGGTCTTGTACCAACAGTTCGTTGTCGATACCTGCCTCGCCAAATTCGTTTTCGATCACCGCGATCCGGTGGCCGTGCTGGCCGCGCAGGATCTGGTTGAGCAGTGTCGTTTTGCCGCTTCCAAGGAAGCCGGTGAGGATGGTGACGGGAATTTGCGTGGAGTTCATGGAGATTCCTTTTCAGGTGGTGGGGTTCAGGTGTTCCAGCCATGCCGCCATGGCGGCATGGAAGACGTCGGTGCGCGCCTGCGGCTCGGCCGATTCGCGAGTAGCGCGGGCATCTGCAGGATTCTGTAACGCGGGTGGGTTCATTGGAGGGTCCACGCGGGCAGGTTAGGGGGCAGGTGGCGTGCGCAGGACCAGCGCGATCACGAACAGCGCACCGACCGCGGCAGTGACGATGCCGATGGGCAGTTCCTGTGGGCTGAGCAGGGTTCTGCACGCGATGTCGCTGGCCAACAGCAGCGCTGCACCGGCCATCGCGCAGGCAGCCAGCAGGCGCGTGTGCAACGCGCCGCACAGCGGTCGCACCAGGTGCGGCACCATCAGTCCGACAAAGCCGATGACGCCGGTGAGTGACACAAAACATGCGGTCGCCATGGCCGATACCAAAAAAATCTCGGCCCGCAGGCGGTCGGGTCGCAGGCCCAGCGACTGCGCCGTCTCGTCTCCCGCCAGCAAACCGTCCAGCGCGTGGCGGCGCCTCGCGGCGTATAACGCCAGCAGGCCCACTCCGGCCATTGCCAGCGCCAGGTTGTCCCAACGCGCCAGGCCCAGCCCGCCAAGGCTCCAGAACAGCACGGAATGGGCGGCGCGCTGGTCGCCGGCAAAGACCAGGTAATGTGTCAATGCACCAAACACGAACGAGGTGGCCAGACCAGCCAGCACAAGCTTCTCCGGACCCTCGTTGCGGCTTCTGTTGACCATCAGCAATACGGCCAATGCCGACAGCAATCCGCCGGCCAGTGCGGCCAGCGGCAGCGTCCAGATTCCTAGCCACTCGCCGGTGGTCGTGATCACCGCGACGGCTCCCGCGCTGGCTCCCGACGAGAGACCGAACAAGAATGGGTCGGCCAGGTCGTTGCGGGTCGCCGTTTGCAACAGTGCGCCGACCATGGCCAGGCCAGCGCCGACCATGGCAGCCAGCAAGGCGCGCGGTAGCCGCAATTCCTGCACGATGCGTTGCACAGTGACCTCAACCGGGCGCAGTCCGAGACGGGGCGCCAAAGGGCCGGCGACGGCGGACAACACGTCGCGCAACGGCACAGGCGAGCTACCCTTGGTGACCGAGGTGAGCGCGAGCAGCATCACGAGCAAACTGCCGCCCAGCCAAGCGAAGGGGAAAGCCCGGCCCGTCACTGCCGGCTTCTGTTCTGCAAGGCGGCGGCAATCTTCTCGATCGCCTCGATGTTGGCCGGGCCAGGTGTGAGCTCGGAATAGCGCAGCGCTACATAACTCCCCTGTTTGACCGCATCGGTCTCCTTCATCGCCGGGTGCGCCTTCAGGAAACTGAGCAGCTTGGTGACGCCGTTGCCGTCCTGGTAGTCAAGCAGCACCAGAAACTGCGGGTTGCGTGCAGCCACGGTTTCCCATGCGGTGGTGCCCCAACTGGTGTCCATATCGGCCATGATGTTGCGCCCGCCAGCCGCTGCGATCATTGCCGTAGGAATTGCGAACTTGCCGGCAGTAAAGGGTTTGTCCTCGCCTGAGTCATAGAGAAACACCCGCGTTTCCCCACCCACCGCCGGGGCAGGCAGTTTGGCGAGCCGACTTTTCCACTGTGCGACCATGCTGGTTGCCTGGGCCGCTTTGCCAAACACCGTGCCGAGCCTGGTGAAATCTCCGTACAGCAGATCCATCGACGCTGCGGGGCGTTGTTTGTTCAGGTGGATGCAGCTCTCGGTCAGCACAAGGGTCTTGACTCTGTGCTGGGCCAGCGTGGCTGGCGTGACTTCACCGCCAGGTTTCATGCCGTAGTACCAGCCGGCAAAAAAGAAATCCGGGTTGACCGAGAGCAGGTTTTCCAGCGTCGGGTATTTGGGGGCCAGTTCGGGAATTTTGCCAAGCGTGGCCTTGAATTCAGGGCCTGTCTTGTACCAACCGGTGATGCCGGTGACGCCGACCATGTTGTCCTGCAAATTCAGCGCAAATGCCATTTCTGTCATGTTGAGGTCATGTACCACGGCACGCTTGGGTGGCGCAGAGAACGTCAGCGGCTCGCCGCAGTTGTCGACTGTGACCGGAAACGTCTGTGCGAAGCCCAATGAACTTGCCGTCGCAAGATCTGCGATAAGAATGGATTTCTTCATGGAACGGACTCCTCGTAGGTAGAAAAAAAGCTCGTGCGCGGCGCCGCGGGTTGCGCCCTGGCCGATGCGGTGTCCATTACCAGGATCGGACGCTCGGTCGCAGGATGGGGCAGATAGAAGGCGTGTACCTGGAATACTTCGTGCAGCCGGTGCGGTGTGAGGGCGCGCTCAGGCGCGTCGCAGACCACCAGGCGACCCGCGCGCACAACCGCAACCTGGGAGGCCCATTGCGGCACCAATGCCAGGTCATGCAGCTGTCTCTTATACACA
>ENA-ORBV01004469-ORBV01004469.1-microbial-mat-metagenome-genome-assembly--contig:-NODE-4469-length-26834-cov-5.071607_pt1 | contig 26834 bp, 17 predicted proteins | sample MGYA00237777_ERZ505514 | MGnify/ENA primary metagenome ERZ505514 (study PRJEB26160, sample SAMN06269048) | microbial mat metagenome | isolation source: Oligotrophic lake microbial mat | place...
CCGAGATCTACACCTCTCTATTCGTCGGCAGCGTCAGATGTGTATAAGAGACAGTCCCTGTCGTGACACACTTTCGCCCCGTGCGCGACGCTGGACGCGATGGCGTACCGATGGCGCGCGCGGTGGCACAGGCCGTGCGCCGCGTCCTCAGCGAGTCCGCGGGGGATGCGCTCGTCTTCCTCCCGGGCATCGCCGAGCTCGCGCGCGTGCGCGACGCACTGCTTGAGGACGCCGATCTCGGGGCGCACGTCCAGTTGCTGCACGGCACGTTGACGCTGGCCGAGCAGGATGCCGTGCTCCGCCCGCGCGAACCGGGGCGTCGCGTGGTGCTTTCGACCGCGATTGCCGAGTCCTCGGTGACGCTCACTGGCGTGCGCATTGTGGTCGATGCCGGACTCGCCCGCGTGCCGCGCTACGATCCGCGCAGCGGGATGACGCGACTCGAAACGGTGCGCGTCTCACAGGCGTCAGCCGACCAGCGGCGCGGCCGCGCGGGACGCACCGCACCGGGGGTCTGCGTGCGGCTCTGGGATGAAGGGACACAGGCCTCGCTGCCGGCGCGGGCGATCCCCGAGTTGCTGGAGTCGGATCTCACGCCGCTCGCGCTCGAGCTCGCCTGTGCCGGGATCGCCAACGCCACCGACCTCCGGTGGCTCGATGCCCCGCCAGCTGGGGCGCTCGCACAGGGGCGCGCGCTGCTCCACGATCTCGGGGCAATCGGCGCCGATGGGCGCGTCACCGCACACGGGCGCGCGATGGCCGCACTGGGAATCGCGCCGCGGCTCGCGCATCTCGTGTTGATCGGCGCCGCGCGTGGTGACGCGAGGCTCGCGTGTGAGATCGCGGCCTTGCTGGCCGAGCGCGACATCCTGCGGCGCGATGCGGCGGAGGTCGACGCGGATCTCCGCACGCGCGTCGAGGCCTTGCGCGGTGATGCGCGCGGGGATGCGCGCGGGGATGCGCGCGGGGTAGCCGATGCCGCGCGGGTGCACCGCGTGCGCGCCGAAGCACAGGCCTTGCGCCGCGCGTTGCCGCGATCGGCTCCTGAGGCGAGTGACATCGCGGCCGACCATGCCACGGACTCGCTCGATCGTATCGGCGCACTCGTCGCGCTCGCGTATCCCGACCGGCTCGCCCGTCGGCGGGCGGGCGAAGCGCCGCGCTATCAATTGCGCAACGGACGCGGGGCGCGCTTCGCGCTCCCGCAGCCGCTCGGCCATGCGCCCTTTCTGGCCATCGCGGATCTTGATGGCGATCCTGCGGAGAGCCGCATCTGGCTCGCCTCGCCGTTGACGGAGACCGAACTCCGCGAAGCCGCAGGGAGCGCCTTGGTGACAGAGCGCGTGGTCGGCTGGGATGATGACGCCGATGATCTCGTCGCCGTGGAGCGCGAGCGGGTGGGCGCAATCATTCTGCGCGAGCGACCGCTGCGCGAGGTCGATCCGCACGAGATCGCGCGTGCCCTCGCCGAGTCGATGCGAAGGCGCGGACTCGGCGCACTCACGTGGAGCGACGGCGCGCGCGCGCTGCGCGCGCGGCTGACGTTCGCGCATCGCATCGATCCCGTGGCGTATCCCGATGTCTCCGATGCCGCGTTGACGGCGTCGCTCGATGACTGGCTCGTCCCGGCGCTGCATGGTGTCCGGCGGCGCGCGGATCTTGCGCACATCGATCTGGCCGGCGCGCTGTTGGCGCGGCTCGCGTGGGGGGCACGGGCGCGGCTGGACCAACTCGCACCCACGCATCTGGAAGTGCCGAGCGGTTCACGCATCGCGATCGACTACAGCGATCCCTCGCAACCCGTGCTCGCGGTGAAGTTACAGGAGCTCTTCGGCCTCACGGACACGCCACGCATTGGCGACGGTCGGGTGCCGGTCACGATTCACCTGTTATCACCCGCGGGTCGCCCCGTGCAGGTCACGCGCGATCTCGCGAGCTTTTGGCGCAACGGGTACTTCGAAGTTCGAAAGGACCTCAAGGGACGCTACCCGCGGCATCCCTGGCCCGATGATCCGCTGGCGGCGGCCCCGACGCGGCGCGTGAAACCGCGCGGGACCTAGCGCACCCGAGCACCCTTACCGCACCCAGCTCGGGCGCGTGATGGTGGTCCACTTCGACTCGCCGTGCGAGTAGCCGAACCAGGCGGTGTCGCCGGCCGCGCCGCGCGGGAAGGCTCGTACCAACTGGTCGCCGCCGCCGAAGCCGAAGCGATCGCGACCCGTGTAGCCTTCCAACTGCACTGAATCGAGCGAGGCCAAGGGGAACTTGGCGATACCCCCGGTCGCGTCCGAGTACGCGTAGAGCACACCAGAGGCGGAGGAGTCGGTGGAGAAGGTCGCGACAAAGAACTCTCCACGTCCATCGCCATCGACGTCCGACGTCCCAATGAACCCCACCGACCCACGACGCGTCTCCTCGAGGGAGGCGAGCGTATCGGCCCCGCGCGCAAAGACCATGCGGAAGGTGCCGGTGTCGCAACTCTCCCCACCGGGAATCACGACCTCGGCCGTGACATCCTGAAAGGAGAGGACCCGGTTGCCAAAGCAGGCGGGGTCTGGCGGGGTGATGGTCGCGACCGCGGGGGGGTCCCCGGCGCAGGCAGCGGCGAACAGGGCAAGCGCGACAACGGCGGCGGAACGCATCGGGACTTCCTCCTCAGGCGACTCGGTGGTGTGGCGTGTACACTAATATTAGGAACACGCGCGCGTTCTGCGGTGCGTCGTGTCCCGATTCGCCCTCCGACCCTCGGCAATGCTCCTTTCCGAGACGCGCAAGCCGCACGGCCTACGCGCCATCTTTCGGTCGCTCTTTCGGTCGCTTTCGGTGCTCCTGCCACTTCTGGTGCTGAGCCTCGCGACCGAGGTCCATGCGCAGGATCGAGGGTGCACCACGCGTCGCCCGCGGGTCGAGGGACTCCGCATCACAGGCAACAAGTCGATCGCCACGTTGGATCTGAAGCTGATCCTGTACACGGAGCGCGCGGGCCGTCTGCGGCGCTGGTTCGGATGGAATGTCGGCCCCACCGCCTGTCTCGACTCGCTTGAGCTCCTGCGCGATACGCGCCGCATCGCCTCCTGGTACGCCATGCGTGGGTACCCGGGCACAAGCGCCGTCGCCGGGACTGTGCCCACGGGACCGCGCACCGTCGAAGTGCGCTTCCGCGTGCGGGAAGCGCCCCCGGTGGTGATCGATACCGTGCGCATCGCGGGACTTCCGCCGCGCATCATCGACCAGCCGCGGTTGATACGCACCCTGCGCGGCGGCCCGCTCGATGACTCCCTGATCGTCGCTACCCTCGACTCGGTGCAGCAGATCCTGCGCGGCGAAGGCTACGCGCGTGCGCGCCCGCCCACACGCACCGTGAGTCTCGACACGGCCGCCCGTCGTGCCCGCGTGACACTGGAGTTCAGACCGGGCGCACTGATCCGCGTCGGCCAGATCGACGTTGAAATGACGGCGAACGACTCCGGACGCCCCGCGCTGAATGAGCGGGACGTGCGCGAACTCCTCCGCTTCCGTCCGGGCGACATCTACAGTTCGCGCGCCATTGGCTCGAGCCAACAACTCCTCTACTCGTACGAGCTGTACCGCACGGTCGCCATTGACACCCTTGGGAATAGCGGCGCGCGCGACACGATCCCCGTGCGTGTACGGTTGATCGAAGGGCGCCACCATGCGCTGCGCACCGGCGGCGGCTGGGGCACCATTGACTGCTTCCGCACGCAGACGCGATTCGTGCAGCAGAACTTCGCGCGACGAGGCCACCGCCTGCAACTCGACCTGCGGCTCTCGAAGATCGGCGTCGGCTCGGACATTGGCGGCCTTTCAAGTCTCTGCGCGCCGTCCGTCCGCGCCGACACCTTCAGCACGATACTCAACTACTACGTCGGGGCCTCGGTCGTCCTCCGAGGGGTGGTCGGAGACAAGTGGCATCCACAGGGCACGCTGTACTCCGAACGCCGTACGGAATTTCAGAGCTACGTGCGCGAGACCGCACTGGGTGGCGTGGCCTCGTTCGATCGCCCGCTGATCCCGCGCGTCAACACGACCTTCTCCTACCGCTTCGATATCGGCCGCACCACCTCGGACGCCGCCGTCTCCTGCGCGACCTTCGGTCTGTGCCGCTTCAACGATCGCTTCCTCCTCAACTCGCGCAGCGTCACCAACGCCGCCGGTATCACCTGGTCGCGTTCGGCGCCCTCGATCACGACGCTCGCCACGAACGATGAGCGGTGGGCGGTCGAGACCCGACTGGGTACCGTGAATGTCGGCGACCCGGCCACGCGCGTGAACTTCACGCGCTCGCAGCTCGAGTACGCGTTCTATCGGCCGCTCACCCGGCGATGGGTCGGCGCCGCCCGTCTCTCGGCCGGCTTCATCGTGACCGCGCGCGACAAGGAAGGGCTCGTGCCGCCGCAGGAGCGTTTCTATTCGGGCGGCCAGAACACGGTGCGCGGCTTCAACCAGGGCCAGCTTGGCCCGGTCGTCTATATCGTGGGCGCGCCGAGTGACACGCAGAACATCGGCGGGAACCTGGTGGGCATTGCCAATGCGGCCCGCGGCTTCGATCGCGTCGCGCCCGCTGGCGGCACGGCGCAGGCCCTCGTGAATCTCGAACTGCGCTCGCGCGTCGGATGGCCCACCGATCTGCTGCGCTGGGTCATCTTTCTCGATGCGGGTCGCGTCTGGAACAACTCGGGGAACTACGCCGTCACCGGTCTACGCGCGACGCCCGGGTTCGGCGTCCGACTCGTCACGCCGCTCGGTCCCTTCCGCGTGGATGTGGGCTACAACCCGCACGGCTTGGAGTCGGGGCCGGCGTTCTATCTGCAGCGCGGTGGGATCGGCACGGTCGGACGCGCGATTTGCGTCTCACCCGGAAGCACTGAGCCACTGAACGACGCGGCCGCGAACGCGCTGGGGCCCGTCCCCTGCCCCTCGAACTTCAGTCCGGCGCGCGCATCGGGACTCCTGCCCCGCCTGACATTCCACTTCAGTATCGGCGAGGCGTTCTAGGGTGATCCCGCGCCGCCGCATCGCCCTGCTCACGGCTACCTGGCTCCTGGGACTCGTCCTCGTCGTCCTCGGCGCGAGTGCGCTCTTTCTGCGGTCCGATCGCGGACAGATGTGGATGCAGGGGTGGATCGAGAACAAGATCGCGGACGCCCTGAACGGCCGCGGGGACGTGCGCTTGTACGGCCTGCGATTGTTGCCCGTGGGGAGCCTCTCCGCCGATTCGATTGTCGTGACCGATCTTGTGGGGACGCGCGTCATCGCCACGGGGTCGCTGCGGGCGAAGGTCACCATTGGCCCGCTGCTCGACCGTGTGCTGGTGATCGAGTCCCTCGCCCTGCGCGATCCCTCGCTCGACCTCGTGCGCGAACCGAGTGGGAGTTGGAACATCGCGGGCCTGTGGCCGGCGGCCAAGGACTCCGTGCCGGCAACGGAGCGCCCGTGGCGGGTGCAGATCACCGCGCTCGCCATTGTCGGCGGCTCGGTCACGATGACGCAGCCAGATTCCCTCCCAGATCTCCCCGCCCTCCGCCGGACCGTGACCGGCCTCGACCTCACGCTGGGGGAGAGTGCGTACGATACCCAAGATGGCCGCGGCAGCTTCACGTTGGAGCGACTCGCCCTCCTCTCGTCCGATCCCCCGCTCGATATTCGGGACGCGCACGGACGGGTCGAGCTCTTCGCGGACTCCACGCAAGTCGACCTCCCGCGCGTCGCACTGGGCAACTCCGACCTCGGTATTCGCGGGTCAGTCGGCTTCGCGAAGGGCGAGGACGACATGCGCCTCGGACTTGTGGTGCGGGCCCGTCGCATGGACTTGGCAGATATCGCCTGGATCAATGCGCTGATCCCGAAGAGCGGGAGTGGGAGCGCGGTGCTGCAAATTCAGAAGGCGGCCCGACGTGACGTGGTGCGGTACGCCTTCACGGACCTCACGGTGCAGGCCACCGGCACGGATCTTCGCGGGGCGTTCCTCATAGATCTGGGCCCCAGCGACGACGTCGCCCTCCGCGATCTCGACCTGCTGGCGGCACCCCTTGATCTCAGACTCGTGCGCGAGATCTTCGGCGACTCTGCGCCGCCACCGCCCTGGGATGGCACGGTGCGCGGACGTCTGCGCGCGCCCGGCGGCCCGCTCACCGCCTTCACGATCAATCCCTCGACTCTCGTCTTTGAGGATCGTCGCGTCGGGACCGCGCAGTCGCGATTCACGATCGCGGGCACAATGGACCTGTTGGCCTCGCAGACGATCTTCAAGCCGCTCGATGTGCGCATTGACTCGATGGACGTGCGGACCGCCGGCGGCGTGACGGATATCGCGGACTCACTTCGTGGCTATCTCACCGGCCGCGTCCGGTTACAGGGTCCGCTCGACAACGTCGTCTTCACCGACCTCGACCTGCTGCATATCGATGGCGTTCTGCCGCGCACGCATGTGCGTGGCGAGGGGCGGATTGCCGGCGACGACTCCAAGGTCTGGCTCGAAGCACGACTCGCGCTCGACACCATCGGCGTGGCGTCGATCGGCCATGTGTTCTCCTCCGAGGAACTGGCGGGGACCCTGCATGGCACCGTCGAGCTCTCGGCGATCGGCGACTCCATAGCGCTGTCACTCGTGCTCGGCGGTGCGGCCGGAGACTTGGTCTTCAATGGCGCCACCTCGATGGACAGCACCTTGCTCGTTTTGCAAGGCGAGCTCGGGCTTTGGGACTTTGACGCACGCGAACTCCTGCCCGCCCTCGCGCTTCCCGCGCATAGCATCACCGCGCATGCGACGTTGGGGATCGATGGGCCGTTCGAGTTCCCGACCGGCCCGATCGAGTTCACGGTCGACTCCTCGAGCCGCATCGCGTCGCTTCGCTTTGACGAAGCACGGGGCTCGGTCGCCCTTGAGGCCGGCGGCCTCCGCATCGATACCCTCGTCGCACGCGGCCCTGTGGGGCGCTTGAGTGCGCGCGGGCGATTGAGCCGCGATCCCGCGCTCCGCGACACGGTGCGCTTTGCGATCGATCTCGACTCGATGCGCCTGCTCGCGGGCCTGCTCCCCGATTCGCTCGGGACGACGTGGGCCGATTCGCTGCATGGACATGCGCACATCGACGGAGTCGCTCTCGGCTCGCTCGATACCATGGACATTCGCGCGGTGCTCACGGCCGATTCGATCGCCGTCGGGAGCTACGGCGTGCGGCGCGTGGATGCCGACGTCATCCTGCATGGCGTCCCGAGCGCATCGCAGGGGCTGGTGACCTTCGATGCGGCCGATGTGGTTGGGGTGGGACTCCCCGTTCATCGTATCTCTGCCGAAGCCACGGTCCGTGAAGCGGCGTGGGCCGACGTCTCCGTGCGCATGATCGCGGCGGATACGCTGATCGCCTCAGCACGCGCGGACCTCCATTTCATGGGCGACAGCCTGCGCATCCGCATCGACTCACTCGATGCGCGCACCGACGAAGCGCGCTGGGTGCTCCAACGTCCGGCCGAGATCTTCAATGGACCGGATCGCCTGGTGATCGATTCGCTCGAACTCCGGAGCGCCGATGGCGCCCGTTTCGCCCTGAACGGCCTGATCGAGACCGATGGCACGTTGAACATGGAGATGCACGCCCTGCGCGTGCCGCTCGCCCACGCGCGTTTCACCGGCCTGATGCCGGATCGCGTCAACGGAGAACTGACCTTCAATGCCCGCGCGGACGGCACCGTCGACGCCCCGCTTCTCGCGATCGACCTGCGACTCGACTCGACGCGCGTCGATGGTCTCGCGGCCCCAGAACTGGAGATGCAAGGCACGTACGCCCAACGCGTGGCCGCGCTGACCATTCATGCGCGCTCCTTGCAACGCGATGCCTTCACGCTGACGGCGGAGCTCCCCGTCGATCTCTCCTTCAGCGGACAGACACTCGCCGAACGCTGGGTGAAATCCCCGCTCTATGTGCGTTTGGTGGCCGATGGCGCTCCCCTCGCGGGGTTCGGGGCATTGATGCCCGGGGTGCGCGGGCTGCGCGGGGGATTCGACGCCGACGTGCAGGTGACCGGCTACTGGGATGCACTGGAGCCGCGCGGCATCGTCCTCGTCCGAGACGGGGCCTTCACGGTAGAAGCGCTCGGGACCGGCTTCGAGCACCTCGATATGGATATCGGACTCGGTCCCGACTCCATCATGATCTACCACGCGCGGCTGTCCGATGAGCGCTCCGCCTCGGACAGTGCCTCCGTCACGGGAACCATCGCACGGGTCGCGGGGATCTGGCGTGCCGATCTGCAGTCCGTCGCGCGGGCGCTCCACGTGATCGATGACCCCCGGATAGCGGAAGCCGACGTCTCGTGGAATCTTCGCCTCCGCGGGCCGCTCAACCAGCTCGCCCTCAGCGGCGACGTCGCGGTTCCGACCGCGAACGTGTTCATCGGCCAGCAGGAGCGATCCATCCTGCAACTGGAAGAAGATATTGCGGCCGATGCGGCCAGCGTTTCGTACGCCCCCGTGCTGGAAGGACTCCGCGTCCGTCTCGGCAACGAGGTCCGCCTGCGCTCGGCCGACGCCAACGTGCAGCTCACGGGTGAGGTCTCGGTGGTCGGCACGCTCGACGCGCCGGACGTCCGCGGCGAGATCTTCGCCGAGCGTGGGACGTATCGCCTCAATCTCGGACTGCTCCAGCGCACCTTCCAAGTGGATAGCGGAGTCGTGCGCATGAATGGCCCATTGAGCATTCCACCGAGCCTCGACATTCACACCTCGTACACGGTGCGGCAGGCGCAGCGAGAGGATGTCCACATCAATGCGCGCATCAACGGCACGTTGGATCAGCCCCGCCTGACGCTCGGCAGCTCCGACCTCGGCACCACCGCCAGCGATACGGAGATCATCTCGTATCTGCTGTTCGGCGCGCCGACCTTCGTGCTCGATGGCCAGCGCGGGTCCGCCGTACGCTTGGCGACGGCGGCCTTGATTCCATCCCTTGGTGGTGCCGCGGAGCGGGCACTCGGCGCGCGGCTTCCCTTTCTCAGCGAATTGCAGGTCGTGACGGTCGCGGGAGACAGTCCGAGCGACTTCACGCTGAATTCGTTCGAAGGGTTGCTGAACAGTTTCGCGCTCACGGCGGGTACGCAGGTCGGAACGGATAGCTACCTCCGCTTCTCGACTGGCGTCTGTCGTGGCGAAAATCGGGCCGCGCAGTCGCTCCCGGCCTGGTTCGGCGTCGCCGGCGAGTATCGCCCGCGCGAACGGCTCTCGGCCGTGGTCTCACTCTCCCCCGGGTCGGCCCCGTGCAACCGCATCGGCACCTTCGCGCAGATCTATCAGTTCGGTGTCGACCTCTACAGGGACTGGCGCTGGTAGCCCGTGACGGGGCGCCTCTTCGTCACCGGCATCCAACTGACGTACTCGGACGCCCACGCGACGCGTGACGCGCGACGCGTGACGACTGTCAGCTCGGCGACGGGATCGTGAACTGAAACGTCGATCCTTTGCCGAGCTCGCTCTCCACCCAGATCCGGCCGCCGTGCTGGAGCACGATAGCCCGAGCGATGGCGAGGCCCAGCCCGGTCCCGCCCTTCTGTGAGGCGTCGGCACGTTCCACCTGCGTGAAGCGCTCGAAGACCCGCTCGACCTCAGCGGCCGGGATTCCTCGTCCCGAGTCGGCAACACGTACCCGTACCTCCGTCGCATCGCGGGTCGCCTCTATCCAGACCGTTCCCCCTTTCGGCGAGAACTTGATCGCATTGCCGACCAGGTTGATGACCACCTGTGCCAGTCGATCGATATCGCCGACCACGGTCACTCCCCCGTCCTTCCACACCAGCCGGACCTCTGCCCGCTCTGCGAGTGGCGCCGTGGCGTCACTCGCGATCGTGAAGACCGAGGCGAGCGACGTGTCGCGCAACTCGAAGGTCGCACCGCCTCCTTCGAGCTTTTCAAGATCGAGCAGATCATTCACCAAGGCGAGCAATCGCTGCGTGTTGCGCGTAGCGAGCGCGAGGAGTTCACGTTCGCGCGGTGCGAGGTCCGGCGGGAGCAGTCGGCCCAACAACTGCAACGCCCCCTGCACCGCACCAATCGGCGTCCGAAGCTCATGGCTCACGATGCCGATCATCTCTTCTTTCATCCGATCGACGCGCTGCCGCTCCGTGATGTCGCGTCCATAGAAGCGGACGCCACGGAGCGAGCCCACCGAGCGGTTGAGCACAAGCCGCGCCGAGACTTCCACCGGGAGACGTCCCTCGGGATGCATCACGAGGTGCACGAGCACCGCCTCTCCCCCCTCGAGGACCTGTGCCCAGGCCGCATCGAAGCGCTCGCGACTCGCAGCATCGAGGTGCGCACGAAGCCACCCAGGCTGCGGATACACCGGGGGATCGCCGAGGAGCTGACGCCACGCGCCATTCACCCAGCCCACCGCCCCATCCGGAGCGAGGCGCGCCACCAGTTCCGTGGTGTTGTCCAACAACTGCGCGAGCTGCTCGCCCTGCTCCGTCAGCAACCGAGAGGCGAACCGCAGTTCGATCTCCGTCATCGCCGCAGCCGCCAGGTCCTTCAGCGTCGTCAGATCGTCCTCGGTCCAGACGCGAGGATGATCATCGATGGCGCAGAAAGAACCCAGGGTCTGCCCATCGGAGGTCGTGAGCGGCATGCCAGCATAGGCCTCCACTCCAAGGGACTCAATGGCGAGATTGTCGTGCACGAGAGGATGCGAACGCGCGTTGGACACCACGAGCGGCGCGGCACCAGCCACGACGTGCTGACAAAAGGAATGCTCCAACGGCGTTTGGCGCGTTTCGCTAAACGGGGGGCTCAATCCTTCTGCCGCCGCGAAGAACTGCCGATCGCGATCGACGAGTGATACGACCGCGACCGGAACGCCAAGCAGTCTGGTGGTCAGGCGCGTGAGGCGCTCAAGCGCGGGACTCGCGGGAGTGTCGAGCAACCCGGTCGCATGGAGCGCTTCCAGCCGATCGGGCGCTTCGATGATGCGTGGGTCGGCGAGTGGCATCCGTTAAGTATCGGCTATTTCCGCCCGGGATGTGAGCCTGCCACTAGATGGACCGTCAGGGCTCCCGTGGGGGGCCGACTCCCCCCCCCGAACTCCTGAATGCCAATCACGACCAGGAGTGCCGGCGAGGGGGAGGCCCGACAACGCGGGGACGATTGCCCTACAGAACTTCCCCCGCAGCAGATGCGGGAATCCCCGAATTGTCGCTCCCCCGCGCCGAGACGACCTTCCGTATGACCATCTACGACGGGGACTCAAGGTGCAACCCATCCCGGAACCCCTCATCCATGCCTGCGACGTGCCGGGGCCCCGCTACACGAGCTATCCGCCCGTCCCGTCCTGGGATTCCACCTTCGGCCCCGACCGCTGGGCGCACGCGCTGAGCTCGGTGTCTGCGGGGGAGGCGTTCGCGCTCTACGCGCACTTCCCGTTCTGCGCCAAGCGCTGCCTCTACTGCGGATGCAACGCGATTCCGACCAGGCGCTCGGAGAAGATCGACACCTATCTCACAGATCTGGAGCACGAGCTCGGCCTCGTGACCGCGCACCTCGGACGTGGGCGCCCCGTGCAACAGATGCACTGGGGGGGCGGTACGCCAAATCTCCTCGACGAACAACAGACGGAACGCGCGCTCCGGATGCTCACGGATCACTTCCACTTCACCGCCTACGCGGAGCTCTCGGTGGAATGTGACCCGCGCGTCGTGGAACCCGACCAACTCGCGCACTACCGCTCCCTCGGCTTCTCCCGGGTGAGCTTTGGCGTGCAGGATCTCGATCCGAGCGTCCAGCGGGCGATCGGTCGCGTCCAACCGCTTGCACTCGTGCGCGATGTCTGCGACCAAGCGCGACGCGCCGGCTTCGAACAGATCAATCTCGACCTCATCTACGGACTACCGCATCAGACGATCCACAGCGTGGACGAAACACTCGACGCGGTGCTGGCGCTCGATCCCGATCGCCTCGCGACCTTTTCGTATGCGCATCTTCCCGCGCAGCGTCCGCATCAGCGCGCCATCCCGATCGATGCGTTGCCCAACACGATTGAACGGGTCGCGCTCTTCCGGCACATCGTGGAGCGCCTCACCGGTGCCGGGTATGTCTGGATCGGCTTCGACCACTTCGCACGCGCCGATGATCCCCTCGCCGTCGCGCAACGCGAAGGGCGACTCCACCGCAATTTCATGGGGTACACCCCCTACCCGGCGCGACATCTCCTCGGCGTCGGCATGAGTTCGATCTCCGAGGTCGCCGGGACCTATGCGCAGAACGCCGCGGAACTCGCGCCGTGGACGGAGTCGGTACGCGCCGGCACCCTGCCAACTGTGCGGGGCCATGTGCTCACCGAGGACGATCACGTACGTGGCGAGATCATCCGGGATCTGCTGTGTAACCTCGAGATCTCACTCGCCCGAGTTCCTGCGTCGCTCGCACCCGCGCTCGAGGCGCTCGAGGCCTTCGAGGCCGACGGACTCGTCACCCGCGACGCGATGACCATCCGCGTCACGACGCTCGGTCGCTTCTTCCTGCGCAATCTCTGTCTCCCCTTTGACGCCTACTTGCCGGCGCACACGGCTGAGCGGGTCTTCAGTCGCACGCTCTGAGGCTGCGCGGCGGCGGCGCGGCGGCTGGACCGGCGGCTGGACCGGCGGCTGGACCGGTGGCGATCGACCCTACCTGATCACCGCACCGGTGGCGAAGTCGAACATCGTCACACGGCGCAGTCGGTAGTACGCCACCCAATAGCCACGGAGCGATTGCAGGTACTGCCCCAAGGCCGCATCCTTCTCGGCCTGCGCCAGGTACAGATTGTCGATACCGATGCGTCCGATCACGTAGCGATTCTTCGCGACCTCAAAGCGCTTGGCACCGACCGTGTCGGCCTTCGCGGCAATGCTCAACTGTCGACGCGCCTGCGCCAAGCCGAGCGCCGCGAAATGCGCCTCCTGCGCGGTCTGCTCACGTGTCTGCCGCGCGAGGTAATCCACCCGGTCACCGTCGAGGCGCGCTGCTTGGATGTTCGCGCTCCGGCCACCCCACTGCACGATCGGGAGTGAGACGCCGACTTGGAAGCGCTGCGCCTCGCGGAGATCGCGATAGGCTTGATCCAGCGTTCCCGCCGACTGATTGAGACCCATCGACGCAGTCAGCGTCCCACCGAACCCCGAACCGAATCGCGCCTCGGCGATGCGGCGGTCCGCCTGCACTTCCTGTAGCTCGAGCTCAAGCATCTGCGCGCGATGCTTCTGCGCCATCTGCACGGCTGTCACCGTGTCGGCCACGACGTCCGGGATGTCATTCGGCACCACGATCTCCAGCGGTGCCCCGCGCGGGAGATCCAGTAGCAGGCGGAGCGACGCCAACGTCCGATCGTGCTCCAAGCGTGCGCCGTCGAGCGAGACCTGCGCACGCAACAGTGCCAACTCACTCTGCAAGAGATCATTCTCACCGATCTTCCCGACCTCGAAGCGTCCCTTGTTCAACGTGTACAGCGTGTCGTTGACCGAGGCGTTGGCGGCGGCATTCTCCAGCCCGAGCTTGGCCGTGTAGTAGTCGAAGAAGCTGTTGGCCGTGGTGATGGAAATATCCTCAAGCGCTTCCTTGTACGCGCGCTCGGCGACATCCGCCCGCAGCGCCTGCTCGCGATTGTCCCAGCGCTGACGATTCGGTCGCAGGATATCCTGCCGAATTCCGATCTGCACGGGGGTCGTCTGAAAGGTGCGGCTCGACAGCGTGCCCACCCGATCGATCCGCGAGAGCCCCGAGTTGATGAACAGGTCGCCCCCGGTGAAGGGGATGCGCTGGGAGATCGCCATGTTCAGATCCGACTGGCTCTGCTCCTGCGGGCGAAAGAGCGTGCTTCCGTCCTGCTGCAATACCGGAATGATCGAGCGGTTGTACGCCGGAACAGTTCCGCTGAGCGCAACCTGAGGCATCAAGTCCGCACCGAACGCGCGATCACGCGCCCGAGCCGCATCGCGTGTCGCCTTGGCCGCGAGGGCGACGGGCCCCCGGGCATGCGCCCGCTCGATCGCCTCCTGTAACGTGAGTCGCAGGGGCGCCTGCTGCGCAAGTACGGGAGCGACCACCGGAGCAGTCACGGCGCCAAGCACCGCGAGCACAAGAAGCATTCGACGCATCGCCATCCTCATTCGTAGCGCAGACATACGACCGGATCCTGCTGGGCCGCCCGCCACGCGGGCACGATTCCGAACACCAATCCCACCGTCAACGACACCCCGAATGCGACGACCACACTCATCACCGAGACCATCGTGCGGATGCCCGCGAACTTCTCGATGCCCACGCTCAGTCCCATCCCCACGAGAATTCCCGCGAATCCGCCGGCCACGCTGATCAGCACCGCCTCTGCGAGAAACTGTCCGAGGATGTCCTTTTGCGTCGCACCGAGCGCGCGACGCACGCCGATCTCCCGGATGCGCTCAAGAATGGAGGCCAGCATGATGTTCATGATGCCGATGCCACCGACGATCAACGAGATGCTGGCAATCGCGCCGAGCACGACATTGAAGATCGTCTTGGCGCGCTGCTCCTGCTTGAGGAGCAATTCCGGAACGGTCACTTCGAAGTCCACCACGGTGTTGTGCCGGCGCGTCAGCATCCGACGCACCACATCGGCGACCTGCGGCACCTGCTTCGAGTCCGTGACGCGCACCACGATGCGATCGAGCTGATGGTAGTTGGCTCGCTCCGCTTTCACCTCCGCCGTCGGCTCTTCCTGATTCTGCGGCCCATCGTTGTCACGGCTCGCGACCTCGATCTCGGCCTGCGTCACCTGGGCCCGATTCCGGAAGCGGAGGAGCATCGTATTGAGCGGCACGAAGACATCCATGCCGACATCACGAAGCCCGAGCCGCTCCGTGTTCTCCCCAGCCACCTGCCGGTCCTCAAGAACGCCGACCACCGTCAGCCAGATCTCCCCGACCTTGATGGACTTCCCTACCGGGTCCTCGCTCGTGAAGAAGCGAGTCTTCACACCATGCCCGATAATTGCCACCGGACGCCCCGACGCGACCTGCTCGGCTGAGAAGGGCGATCCCGTCGCGAGCCCCATGTTCAGCAGTCGGAAGTAGGTACTGTCGATTCCCACCACCTTCCCCGAGCGCCGTCGCCCCTCTCGTGTGACGGAGGTGTTGAGCACGACCTCCGCGCTCACCGATTCGACGCCCGGCACGTGCGCACGGATCGCGTCGGCATCGAGTTGGCTGAGACCTGGCGAGAAGCGCTTCGGCTGCTTGCTGTTCTCCTCCTCGGCCTCGCCTTCCTGCTGCTCCTCGTAGGGCGCGATCAGGACGTTGTTGGAGCCCAAGAGCTTCATCTGCTCAAGGATCTCTGCTTCGGCGCCCCGACCGATTGCGAGCATCGCAATGACTGAGGCAACGCCGAAGAGGATGCCGAGCGAGGTCAGGCCCGCCCGCAGTCGGTTGTGCGCCACCGCCTCGAGCGCGGTGCGCATCGCGAAAGTCGAGTGCGCCATGAGCTCGCGGCCAACAGCCGCGAGGCGCGCCCGATCACCGGCCACGCGGAACGGTCCGAGCCGGGGTGGCGGTGTCTGCGGCGCCGGCCGATGTATCCGCCTTGGCGCCCGCTCTTGAGCCCGGGAGTCGCTGCGGCGTCATCGTTGCCGCGTTGCTCGGCGGCACCAAGAGCACTTCGTCCCCCGCCTCGACCCCGCGCACGATCACGACTTCGTTGTCGTTCATCGCGCCGAGCTCCACTTCCTGCTTCACCACGCGCACGCCGGTGCGCTTGTACACGTAGGCGACGTCCTCGGCGGAGCTCACGGCCTCTAGCGGGACGAAGAGCGCATTCGGGATGCGCGCCGTCCGCACGGCGTTGGCCGTCGTCATGCCGGGGCGAAGCGTCGTGTCGGGCTGAGCCACCGTGACGACCACCTCGAAGACCTTCGCATCGGAGTTCGGGCGCTGCTCGCCAACGTTCGCGACCGCCTTCACCGTGCCAGTCAATCGCTTGTTCGGATCGGAGTCGAGCGTAAGGTGCACTTCCTGCCCGACCGCGATCTTCCGCACATCAATCTCGTTCACGTAGGTCACCGACTCCATCTGCGTGAGATCAGGGAGCGTGGCCACCGTCGACTCCCACGGATTCACCTGTGCGCCCGCGGTCTTCTTCTTTCCGTTCCATTCTTTCACGTAGATCACCATGCCGTCCGATGGTGCCGTGATCGTGAAGCCGGCCATCACGTCCCGTACAGTGGTGAGCAGGTTGCGCTGACGCTGGACGTCCGAGCCGACCTCGCTCATTTTCGCCTTCGCCTGCTCGACGCGCGTCACGTAATCGATCCGTGCCTGCGCCAGCGCGCGCTCGGCCTTCTCGAGATCGATCTCCGCTTGACGGCGAATCGTCGGCGCCTCGTAGACGGCCTGCTCCTTCGCCAGTCGCTTCTCCTCGAGGGCGAGATCCATCCCACGGATGTCCTCACGCGCTTTCGAGAGATTGAGCGTCGAGTCGAGCATCGCCTGCTCGAGTTGCGCCTCGGCCTTCTGGAGTGCGAGCCCGACGTCAGACATACGCTGCGCCAGCGAGGAGCGGTCGAGCTCCGCCACAAAGTCCCCGGCCTTCACCAGCGTCCCTTCGGGGACGAGGGTCTGGATCTTCACGTTGAAGGCGTTCGCCTGCTGCATTCCCTCCGGCGCTTGGATCTGCACGAAGGAGCGCGATCGGAGCTCCCCCGACGTCGTCACGGTGACGAGGAAGTCGCCCTGCTTGACCGTCGCGACGAGCGCATCGCCGTCCGCAGCGGTCGGGCGGGCGAGTAGCCACGCCGCGGGCGCTCCCACGACCAGAAGCGCAAGAATCACGAGGGTAGTGCGGGAACGGGGCAGTTGCATGGCGAGCGAGCCTCGAACGGTGGGATGGCAGTGACCGCTCGAATACGGCCACGACCCAGTTATGACACCGCGCCCCTCAAAAAGGTTGCGCCGCCAGTACCATACGAACAGGTACATGACGGTGCATCGCCCTTCATCAACTTCTAATCATTTCGTGAATAGGCCTTAGGGCCACGGCAGCACGATGACCCGGTACCGCGTCCGCTTGGTCGGGTCATCCTCACCCCGCTCGAAGGCCTCGATCTCCCGAATCGCCGCGAGGCGCAACGCACGGTCCGCCACGCCGCCGGCATCGGCCTGTGACTGCAAGCGCTCCTTCAGCGCCACGAGATTGAACGCGACCACCTGACGGACATCCGCCGAGGCGCGCACATCCCCGGCGCGGTCGAGCAAGGTGTTGAGCGCCACCCGGCGCGTCACGCGACGCAGGGCCTGCGCGTCCGGCTCGCTCGGCGTCGGAGCATACCAGGTGCGCGTCACGATGGCCTCGATCACTTCGGCCAACGGAGGGTTCTGCCGGTCCCGCGCAAAGAAAATGGCCACGCGCTGCAGGCGATCGCGCTCCATCAACCCCTCAATCACTTCGGTCGCGAGGCCGCCGGCGAGCTCGACCTGATCGACCGCCGTGCCCGCACGCGGCAACCAGTCGTAGCCCGCGTCCCCACCCGGAGCCACCGGCGGAATCATCGCGAGCACCTTCTCCGGGACCGCGAGCGCGTTGGGTTCGATGGCGTCAAGCACCATGCCGAGCGCACGCCGCTGCTCTGCCGCCGGAATCACGGTGGTGGGTGGCTGGCCGTCACCGCGCATCGCGTAGCGGAAGTCCATGCCGCCGACGTTCTTGAACACCCCCTCGAGCGCGTAGCGATGATGCAGATACACGTGGAGGAATCGCATGGAGAGCAGCCACATCGGCTCCCCCGGCTTGATCGCACGTTCATCGAAGTTCGCCATCGCGATGCGGCGCACTGCCACCGTGCGGTCCAGCGACTCGAAGACCGTCGCTCCTTCGTCCCAGCGGGTCGCGCCAGGAACCGAACCGGTGGGGTCGGCATCCTGGTCGGGGACGAAGCGCAGGCCGCGCGTGATCCCTTCGGCGACGATCCTCGCGAGCCCGTCGCGCTCGGCCTGCGCATTCGGATACCACGTGTAGCCGTAGCGAATGGCGAGCGAGTCCCAGCCACCGGTCATCGGCGCGTAGGCCTTCGAAAGATCGAGCTGATTGTTCGCCGTCACCGTGATGAGCGGGAACGGATAGTCCATCACCGACGCACGGCCCTGCATCGAGGTATAGAAGTTGTGCGCGAGGCCAAGCGTGTGGCCGATCTCGTGCGCCGTATGCTGGCGACGGCGCGCCATCGCGAACTCCTCGGCATCGAGATTCAGACCACGTGGCCCCGCACTCGGCACCAGTCCCGCCCAGATGTTGTAGTCCACAATTGAGCGGTACGAGTCCATGCGCACCACCGCACGCAGAATCTCCCCCGTGCGCGGATCCTGGAACGACGGGCCGACCGACGGACCGAAGCTGTTTCGGTGGACCCACATCAACATGTTGTAGCGCGCATCCATGACATCGGCGCCGGCCGGAAGATCACGCACTTGGAACGCGTTCTTGAACCCGGCCGCTTCGAAGGCCTTCGCCCACCAGTTGCCCCCCTGACGAAAGGCTTCTTTGTAGGGCGCGGGAATCGCGGGATCGAGATAGTAGATGATCGGTTGCGTCGGCTCGACAAGCTGTCCCCGCTGATACGTCGCGGGATCCTTGGGGATCAACCGCCAGCGATTGATGAAGCCATTGCGATACAGCCCGTCGAAGCCCTGCGCGAAATCATAGAACGCGGTGCCGAAATACCCCGAGCGCGCATCGAACGCGCGCGGCGTGTATCCCTCGGCCGACGGCAACGCGACGATCGAGTGATGAATCTCGAACACCGGCGACGCGGCGTCGGGCACGTTGCGGGGGAGCGCCGCGCCCGGATTATCGACGCCAAAGGTGAGTACGGCGTGCACTTCGACATTGAGCGGAAAGGCCTTGGTGCGCGCCGCATCGAACCAGCTCCGGTTCGCGTCGACCCGCGCTGTCCCCTGCTGCGCCCGGCGCAGCCCGTCGGCGACGCCGTAGGCATCGGAGAGAAAGAACGAGGTCGCGTCCACAATAATCTTGCCGCCCGTGTCGCTCTCAATTGGGAATGACGCCATCACCGAGCGCGGGAAGGACTCCGCGGCGGCCCGCTGACCCGCCGCATCCGCCCCGAGGGCTCGGGACTGCAGATTGTCCTGCACCATGAGCACCCGGCGCCCACGGCGCTCGAACCGAATCAGGGCCTCGCCGCCCGCCTGCGCGCGGTCGAGGCCAAGCGACGACACCCCGGCGCCCGTGGCGAGCGTGATCTGATGCAACAGATCCTTGTCGAGCTGTCCGTTCGGAATCTCCAGCAGGAGCTTGTTGCGATCGGCGTCCACCCGCACGCCGAGGAGTGGGGTTCCCTGCTGAGCGCGCAACGGCACGGCGAGCGAGAGGGCAGTCAGCGTGAGGGCTGCGACGGTGACAGAGCGAAGGAGTGCGCGCATGGTTCGGGAGTGAGAGGGACGGTGACGAGGATATTCGGGAAGCCCACGGCTTGAATGAACAACGAGGCCCCGGTGGCATCACGCCACCGGGGCCTCGCCCATACACCCTCGCACACGGTCACACACGCTCGTGCAATCAGTAGGCCGTGAACAACAGGCGGTTCGGCGAGCCTGTACCGAGGCTCGTGATCTTCCCGGTGGTCGCGCCATTGGTGAGCGCGTTCGTCACGGTGGCGGGACTGGCGTTGCCACCCTGCAGGTAGAGCGCGGCCACGCCGGCCACATGCGGCGACGCCATCGAGGTGCCTGAAATGGTGCTCGTCTGCGTGTCCGACTTGTGCCAAGCCGAGGTGATCGAGCTGCCCGGCGCGAAGATGTCGACGCAGGTGCCGAAGTTGGAGTACGAGGCACGGGCATCGGTGTTCGTCGTGGCGCCGACCGTGATAGCCGTCGGCGCACGCGCCGGCGAGGCCGTGCAGGCATCGACATTGCTGTTGCCGGCCGCCACCACGAAGGTCACGCCGGCGCTGACCGCGGCCGTGACCGCGTTGTCCAGCGCCGTGCTCGCGCCACCGCCGAGGGACATGTTGGCCACGGCCGGGCGATACGACTGCGCCGCCACCCAATCCACGCCAGCGATCACACCGCTGTTCGTGCCCGATCCGCGGCAGTTGAGCACGCGCACCGGCACGAGGGTGACCCCCTTCGCCACGCCGTACGTTGTGCCACCGACGGTGCCCGCCACGTGCGTGCCATGGCCGTTGCAGTCATTCGTACCGTTCCGGTCGGTGATGGCGGTGAATCCCGTCCCCATGCGCCCCGCGAACTCCGTGTGCGAGCCACGGATGCCCGTATCGACGATGTAGGCGCGGACACCGGCGCCCGTCCTCGTGTACGAGTAGGTGCCGTTCAATGGCAGGTCCGCTTGGTCAATGCGATCGAGGCCCCACGTCGCCCCCGATTGGGTGGCGTCGATGCTCACGATGCCATCGACCTCGATGGCCTCGACATTCGGATTACGTGCGAGGGCAGCCGCCGCGGCGGGCGTCAGTTGGGCCGAAAAACCCTTGATCGCCGTCGTGTAGATGTACCCCACCTCACCACCGTTCGCGGCCGCCATCCGTCGGGCGAGCCCGGGAGCATCGGCGACACCGTTGCGGAACGTGATGATGTATCCGGTGCGTTCCTGCGCATCCGCGAGATCGGTCTTGAGCGATGCGGCGCCGGTCGGCGCGGTCGTATCCGAGCACGCGGTGAGCACGAGCGCAGCCACAATGGCCGCCGAGGGAAATCCTCTCTGCATCGGGGCAATCCTCCAATAATCGGTGGGGACTACGGCATCCGTAGGCCCGAGATGGGCCGACAGGTAAGAGAATGCGATCTCCGAGCGAACCTGTCAATACGGACGTACTCACTGCTTACTGGTCCGACCCCCGTTCCGGCCAATTGCGCCTGCAACTCCGCGATGCGCGCATCCGTCGACGGCCGGCGGGCCTCCAGCCTCGCGCGGTCCGCTCCCGTCACGTTGCCTGGGGCCACCGGGATGCAAATGCCCGATTGAGACTCCGGCATGAGGAGCGACGTGTTGGGGGGGGAATCGCGTCGAGGCCTGGACACTCAAGTGATTCTGAGCGTTCCCGCCCCCGCATTATAGACCACCGCGAACTGCGTGAGATTTCCCGTGGGTTGCCCGCCGACCCAGGTGCCATTCGACGCGAACTCCGCCCCGTGGTTCGGGCACTTGAATCCGGGCGCCATAATCTGGATCGGCTTGAACGCCGCGTGCGGACAGATCATCGACAGCGCCACAAAACTGCTGGCCCCCGTCCGCGTGACGGCAATAGGATTCGCTCCGCCAGCATCGACCCGCGCCGTGCCGCCAACAGTCGCCAGCGCCGGAAAGTCCACCAGGTTCACCAGCAGCCCGCCGACACCGCCAGGCGGGAGGATCGGACCCGCGACGCCGCCGATCTGCCCGTCCCCACAGGACGCCGCGAGAATCGAGCCGAACACCACCAGGGCCGACGTTGACAAGAACTCACGCCGGTCCACCCCGCACGCGGCACAGTCATCTCTGCGTTCAGTCATTTCAATTCCCTCGGAAGAAGTCAAGCATCGAGAAGTACGCGACCGTCGCCAACCCCATCGACGTGTAGGCGACCGTGCGGTGCAGGTTCCTCGCATCGGGATCGCCCTCGGCATTCTCCGCCAGCAACCCCGTGGCGGTAAAGCCGGCCGACGCCGCCAGCATCAGCGAGGCGTGGAAGAGACGCCGCTTGCGGTCCTTGGGATCCTTCCATCCCGCGATCAGGTTGGGCACACCCGTCACGAGATTCGTCGCGAAGAGCGCCGCAACACCCGTCGCGCCAATTCGGTGCCCGACCTTCGCCCACTCCGGGGCGTCGCTGCTCTTGTCGAACAACTGCGATCCGGCAATCAACTGCAACGCGAAGAACGGAATCGTCAGCGTGCTCGCCTTCCGATGAATGTCGAGCCGACGGTAGTACGCCTCGCTGTAGTCCACGGGCGGCGCCACGACCGCGCCGCGGGCGACGTCGCGCGGGTGCGGGAGCTGGGGTGCCGGTGGGACGGAGTCCGGTGCGAGCGGTGCGAGCGGTGCGAGCGGAGCGAAGGACATCTGCGCAACCAACAGGGCGACTAAAGCAGGATGCATGAAGCGGTCCTTGGCTAAAGTGAATCGACGGCACCTCACGAACTATACGCCACCGTCTCGGTGCGAGCGCTACGACCTGCCACGATTCCCCGAACCTCAGGGGAGTCCGTATCGCAGCTTTAACGCCGTCGCCTCACGCGTACGCCCCGCCGAGGCCAGCAAATCCACCAGCGCCGTCGCTGACTCCGCAATGGCGGCATTTCCCTTCGGGAAGGCCACCGCGCGAATCTCCAACGCCCGCCGGATCGCCGACTCCGCCTCGGCTCGCGCGCCCCGGTCTCTCAATACTCCGCCAAGGGCCTGCAGCGTCACCGCGAGCGTCGGACTCCCTATCGGCATGCGCGCCTCCTTGATCTCCAGCGCACGACGCAGCAACGGTTCCGCCGCCTCGAGCTGTCCGAGCTTCCACCGCGACTCCCCCAGATTATTCAGCACCGAGGCCATGTTCGGGTGCGTGGCATCCAACGTGCGCTCATAGATGCCGCGCGTGCGCTCGTAGTGCCGCAACGCGTCGCCATAGCGGCCGAGCATGTAGTACACGGCCCCGAGGTTGTTGAGCACACTCGCCAGATCGGGGTGATCCGCACCGAGCGTCGCCTCGCGCACCTCAAGGCTGCGCCGCATCAGTGGCTCGGCGTCGGCGTAGCGCGCCTGCGACCAATACACCACGCCGAGCCCCATGAGGTCGCGCGCCAGCCGCGGATCGTCGGGCTCGAGTGAGGCATCGTCAATGCGCACCACTCGCAGATACAGCGACTCCGCTTCGGCGTAGCGACCCTGTCGCCACCGCACCAGTGCCAGCGCACTGATGACCTGGGCGGCCTCCGAGCTCTCGGCTCCGCTCAAGGCCTCGCGAATCGTCAGCGCCCGCGCCAGATGTTGCTCAGCGGCGTCGAAGTCGCCGGCATTGCGGCGCGCCATGCCCAATGAGAGGTAAGTCTCCGCGAGTTCGGGCGAAAACGGCGCGAGCGCGCGTTCCCGTGCTTCGCGCGCCGCATCGAGCTGTCGCGAGGCTTCGTCAAAGAATCCCAGGGACAGGAACGCACTGCCGATCGTCTGCAGAATGCGCCCCTGCTGCTCGGGCTGTGACCGCAACTCATTGCGTGCACGCTCCGCGCCACGATCCAGCAGTTCGCGCGCGGTGATGTCCCGCGCCGCCACATTCCCGCGCGCCTCGTTGGGGTCGAACACGCCGAACAATCCCACCACGAAATCGGTGACTTCGCGCGCCGCCAGTGCTTCGGCGGCCGCGCGCTGCTCGGCGCGCTGCGCTCGCACGAGCCCCACCGTCGCCATGACGGTACTCACCGCCAGCGCCACCACCACGATCGTCGCCGAGGCCACCGCGGCCCGATGACGCGTCACGAACTTCCGCACGCGGTACACCGCCGACGGCGGACGCGCACTGACCGGCTCGTCGGCTTTGCTCCGCTGCAGATCAATCGCGAGCGCATTCGCGGTGGGATAACGCCGCGCGCGCTCCGGCTCCAGCGCTTTCACCACGATCCAGTCGAGATCGCGCTTCAACTCCTTGCGCAGTCGGTCCGGATCGGTCCGACGCGAGTGGGCGATCGCGAGGCGGTCGTGCCCGAGCGTCGAGAGGCGCACGCTGGGCAGCGGCGTCGCCCCCTCGCGCGAGGCGAGGCGCGCCAGAAAGGCGTGATAGCCCAACTCGGCGGGTTCAAGCGGCAGACGCCCCACGAGTAGCTCGTAGAGGATCACGCCGAGCGAGTAGATGTCGGTGCGCGTATCGACGTCGTGCCCCGCGGACTCCGCCTGCTCCGGGCTCATATACGCCGCGGTGCCCAAGGCGACCCCCGCATACGTGACGAGGGTGTTCTCGGTAAGCCGTTGCCCGACCGCCTTCGCGATGCCGAAGTCGATGATCTTCGGGCGCGGCACGCCATCTTCTTCCGCGACCAGGATGTTGCTCGGCTTCAGGTCGCGATGGATCACTCCCTTCTGGTGCGCATGCTGGACCGCGTTGCACACACTGATGAACAGATCAAGACGCTGATCCGTGGTGAGGCGATGCGCGTCGCAGTACTCCGTGATGGGGAGTCCGCGCACGAGTTCCATGACCACGTACGGATCGCCCGTTTCCGTTTCGCCGGCATGCAGCACCGTCGCGATGCCGGCGTGGTCCATCAGGGCGAGCGCCTGCCGCTCGGCGTCGAAGCGCGCGAGCACTTCGCGCGACGCATAGCCGGCGCGAATCACCTTCACCGCCACGCGCCGACGGACCGGGCCCGTCTCGTCGGCTTCGTAGACGACCCCCATCCCGCCCTCGCCGAGGAGACCGAGGACTTTGTAGGGCCCGATACGCTCGGGGAACAGTCGTGCGCTTGTACTCACCGCTGACTCAGATCAATCGATGATGATGTCGGGATCGATGATCTCGCGACGCGTTGAGCCACCAGGGCCAGGGCACTGCGCGACGATGTCGTAGCGGTAGGTCTTGCCCTGCTGATTGTCGCGCATCTCGCGGCCACGCGCCTTCTCGCCCTTACGTCCGAGCGCCGGATGCTCGCTGCGGAAGGGCCAACCGCCAATGAGGCGCTTCTTTTGAATCTCGAAGGCATCGACGTCGGAGGAGGGATCGAGCACCCACTCAATGTCATCGCCCTGTTCGAGGTGCGCCTGCCACGGACTGACGGACCGGGTGCCATCGCACTGAAAGACAATGGTCACGGTGACCGTCTTTCGGACGCGCGGGGCGTTGTCCGCGGCGACCGGCACCGAGGGAAGGAGCGCGAGCCCGAGGGCCGCGAACGCGGGCAGAGCAGCGAGAACGAAGCGACGTCGCACGGGGAACTCCAGTTGGGGTGCTACGACTACGAACAGGTACCAGAGATTGGCCTCTTGGAGGAGGTGACGCAAGTCACAGGGAGGGCGCGCGTCTCCCCGATCGGGGGTTCGGGGTATGTTGCGACATGGTCATCCAGAACCCTTCGCCATTCCCTGCCATGCTTCGCCTCTCCCGCGTCCTTGCCGCTCCGGCGCTGCTGATCGCCGTCGCCGCGGCGCTGGCCGCGGCGCTGGCGGCGCCGCTCTCCGCCCAGAATCCCCGCCCGACGACCGCCGCTCCGGCCGCTCCTGCTCCGGCGCCCGAGATCTATTTCCGTGCCCCGGCGGACGGTGCCACCGTCCCGCCGAGCTTCCCGGTGGCGTTCGGCCTCCGCAACTATGGCGTGGCGCCGGCGACCGTGAACCTCGCCAACACCGGGCATTTTCACATTCTTATCAATGTGAACGCCCCGGCACCCGGTCAACTGATTCCCGCCGATTCCCTGCACCGCCACTTTGGCGCCGGCCAAATTGAGACCACGCTCACGCTCGCCCCGGGCACCTACACCCTGCGCGTCGTCCTCGGTGACTTCGAGCACAAGGTGATCAGCCCGGCGCTCGTCTCGCGCCCCATCCGCATCACCGTCGCCGTCCCCCGCTAACCGGAGCGCCCCATGGCCTTCTATCTGAAGCTCTACGCAATCTGCACGGCCGCCTTCCTCGCGCTCGACATCACCTGGCTCGGCTTCGTTGCGAAGGGCTTCTATAAGAACCAGATGGGGCATCTTATGCGCGAGGACACACAGTGGGGCGCGGCGCTCGCGTTCTATCTGATCTATGTGGGCGCGATCGTCGTGCTGTGCGTGCTCCCGGCGGTGGAGAAGGTGTCCGTGGTGCGCGCGATGGTGCTTGGTGGGGTGTTCGGGCTCGCGGCGTACGCGGCCTTTGACCTGACGAGTCTCGCGTTGCTGAAGGGGTTTCCCGCGGGGGTGGTGCCGGTGGATCTGGCTTGGGGTGTGGTGCTCACGGGCAGCGTGAGTGTGGCGGGGTACTACGCGGCGCTTTGGCTGAAGAGCTGAATAGGCGGCGCGCGTCCCTCGCGACGAGGGCGTGGTCGCAATCAGCGACGCCGACCGCTTCTTGGCGACCGCTTCCACGCGACACTGGACCCGGGAGTCTTCCACTCGCTCGGCGGAACACTGATCCGTCCGCCGCACGAGTGGTATCGTGTGGTGAGACCTCCGGTCACGAGTAAGCCCACCCGTCGAGCCTATCTTGGAGGCTCGCGCACCGCCAAACGGGCGGCGCACCTCGGCCGCGACCGACATCCCTCCAGGCAGGCCCCCAATGTCCGACCTCGTTCGCTCAGAGCAGGATTCACTCGGCCGCCTCGACGTGCCCGTCTCCGCGTTGTGGGGCATCCAGACGGAGCGGGCGCGCCGCACGTTCGCCATCAGCGGACTCCGCCCTCTTCCCGGTTTCGTCGACGCCGTGGTGCGCATCAAGCGTGCCGCCGCGCTCACCCACGCGGCGCTCGGCACGCTTGACCCTCGGCTCGCTGACGCGATCGTGCGCGCGGCCGACGAGGTCCTCTCGGGCGAGCACCGCGACCAGTTCGTCGTCGATCCGTACCAGGCCGGGGCCGGCACGTCGCATCATATGAACGTCAACGAGGTGCTCGCGAACCGCGCCAACGAGCTCCTCGGCACGCCGCGAGGGAGCTACGCGCCCGTGCATCCCAATGACCACGTCAATCAGGCGCAGTCCACCAACGACGTCATCCCGACCGCCATTCGGCTGGCCATCCTTCTGGCGTTCCCGAGTTTCGACGCATCGGCCGCGGCGCTCGAAGAGGCGTTCGCCGAGCGCGGGCGGGCATTCGACGACGTCATCAAGGCCGGGCGCACGCACCTGCAGGATGCGATGCCGA
>ENA-ORBV01004473-ORBV01004473.1-microbial-mat-metagenome-genome-assembly--contig:-NODE-4473-length-26822-cov-8.851673_pt1 | contig 26822 bp, 29 predicted proteins | sample MGYA00237777_ERZ505514 | MGnify/ENA primary metagenome ERZ505514 (study PRJEB26160, sample SAMN06269048) | microbial mat metagenome | isolation source: Oligotrophic lake microbial mat | place...
TCCCAATCGCCGGCACCGAGACGATCGCGGGCGGCAGCCAGCTCACCGCGCAATTTATCGCGAGCGGGGCCGTCGACATCGTGCGCACCGACCCGTCGTGGCGCGGCGGCATCACCGGTGCGCTCAAAGTCGCTAGGCTCGCCGAGGCATTCGGTATGACCTGCGAACTGCACACCGCGCTCTACCATCCGCTGGAACTCGCGAATCTGCACACGGCATTGGCGATGAGCAACACCGGATGGTTCGAGCTGCTGTACCCGCTCGAGGACTTCGCGTTCGGGCTAGCCGAACCGCTCGACATTCGGGATGGCTACGCCTACGCGCCGACAACGCCTGGCCTCGGTGCTGTCTACGACTGGGACGCGATCGAAAACGCGACGGTGGAGATTTTGTGAGCGAAGAGTTGGGGCCGGGCGTCCACACTCTGCATGTCGCGGACGCTATCAACGAACCTCGGGAGTATCTCCTGTTTGTTCCGAGCGGGGATGTTCGCGGCTTGGTCGTGCTCTTTCACCCGTTTGGGTCCCGGCCCGAGCTTGTCATGCACGGCGGCACCGACGGCGAGTACCTGACACGGCCGCTGACAGGAGCAGCTTCGAGTGCGGAAGCGCTCGGACTTGCTGTGCTGGCGCCGCGGTCTCGAGGACGTGAGCTCGACGGCGTCTCGCTCGCTTGGAGGGGTCATCTCGACGCGGTATGGACTGTGAGCGAGTCGCTGCGCGACCGGTTCGCTCTGACGAGCATCGGCGCTGGCGGCCTTTCGATGGGCGGCCTTGAAGCGCTCGTCTTCGCCGGGCAGCATCCGGAACGCGTGCGCGCCGTGTGGGCTGCCAATCCAATTGTTGATCTTGCCAAGTGGTGCAGCGATCTCACCGGACCGGATTCGCCAGACGGCGGGGTCGGGCTCGCCGAGCTGATCGCAACCGAGGTCGGAGGCCGCCCTGATGATCTGCCGCTGGAATACCGCGCGCGCTCGCCGTTCGACTACGTCAACAGCCTTGCGAGAGTTCCAGTTCGTATAGCGTGGTCGCCGTTTGACACCGTAATACCGAATCAGGGCTCGGCACACTCCCACCCTTTGGCGGCACAACTCCGCGAGCACGGCGGCGACGTCACCGAGGATGTTGTTACGCACAGTCCCGTAAACCAATCAGCAGACAGTGGTCGCTTCGCTCACGAAGCGTGTGACGTTCGCGAGGCAATGGGCTGGGTTGCAGAGCAGTTGTACCAACCATCTAAAGGAGAAATCGCATGAAACGCTTCGCATCGGTCATTGGCATCCCACCGGAGAGCGTCGAACGCTACGAGGCGCTGCACGCAGCGGTCTGGCCTGCAGTACTCGAGCGGATCTCGACGAGCAACATCGTGAACTACTCGATTTATCGATACGGCGAACTCCTCTTTGCCTATATGGAGTACGACGGCAACGACTTCGAGGCCGACATGGCTGCGATGGCGGCCGACCCCGTCACCCAAGAATGGTGGGATGTCTGCAAGCCGCTCCAGCGTCCAGTCGAGGATCGTGCAGAAGGGGAGTGGTGGAAGGACCTCCCCGAGATCTTCCACACCGACTGATGGCTGCGTTCGAACCGCAGCCGGGCGATGAGCGGCTCACGACGGCGATGCTGAGTGACGCACTGGACGAGTGCGGGCTGCGGGCGCAGGTGCTCGAGCACCGACTGATCCCGGTCGTCGCTGGATCCCGCGCGTTTGGCCGTGCCGCAACCGCCCGGTTTGTCCCGAGCTCGGACGACAATGCCGACGATCCGTATGGCGCCGCGATCGACTTCATCAGCTCACTGCAGCGAGGGGAACTTGCTGTGCTCGCGACCGGGGAAAGTAACGCGTCCGCATTCTGGGGAGAGTTGTTCAGCGCTGCGGCAATCGGTGCGGGGGTCGTCGGGGCGGTGACCGATGGAAACCTCCGCGATACCGGCAAGATCGCGGGGCTCGGATTCCCCGCGTTCGCCCGCTCCCATCGCCCGATCGACTACCGCCGACGGATGGAGCTCGTCGGGACTCGCGAAACGGTCACGATTGGCGGGGTGCGAATCGCGGATGGCGACTTGGTTCTGGCGGATGACGACGGCATTGTCGTCGTTCCGCACGAGCGAGAGGTGGAGGTGCTTTCGGCTGCTCGGCTGAGGGCTGTAGCGGAATCGACTGTGCTTGGGGAATTGCTGGCCGGCGAGTCCCTGCGCGCAGTCTGGAACCGTCACCGCGTCCTCTAGATCGAGCGGCCGCGCTTGACATGGTAAATCGATTAACCATATGGTTGGCCTCGTGACAGAGACGTCGACCGAAACGCCCATCGTGCTCAAGGGAATGACCTGGGATCACCCCCGCGGCGTCGATGGCCTGCGTGCGTCTAACTCGCTGCTCGTCGAACGCCACGGCGTCACGATCGAGTGGGAAGCCCGTTCCCTGCTCGCCTTCGGGGACCAGCACATCGCCGATTTTGCGCGCGAGTTCGACGTCCTGGTGATCGATCACCCGCACGTCCCGGATGCCGTCGAGGCCGGCGGGCTACTCCCACTCGACGCGGTGCCCGGCATCGATGAACTTGCCAGGGAGAGCGTCGGCCGATCTCACGAGTCGTACCGCTACCGAGACGCTCAGTGGGCGCTCGGGCTCGACGCGGCCGCGCAAGTGAGCGCGTACCGTCCAGATCGCGCAGACGGAGCGCCAGTCTTCTGGAGCGACGTGCTTGAGCACGCAAAGACCGGTGCCGTGCTGTGGCCGTACAAGCCGGTGGACGCCTTCAGCACCTTCGCGACGCTCTTGGCGCAACGCGGCGCCCCGCTCGCTGCGTCCATTGTCGGCCCTGGACCGTTCCTTGATCGAACCGTCGCAGCCGAGGTCATCGAGTTCATGACTGAACTTAGCCGTGCTGTACCCGCTTGGTGCGCCGACGCAAATCCAATCGACGTCGCAGAGGCACTCGTCTCCGACGAGAGCGACCACACCATTGGTGTTGCACTCTTCGGGTACACGAACTACTCACGCCCGGGCTTCCGCGATCGGTTGCTGGCCTACGACGACCTTCCTTCCTTCGATGGGCTCAGTGCGGGATCGACTCTCGGCGGAGCGGGAATAGCAGTCTCCGCCAGCACGAAGCATCCGGAAGTTGCGCTGGCGGTTGCGGCAACGCTCGCGGGCGCTGAGGCGCAAAGTGGGCCGTACACCGCTGGCGGCGGCCAGCCGGGAAACTTGCGCGCTTGGCGAAGTGCGGCGACGAACGCCGCGACCCACGGGTTCTTCCGCAACACCCTCCGAACCCTCGAGCGCGCGTGGGTGCGCCCGCGAGTTGCTGGCTGGCCAGACCTCCAGCTGGCCTTGTCGCACCTCGTGCGAGACGCGATCCTCGCCCGCCGCCTCGACCGCGCCGTGCTTGACGCGATCGAGCGGCTACCGGAGCTTCATCTGAGGCAGCCGGAGGGCGTCGCATGACTTACTTCGAGGAGTACGTGCTCGGCTCGACCCGGCGCAGCCACGGTCGCACAGTGACAGAGGCCGACATCGTGCTGCACGCCGGCCAGACTGGCGACTTCTTCCCCCACCACATGGATGCCGAGTTCGCCAAGTCGCTCCCGGGCGGCCAGCGGATGGCGCACGGCACACTCATCCTCTCAATGGCGGTCGGCATGCTCGCCGGTGAAATCAACGAGGAGGCGATGAGCTACGGCTACGATCGCGTGCGCTTCATTCGCCCGGTGCACATCGGGGACACGATCACCTCGCGCAGCGAGATTGTCACGCTGCGCGAGCACGCAAAGCAGCCTGAGCTCTTCGGCATCGCCGATGAGCAGGTTGAAGTTGTCAACCAGCGCGGTGAAGTCGTCATCGCTTTTGTCCACATCTATTTAGTGAATCGCCGAGCCGGGAGTCAAAAATGAGTGACCTGTATGAGCCCGCCCAAATGATCGACACCCACCAGCACCTGTGGAAGCCCTCGGAGCGCCTCTACGCATGGCTGAGCGCCGTCCCGCCCTTGAACGCGGACTTTGGCCCAGAGGATGTGGCATCGGATGTCGCGGCCGCGGGCATTACGACGACCGTACTGGTGCAGGCCGCCGACACCTACGAGGATACGTTCTACATGCTGTCGGTCGCGGCCAGCGTGTCGGTCGTGCGTGGCGTGGTGGCCTGGGCCCCGCTGGACCGCGCTGCCGAGGCCGCGGCAGCGATCGAGCTCTATGCCGTGTCGCCAGCAGTGCGTGGTGTGCGGGTGCTCAATCACACCTACGCCGACCCGCGGTGGCTGCTGCAGGATTCGGTCGATGCCTCACTCCGGTTGCTTGCGGGGCGCGGCCTCGCACTCGACGTTGTGAGCGTCGTGCCTGAGCACCTTGAGATGCTCGCCGAGCTAGCCGCGAGGCATCCGGAGCTCACGATCGTGCTGGATCATCTCGCCAAGCCGGACATCGCGAACAAGGGCTGGGAGCCGTGGGCCTCGCTCCTCGCCGAGGTCGCCGCCCGGCCCAACGTGAGCGTCAAGCTCTCGGGTCTCAACACCGCCTCCGGCCCCGAGTGGACCTGGCAGGACTGGCTGCCGTACGTCAATCACGCGGTTGAGCGTTTCGGCTCGGCGCGCGTGATGCTCGGCAGCGACTGGCCGGTATCCGTCCTCGCCGGCGATTTCGGCGGGGTGTGGCGCGCTCAGCGCGAGGTCATCGGCCACCTGACAACCGAGCAGCAAGATGAAATCCTCTTCCGCACCGCGATTCGCGCATACTCTCTGGATGTCTCGTGAGCACCCCGCTACCGCTCGACGGCATCCTCGTACTCGACTTCAGTCAGTTTCTCGCGGGACCCCTGGCTGCGACCCGGCTTGGCGACCTGGGCGCTCGGGTGATCAAGATCGAGCGGCCGCAGGGCGGCGACATCGGTCGACGTCTGGCTTTCGCGGGGATCGTTGAAGACGGCGACACCCTGTCGTTTCACATCACCAACCGCAACAAAGAGAGCTACGCCGCCGACCTCAAAAGCGAGCACGACATGGCGGGGGTGCTGGCGCTGGTCGCGAAGGCTGACGTGATCATCCAAAACTTCCGTCCCGGAATTATGGAGCGCTTGGGTCTCGGCTACGAAGCCGTCGAGGCGATCAACCCGAGGGTCGTCTACGCGAGCATCACCGGGTACGGCACCGTGGGTCCGTGGAGGGACCGCCCCGGTCAGGACCTTCTCGCCCAGTCACTCTCCGGGCTGCCGTGGCTGAACGGTAGCAACGAGGACCCACCCGTTCCGGTCGGGGTCGCGCTCGCCGACATCATCTCGTCGATTCACCTCGCGAGCGGCATCACGGCGGCACTCTTGCGCCGGGAACGCACCGGACTGGGCGGTCGCGTCGACACCAGCCTGCTCGAGTCGATGCTGGATCTGCAGTTCGAATTGATCAGCGCCCACCTCGGCGACCCGTCGGTCCTAGTCAAGCGCGGCACGCGAAACACCGCGCACGCCTTCCTGCAGGCACCCTACGGAATCTACCCGACCGCTGACGGCTACTTGGCGATCGCGATGACCTCGGTCACCGAGTTGGGCGCGCTCATCGGGCTGCGCGAGCTTGAGCAGTACACCGATCCCGACACTTGGTGGTCGGAGCAGACCGCTATCACCCGTGCGCTCGCAGTGCACCTCGCGACACAATCCACCGGACACTGGTTGGCGATTCTGGATGCCGCGGACGTCTGGTGTGCGCCAGTGCTGACTCTTCCCGACCTCGTCGCGCACGAAGGCTTCGTCGCTCTGGATATGATCCAGCGGGTGGCGCGGCCCGCTGCGGGCGGGGGTGACCCGGTGGAGATCCAAACGGTTCGCGCGCCGGTGCGATTCGACGGGCATCCGCTCAAGAACGGCCGGGGGGCTCCGCATCTGGGCGAGCACACCGAGGCAATCCGCGCTGAGTTCGCGAACAGGGAGGTATCGCAGTGAAGAACCCCAACTCAGACCCGGTGGCGCGGAACGCAATCCCGGTTTGGAATCAGGACGTCAAGCTCTACGAAGATTACGAGGTCGGTGAGGTCGATCGTTCGATCCGGCGCACCATCTCCGAGGGCGAGGTGATGATGTTCAGCAGCATGCTCGTTGACCTCCATCCCTACGTCGCCGATGACATCTTCGCGCGCGATGAAGGGCTGTTCGGCCGCCGAATCGTGCCTGGCGCCCTCGTCTTCGGCTACGGCATGGGGCTGATGGCCCACAACAACGTCAACACCTTCAGTTACGGCTACGACCGCTTGCGCTTCATCAAGCCGCTCTTCATCGGCGACACCATCTACACGATGCGCACGCTCCTGCGCAAGGAGCCCAAGTACGAGGAGATGGGGCTGTTCACGGTCTCCTACGAGGTGTTCCGGGCCGATGACGAGCAGATTGTGCTGTACTGCGAACATCTTCAGACCGTGAAGTACCGTGACCCTGCGACCGCACGGGCGCAATCATGATCGACATCTTCAAGGACATTTCTGAGGACTGCCGGCTCGTCGTGCCAGATGCACATAAGTTGCCTATCGCGGTGGTCGGGGCTGGCGGCATCGTCGATGGCCAGCATCTTGCCGCCTACAAGCTCGCCGGCCTCGAGGTGCTCGGGATCACGGATGTGGACTTGGGCCGCGCTCGCGACGTCGCAGTCAGGCACGGTGTCCCGCACGTGTACGCGAACCTTGAGGAGTTGCTCGCTGACGAACGGGTTCAGGTGGTCGATATCGCCGTTCCTGTCGCGCAGCAGCCGGCAATCTTCCGTGCAGCCGTTGCGGCCGGAAAGCACATTCTCGCGCAGAAGCCCTTCACACAAGATCCCGAAACGGCGAAGGAGTTGGCAGCGCTCGCGGCCGAAGCCGGCATCGTCGCTGCCGTGAACCAACAGTTGCGCTTCGATGAGGGCATCGCCGCCGCACACCGGATGGTCGAGCTCGGCTGGCTCGGAACGCTAACCTCATTCACACTCTCGCTCAACGTCTTCTCGGATTGGAGACTGTGGGAGTGGACCAAGAACATGGAGCGCCTTGAGATCATGGTGCACTCGATTCACTACCACGATGTCGTCCGCTGGTTCATGGGCGAGCCAACTTCGGTGTACGCCGACGGCGGGCGAGTTCCTGGCCAGTACCCGGTCGGCGAGACCCGAACGACGAGCAGCTACCGGTTTGCGAACGGCAGCTCGGCGCTCGTCTATTCGAACCACATGAACCCCGGCGGCGACAGCACGGCGGAGTTCCGAATCGAAGGAACTGACGGGGCGATCCGCGGCACGCTTGGCCTGATGTACGACTATCCGAACGGGCGGCCAGACACTCTTGAGGTGACCAGCACCGTGGTCGGCACGGATGGCTGGGTGCCTTATCCTGTGACCCTGCGCTGGTTTCCGCACGCATTTATTGGAACCATGGGCTCGGTGTTGGATGGGATCGCGACGGGCTCGACGCCGCGCAGCGCCGTCAGTGACAACGTCAAGACGATCGAGCTCGTTGCCGCGCTCTACCGCTCGATGGAATCAAACGAGGTCGTGCGCCTATAGCGGCGTGCAGGCGAGGCAATGGTCAAGATCAGTGATGTCGCCGCACTCGCGGGGGTCTCCGCGTCTGCGGTCTCTCGAGTGCTGTCCGGCGACACGACGTTGCGGGTATCCGCAGCGACGAGAGAACGTGTCGTTGCGGCCGCGCGGGATCTTGCTTATGTGCCCAATCATGCCGGGCGCGCGCTCCGCACCTCGCGCAGCCGCACGATCGCTCTCGTCGTGCCGGACGTCACGAGCGCGGTATTCGCGGAATTAGCCAGCGGGGCAGAGGATGAAGCGGCATCCCGCGGACTCGCGATTGTGCTCGCTCGCGCCGAGCGACTGACTGACGGAAGCGACTGGTTGCGTCAGATGGTCGGGGAGGCACGGATTGATGGCGTCATTCTGCAGCTGCCTGATGGGCCGCCGCACATCGATTTGGTGTCGATGGCGATTGGAGCGACGCCGATCATCGTGATCAACTCGATCGATCGCGGACCGCTGAGCACGGTCGTGCTCGACGACGCCGGTGGCATCCGAACAGCGGTCGATCATCTCGTTGGCCTTGGTCACAGCCAAATCGGTTTCGTCGGGGGACATCAGAGCAGTGCCACGGGCCAGCGACGCGAGGCTGGTTTTCGGGCGGCGCTTGGTGAGGCCGGGCTGTCGATTCACAGCCGGTGGATCACCGCCTTTGGCTATTCGGGCTCGAACGGGCGTGCCGCGATGAAGGCGCTCGCCAGCCAAGACTCGTTGCCAACCGCACTTGTCGTCGCCAATCTGAACGCCGCGCTCGGCGTCTTGGCGGCGATTCACGCACTCGATCTGCGGGTGCCAACAGACATTTCGATCGTCGCTCTGCACGACGTCTGGTACGCCGACGCGACCTGGCCTCCAATTACGACCGTGCGGATGCCGCTCAGCGAGTTGGGTGCGGCGGCGGTAGCTCGCCTCATAGATAGCGGCACGGAGATCACCCACGACACCGTCAGCTCGCCGGAGCCAATTCTCGTGGTGCGGCAGTCAACCGGGCACCCGCGGTCGAACGCCAGACGAACGCATCACGAAAACGAGAGGTCACCGCATGACCAGCGTTAGTATCGCCGCCCTTCCAAAGCCGCTCAGTTCTCGAAGCAAGAATCACGCGGATGTCCATGAGGTCGAGCCGGGCACCATTACACTCACCGCGCACACAAGCGATGACCTGTTCGCCGACCCGAGCACCGATGGTCTGGTGATGTCCGCCAGTGTGTTCGCGTTCGAGGCGACCGGCGACTTCCAGTTCCGCGCAAAAGTGAAGGTTGACTTCCAAGAGAAGTTCGACTCCGGAGTGCTTATTGGATACTTCAATGATCAGTCGTGGTTCAAAATCTGCGCAGAGGTCGATCCTGTCGGGCGCACGCGGATCGTCACCGTTGTTACGAGAGATCGATCCGACGATGCAAACAGCACATATCTTGTCGGTGACGACATCCATCTGCGTATCTCGCGAATGGGCCGAACCTTCGCGCTACATTCGTCAAGCGACGGCAGCCATTGGGATCTCGCCCGCTACTTCACCCTCGGCGAGATTAGCGATACCCCGCTTCACGTCGGTATCGCTGCCCAGTCGCCCGCCGGGAACGGAACGCGAGCCATGTTCTCCGAGTTCGGGTGGGAAGGCGTCGGCTTGAGCGACCCACGAGATGGCAGCTAGTCCGAATCCGAGCGCACCTGCCTGAGCCGCTCAAGTCCAGTGATCACGCCGAATTCCAGGCGCTAGACGGCGAACCGCACGTTTGCGGCAGCTGGCCCGACTCCCGAATCGTCAGCGCCGCGCACAACGAGAACCCGCGCGCCGGATAGCAGCGCGCGCCGCACGACCTCATCGAGGATGGTTGCGGCGCTCGCAGCAAGGTCTTCGTAGCTGACCTGATCGGGGTTTCCGTCGATGGTCTGTGCCGTGAAGCCGGGGTCATTATTAAACAGGCGGTAGATGCCAGTGAGGGGTTCGGTGACGGCAACGATGAGCGGGATGCCCGTGCCGGACACGATCGGGCGGATCGCGGCATCCACTGCCCTCGAATACTGACCGAGTCGTACTTTCTGTCCCTCGGAGCCCTGAATCCGACCTGACGGAGAGCGGCCGCCGATCGATGGCAATCCGACGGCGCTTGCCGCATCGTCGTGAAGATCGGCAACGCGGACGGTGTGTGCGCCATCTCCCGCACTGACTTCAACCAGTCGCACGGCATTCTGTGAGATCGCGAGCACAAACGAAGCCTGCGGACGAGGTCCGCGATCGCATCCTTAGGCTCTTCGATGGCGGCTTGGCTGGCTCCGGCGTCTCTTCACTGGTCCGCAGCGACGGCCACCTCGTTTCGCGATTCGATTCTGGCCGACTCTGACTCGCTCGGTAGCGGGCTCGTTGGGAGGTAGATCGATACGCTGAACGGCCCGCGGTGTGATGCAAGCTGGCGCACCGTTCCCTCTGTTGGCATGTCCACGTGGAGCATCGGGGGAGCTTTTCACGGTTCGGGTGAGGAGTTCCCCAACTCTCACGAACCTCTTGCTCGCTGTCTACAGCAAACCCAGAACTTTCCCGGCCGCCCACGGCATCCGCGCCGGCTACCGCTAGCGCACGCAAGCTCGCGACATGCTGCTGGCGATCTCTCTCGCGATTCTTGTTGCCCGAGCACGAACGCGTCTGGCGCAAGTGGTTTAGCCACGCTGACCGCCGCGTGCCTAGCCTGACCTATGTTTCGTTGCTCGCGGAAACTCGCGCCTTTCCCTGCGGAGTCATGGCACGGGTCGTGTCGCGAGACATCGTTCGAACGAACTCGACTCGTCGAAACCTGAGTGCGGACCAGTCATCGTCGATCGCAACCTGGCGCACTCCCTCGAATCCGAGGTCGCCAAGCACCTGCCATCCAGTGTCGCGATTGAAATCGCAGCGATACCGCTTGGAAATCGCTTTGGGGTAGGCAAACCACACCACTCCGTCGCCGGGAACCTTCTTCGCGACGGTTGTCGCCACCGCGTTTACTTCGACCTGAGTCATCACGAACGCGAGAACGAAGGCGATCTGCTCAATCCCATCCGTGTCTCGCACGATCTCAACTCCACTGAGAGCTGAAAGTTCGGTCTCAAAAGTCGCAGGTGCCTAGAGCACAAGGACTTCTGCAACATCCTTGAGATTGAGCTTTCGGAACAATGGCGTCGCGTTGTCTGCTTCGCCAGGCCGTGGTTGCTTCATGCTGTCGTGGTTTCGGTTCGTTGGCACACATGGGTATCGGCCTTACTGTAGACGGCGGTGAGTCCGCGTGGCGACGACATCCGCGACCGGTGCCCACCGAAGCCTGCGGTGAGTTGCTGCGTTGCTGAATTAGCACGGCTCTTCAGCGGCTGGATTGCGGTGTACCATTCGCCTGCCGGAACAACACTGCCCGGTCGGCCAACTGCAGCGTCGCGTAGTACCCGACAAGGATGCGGCCGTCAGACGTCGGTGCCCAGCTGACAACGCGATAGAACAGTTCGTTGCGGGGGCCGATCCGTACAGCGCGAATCACCGCTGCTGGCTCGTTCTTCGCGTCGCGCATTACGATCCATTCGGCCGCCGCGATCCGGATTGGTGGCCAAGGCGGTTGCCAGTCGCGCGGCTGTGCTTGCTGTTCCGGATGCCGCGGCGCACCTTCTTGCGCCCTCCGGTCGATGCTGTCCGCGTACCGCTTGTTTGTGCCCACCGTGCTAACCGTGCTCCCAATTCTCGGAAGCAGCCGGCCCTGCTGGATCGATTCTATGTGCCGCCGCGACCTCTCCTCGCGACCTCTCCTCCACAGCCAAGGCCCTAAAAACTTGTCCACAGATTCGCGAGGGCTATTCATATTTATGTTCGATTCTGCGACAATAGGGGTATGCCAATCATCGAAGACACGTTCATAGCATCGCTCGATGCTGTCGCGTCATCGACGGCAGGTTTGCCTCGGAATGTCTCGGCGGTCCGCCCACTCGGCGACGACGAGTTGCTCGCGGTGCAGCGCACGCTTGCCGACGCTCGGCGAGCGATCGACGCGTGTTCATCGCTGGTCGCCGGGGAGGTCAAGCACCGCTCTCGTCACGAGCTTGGTTACACCGGGCTCGCCCAGCGAACGGGCTTCCGCACTCCGGAGGCCCTCGTACAGCACATGACCGGGTCGACAGCTCGGGATGCCGCAACTCTCGTGCAGGTCGGCGCTATGGTGCACGACGCTCCAGATGCTGAGCTCTACGAATCGTGGCTCAGCGCCGTCGGCGCTGCTGTGCGCGCTGGCACTCTCACCGTCGACGCCGCCAAGGCGATCCGGTCAGGGCTCGGCTCTCCGACCGCTTCGGTGAGTATCGCTGACCTGCAGGGTGCGGTCGGGCAGCTGTTGTCCGAGGAGCCAGACTTACACGTGGATGCGTTCCTTCGACGGGCTCGCGAACTGCGGGACGAACTCGACATCGCCGGCGTTGCCACCCGCGAGCAAGCCATTCGTGAGGAACGAGCGGTGCGTCGGCTCATTCGACCGAACGGCCAGCGCCGCTACATCATCGACACCGACCTCGAGTCCGGCGCCTATCTCGACGATGTGTACGACAAGCTCACGTCACCGCGACGCGGTGGAGTGCGATTCGTGGCCGACGACGATCGGGCATGGGCGGATTCGATCGCGGCCGACCCTCGCACGCTCGAACAGTACGCGCACGACTCTTTCGTGCAGCTACTGCGGGTCGGCGTCGAAGCCGATCTGCGCGCGGTGCGCCCAGGGGTGCGGCGCACCATCGGCTCCCGCCAGCCCGCCGTGCGTGTTATCACAACGCTCAAGACGGTCGAACGGCGCGAAGGCCGCGGCTACCTCGAGGGTGTGCAACTGCCGGTCTCCATCGAGACGGTCGAGCGCATCGCGTGCTCCGAAGGAACATTGGCAATCGCGTTCGACGACGGCCAAGTATTGAACCTCGGCCGTGAGGCGCGCCTGTTCACGCCGGCGCAGCGGGTCGCTCTCGCGGCACGCGACGGCGGATGCATCTGGGTCGGCTGTGAGCGACCGCCCGAGTGGACAGAGGCACATCACATCAAACATTGGGTCCGCGATCAAGGGCGATCAGACATCGCCGACGGGGTGCTGCTGTGCCGATTCCACCACATGCTGGTGCACAATAACGGCTGGGAAGTGGTGCGCGAAGGCAACAACTACCTGCTCGTCCCGTCCGAGGCCATCGACCCGAGTCGCACGCCGATACCCCTGCGCTCGAAGAGTCGCGCAGTGTTCGAGCTCGCCCGCGAATAGCAGCACCGTGCTGGTGCTGGAGCTCGTGCGCGCAGAGCGAACGGCGACCGAGAAATCCATGATCGGCTATGAACTGTTTGCTTGCTGGCGGTACGGTGTCAGTCATGAGTCCAGTGGCAAAGCGGGTCATCGGCCTCATGCTTGCCGTCGTTCTCATTATCGGGATCGTGGTCGCCGTGCTCGTCGGACGGTTATTCGGGGCTGACACACCCGGTCTGATCCCAACCACCCAACTCACCGTCGTCACCGGTGTGATCGGGTCTGAGAAGAAACCGTTCTTCGAAGATCCCGAAGTGCAAGCCATCTTCGCCGAGAGCGGCTTCGACGTGCAGATCACGACAGCCGGCTCTCGCCAGATTGCTACGACAGTCGACCTGACCGACGTCGACTTCGTATTCCCTTCGTCAGCGCCTGCCGCCGAGAAGATCAAGCGTGAAACCGGTGCCTCGACGGTCTATGCGCCGTTCTTTTCTCCCATGGCGATTGCGACGTTCAAACCGATCGTCACGCTTCTTGAGGCGGCCGGCATAGCATCGCAGGATGCCGCTGGCACGTGGCAACTCGACATGGCCGCCTACCTCGCCGCAGCCCAAGCCGGCACCCGCTGGAGCGACCTACCGGGAGCAGCTGAGTTGTATCCAAGCTCGCGCAATGTGCTGATCTCAAGCACAGACATCCGCCAGTCGAATTCGGCCGCGATGTACCTCTCGATGGCGAGCTACGTCGCGAATGGCAACGAGATTGTCAGTTCGCCTGGGGCCGAAGCTGCGGTCATCGATCAGATGGCAGCGCTATTTCTTGAGCAGGGGTTCTCAGCGTCCTCATCGGAAGCGCCGTTCGAGGACTACCTCTCCCAAGGCATCGGCTCGAAACCGATCGTGATGGTGTACGAAGCCCAGTTCCTCGGCCGCCAGATGAGTGAGACCGGCAAGAACGCCATCACAGACGACATGCTGCTCATGTACCCGCAACCTACCGTTTTCTCCAAGCACACTGTTGTGCCGCTCAGCGACGCAGGTAAGCGAATTGGCGAGTTGATGATCAGCGATCCGCGTCTCGCAAGCCTTTCAGCCAAGTACGGCTTCCGGCCAGCCGATGCGAGTGTCTTCTCGGAGACCCTCAAGGCAAACGGCCTCGCCGTGCCTCCGTCGCTCGTGAACGTGATCGAACCGCCAAGCTACGAGACACTCGAATCGATGATCACCGAGATCGCGACGCGCTACGACACCCCACCACCCGCCACAACCGACGTCAACGGGTAATCCGCGAACGCCAGAAGGAGCATCATGTCAGACTCACCGCTCGACCTGAAGACAGCGTCCACCACTCCAGCTAGCCCGCCACCGCCTGAGGTGCAGTCGGACCTCGTGCTGGTTCCACCGGCACCGGTACCCAATGTTGGCACCGCGCAAGCGAGCGCCATGATGCCCATCGACGACGCTCGCAGCATGGAACTCGCCGAACGGGCCAAGGCCTTCATCGCCGACCTCATCGACAAAGACCCGAACGCGCCAGAGTTCTTGAAGAAGATCAATGACGTCTCGGCGATGGGGCGTGACGAGATTCGCAGCTCGGCTGCCGTTACGAACCGCATGCTGGAACGCCCGGTCGCCGCGCTCGCTGCCGCGAAGGGCAGCGGCGATGAAGCGGATGCCCAGCGCAAGGTCGCGAACACGCTCGTCGAATTGCGCCTCACCATCGAAGACTTGGATCCCACGAAACAGGAAGGCGGCCTTGGGCAGTTCCTGCTCAACCTGATTCCGTTTCGCGACAAGATTCGCAGCTATTTCGCCAAGTACGCGTCCGCCCAGACCCAGTTGGACAAGATCCTCCACGCCCTCCAGAACGGCCAGGATGCCCTCCTTAAGGACAACGCCGCTGTCGAAGGCGAAAAGGTCCGGCTGTGGGACACGATGAACAAGTTGCAGGAGTACGCCGTGCTCACGAGCGCTCTTGACGCCCAGCTCGTTGATCAGATTGACGACGTGCGCGTGAGTGACCCCAAAAAGGCTGACACCCTCACCGCCGACTTACTGTTTGTCATCCGCCAGAAGCACCAAGACCTCTTGACCCAACTGGCCGTCAGTGCACAGGGCTACCTAGCACTTGACGTCGTGCGCAAGAACAACGTCGAGCTCATCAAGGGGGTCGAACGCGCGTCGACCACAACGATCTCGGCATTGCGCACCGCCGTCATCGTGGCCCAAGCGCTCGCGAACCAGAAACTCGTGCTCGACCAGATCACCGCGCTCAACACGACCACCTCGAACCTGATCGTCGCGACATCCCAAATGCTCAAGAGTCAGTCGATCGCGATCGCGGAGCAGTCCACGTCGGCGACCATCAGTATCGAGTCACTCGAGACCGCGTTCCAGAACATCTACGACACCATCGACCAGGTCGACAGCTACAAGGTCAAGGCGGTCGAAACCATGGCTCAAACGGTAAGCGCGTTGCAGGCTCGCCTCACTGAAGCGACCGCCTACCTTGAGCGAGCAAAGCCCAAAGACAGCGCCCAGCTTGAGGACAGCGCCCAGCTTGAGGCCGGCGCGAAGCCTGAGGAGTCGAACTAGCCATGCTCAGGAAGCCCTTCGCCGCCATCGCGGTCCTTGTCGCCGCAGCGCTCGCGCTGAGCGGTTGCGTGCCATTTGGCACAACGCCCGACGGAGGGCTTCCCAATGATGCAAACACTCTGCGTATCCTCGCAGGCAGTGAGGTCAAGGACATGGTTCCGATCCTCGAGAGCGCCGCATCAGAAGTCGGTGTCAGGGTCGCATTCGAGTATGTTGGCACCCTCGAAGGCACCGAGCGCGTGGCAGCCGGCGGCGCTGACGGCAAGTACGACGCGATCTGGTTCCCGAATAACCGGTATCTTTCGCTGCTGCCCGGAGCGAGCTCGGCCGTTTCGTCGAGCGTGAAGATCATGACCTCGCCGGTCGTCATGGGCCTGAAACCATCGGTTGCGCAACGCTTGGGGTGGGATGCCACGGCTCCCACTTGGGCGCAACTGGCAGCTGCGGCATCCGCCGGCAAGTTCACCTACGGAATGACGAACCCGGCTGCATCGAACTCGGGATTTAGCGCGCTCGTCGCGGTGGCGACAGCGCTGTCCGGCACGGGCTCGGCACTGACCGACGCCGACATCCAGTCGGTCACCCCAGGGATGACCAGTTTCTTCTCCGGCCAGAAGCTGACGGCAGGGTCATCCGGGTTTCTTGCCGACCGGTTCGAAGCCACCCCTGACGTCGTCGACGGATTGATCAACTACGAGTCGGTGCTTCTCAGCCTGCGCCCAAACGGCGAGCAGCTCACGATCATCACGCCGACCGACGGTGTCGTAACGAGCGACTACCCGCTGACCTTGCTCAGTTCGGCGGATGCCACGAAACGCCCGCTCTTCGACACGCTCACCGACTGGCTGACCACGCCCCAAATTCAGCAGCGCATCATCGCCGAAACCAACCGGCGGCCGGGGATACCGGGCATCGATACCGGGTCGACCTTTCCAGATCAGATTCTGTTCGAGACACCCTTTCCGAACACCTTGGATGTCGCGAACACGCTGATCTCGACCTACCTCGAGACCGTACGAGCGCCAGCGCAAACGATCTTCGTGCTCGACACGAGCGGATCGATGGAGGGTGACCGACTTGCGGCCCTGCAACAGGCACTCAAGAATTTGGCCGGAGCGGATGAGAGTACGGCTGGCGGGTTTGCTGCATTCCGCAGTCGGGAACGAGTTACCCTCATCCCCTTTAACGACGGGCCGGAGACTCCTATCGTTATCGATATTCCGGACACGGACAAGACCGCCGCCCTCGAACAGATCCGATCTGAAGCCGACACTCTGTTCGCTGACGGCGGCACAGCGATCTACAACTCGCTCGCGGAGGCCTACGTCATCGCTCTCGAACAGCAGAATGAACGGCCTGACACGTTTGTGTCGATTGTGTTGATGACGGATGGCGAGAACACCGACGGTGCATCAGCGAGCGACTTCGAGCGGTTCTACAACTCGCTCGGCGCTGGCGCCGCATCCATCTCGACATTTGTCGTGCTGTTCGGCAATGCCAACGTCGACGAGCTCACAGCTATAGCTGAACTCACCGGCGGCAGAGCGTTCGACGCGCTCAACGGTGATCTTGCGGGAGCGTTCCAGGACATTCGTGGCTACCAGTAGCGGTTTCTGGGCGACCGCACCCGGCCGTTGGCTCGGCTCGTCGAAGAACATTCTCGGCAGCGTGTTTGCGGTCGGAGCAATTGGCGCCCAACTGGTGTTCGGCCTTGGCGTGCTGTGGCCAGCCATTGTCGGCGCGAGCTACCTCGTTGGTGCGCTCGTCGCGCCACGGGACAGGGTCGACTTGCGAATCGGTCTCGGAGCAGGGGCATCTGCCGACGACTTGAAGGAACAACTGAAGGTGCTGCGACGTGCGATGAAAGGCCAGGCGCGCCGCCTTGAGGATGACGCGAACACGATCCTCACTCGAATCCTCGACGCTCTCGACGAGATAGTTGTTCGCTGGAATGATCTCGCGAGCGCCCCGGACCAGCGTCACGTTGTTGAGCGGATGATCATCGACTATTTGCCAATGTCGATCCAGACCTACGTGAATCTGCCGAGAACGTTTGCCCTGCAGAGCCGGGTCGAGGGCAAGAAGACCGCACACGATGAGCTCATCGAGCAATTGGGTATTCTCGACACGGAGAGCGATCGCATCCGCACGGCTGTGTATACGCGCGATGTTGACGCGCTGAGCGACCAAAGCCGCTTCTTGCGCGAGAAGTTCGGCAGGTCGGAACTGGAGCTATAGACCGTGCTCGAACTGACGCGCCGTTCATTGCTGATCGGGGTAGGCGGGGTGGCCCTCGGAGCCGCGCTCACCGGCTGTTCGCCTAGTCGAGAGATCGATGTGATCCGAACCGCACCTCTGCGACCGCGTAGCTGGGCTCGCACCTCATGGTCACGCGACCCGTTTGCGCTTGGCTCGTACTCTTACCTTGCTCCGAGCAACCTCGGGCCGAGCGCCCGCACGATGCTCGCCGAGCCCGTCGGCAGGCTCGTGTTCGCGGGTGAGGCCACCTCGAGCACCGCGCCAGCGACGACTCACGGGGCGTTGCAGTCGGGTCGGGATGCCGCGGAGCTCATCATGGACGAGACTGAAAGCGGCGAGACAGTAATTGTTGTTGGGGCAGGCTTTGCCGGCCTCGGTGCCGCGCGGGCGCTCACCGATGCGGGCTTCGAGGTGATCGTGGTCGAAGCGCGCGACCGGGTCGGCGGGAGAGCAACAACGGTCGAGCTGGACGGCTACCCCGTTGACCTCGGGCCGTCTTGGATTCACGGTGTCACCGGAAATCCGATGGCCAAGCTTGCCAGCGATTCCGGAACGAAGCTCAACCCTTTTGACTATGAGAACAGCGAGGGGGGCGACGACGCGGCCGAACTCGAGGCGGAGGAACTGTACGAGCTCGCGCTGGACGCGGATGACCCAGACACGCGAGCGCTGTCTGAGCTGCTCGGCGATGATCAGTCAGGCGGGCAGCCAGCCAGCCAATCCGCCGAACAGCAGTGGGCCATTACCCAAGCCATCGGCCACGAGTTCGGTGCTGACCCCGACGAACTCGCGATCGCCGCGCTCGACGAAGGCGACGAGCTTCTTGGGGGCGACGCGCTGCTCGTTGGCGGCTACATCACCCTCGTCGACACGCTCGCCGACGGGCTCGACGTGCGGCTCGGCTGGCAGGTCGCCGAGATTGTCTACGACGAGTCGACGGTGATCGTGCGCTCAACCACAGGGGCAGAATTGCGAGCGACTGCCGCGGTGATCACCCTTCCGGTCGGGGTGCTGACCTCGGGCACGGTGCAGTTCTTGCCGCCACTGCCGGAGTCGAAGGACTCGGCGCTCGCCGCACTCCCGAGCGGGCTCCTCGACAAACTGTGGCTCACGTTCGACGATGTGTTCTGGAACCCTGACGTCGACGTGATCAACTTCATCGACCCGGACAACCCTGGCCTGTGGGCGCAGTGGGTGAACGGGTACCGAGCCTTCGGCACACCAACTCTGCTCGGGTTCAACAGCTCGAGTGTCGCCCGAACGGTCGCCGGATGGTCCGATGACGAGGTCGTGGCCAGCGCAGTCAGCGCGCTGTCGCGGATGGGATAGCCCCGCGGCGGTACCGCCGGGTGCATCCCAGCGGACGGTGCCGAACTCTTCGAACTAGGTGGTGGTGAGGGCCGGGATGATCGCTCCCGAGAACACCTGCCACGCGAGAGCGGTCTTGGCGACCAAGCTCAGCGTGATGTAGGCGCGCTCACCGACGATGTAGTCCTTCCACTTGCCGACCTGCTTGTACTGCAACCACTGGTTGATGGCGAAGGTGTTGAAGAAGATGAACAGCGAAATGATGATGCCGTAGACGAAAGCAGGCGGGCCTTCATCGCTTGCGCTGCCGGGCCGAAGGACGTAAAACAGCACCAAGAGCCACGGCACGATACCGACCATAGATCCGAAAATGAACGGCAACAGGCCGCCGGAGCCCGGCCTCTCGTACTTCTCTTGCAAGGCACCGAACAGGATCATCGCCGCGTTCACCGCAAAGAGGCCGACGAGAGCTCCAATGTCGGTCACCCCGTTGAGGGTAAGGATCAGCCAGATCATGATCGAGGAGCTGAGCGAGTACTCGGTCCAACGGAAGTAGTTCCGGCTCTGAAGCAGACCACTCTTGTAGCGGCCATAGAACCACGGGCTGGAGATGAGGAAGTGGAAGAAGGCGCTGAGCGCGAGGAACGCGACCACTCCGGCGCCGAGGTTCACCTCGAAGACCGTCACACGCTCGGGTGGGATGGGAACTCCGGGGGGGCCAGCGAGGAAGTCAGCAGTGACCGGGAACAGTACTTGGGTACTGAGCATCGTCAGCACGACGGCGAAGCCGATGGCTTGCAGCAAGTGCAGGCTTCCGGCGACGACGTTGTAGATCCGAAGGCGATCGACCTTCTGCTCGGCGGTGTATTGCTTCTTTGCCATGGTTCTCTTCCTCCGAGTTAACTTCTGCTCAGAGTAGCAGTGTGCAATCGGCCAGCATCACAAACCCCGCCACCGAAAGACCACGTGCAGCAGCGGGAGCGCGGACGACCCCATCAGCACCCAGCCGAGCACTTCGTCGGTCGGGCGAAGCAGAACGCCCGCGATCAGCAGAGCTGCGAAGACGAGCGCCGAGGCGAGTCGGCTCACTGAGCGTTCGACCGATCGCATCCGTCGGTCAAGTTCTGGAGTGCGAACTGCGACCTGTCCACGATCGAGGCGGGATGCGAGTTCGTCGAGTCGCGCGGGCAGGCGGGCTAGGTTCGATGCATAGATGACAGCCTGTTGGCCGAGTCCGCGGAGGGCGCCTGCCGCGCCACCGCCTCCGGTGAGCACCGTGCGGGCAAACGGCTCGACAGCATCCCACATGTTGAAATCGCGATTAAGGGCGCTCGTCACTCCCGAGATGAGTGAGATCGCGCGCACAAGCAGTAGAAAACTCTCGGGTAACTGGAACGGCAAGGCGCGGATTGTTTCGCCGAACTGCCGGGCGAAAACCTCCAACTCCTTGGGGTCCACGGTCTGCAGTTCGGCGACGCCCATGCCCCCGAACCGATCGAACAGGGCGGTCATGGCACGTTCGAGTTCTTCGGTGTCAGCGGATTTCAGGAGTACGCCGAGCCCCTCCATCGCCCGGATCAGGGCACGCCCGTCGCGCGCGACCGCAGCGAGGATGAAATCGCGCAGTCCGTTGCGGAGCGAATCCGAGATCTCACCCATCATCCCGAAGTCAATGAAGGTCAGGCGCCAGCCAGGGTCCGGGCCTGGTGCGCCCGAGCCTGCGTTGACGGGCGTCACGAAGATGTTCCCGGGGTGCGGGTCGGCGTGGAAGAAACCATCGACGAAAATCTGCTGGAACGTTGCCCTTGCCAGTGCCTGTGCGACTTGCGCCGGGTCGATTCCCGCGGCCATGAGGCCTGCAACGTCGGTGATCTTGATCGCGGTCACGTCCGAGAGTGTCAGTACTCGCAGGGCCGTGCGGTCCCACACGACGGCCGGCGCGCTCACGCCAGGATCGTTGGCGAAGTTATCCGTGAACCGCGTCGCGTTCGCGGCCTCGTTGAGGTAGTCGATCTCCTCAAGGCTCGTCGTGGCGAACTCCTCGACGAGCGCCGGAGCATCTGCGCGCGTCGAGACGAGGCGCACGCGCGAGAGCCAGCGGGCGACCCGACGCAGGGCTGCAAGGTCGACAGCGACGATGTCCTCGATGCCAGGGCGCTGTACCTTCACGACGACGTCGGTGAATCCAAGGTCTGCGGCAAGCCCAGGCGACAGCGTGGCGCGGTGTGCCTGGCCGAGGGATGCCGCGGCGATCGGTACCGGCTCGAACGAGGCGTACGCAAGCTCGAGCGGCATGCCTAGTTCTGCCTCGGTCTGGGCCTTAATGCGGTCAAACGACTCGGCTGCGACCTCGTCCTGTAGACCCTCGAGTTCGCTCGTGATCTCTGGCGGCAGAATGTCGAGGCGCGACGACATGAACTGCCCGACCTTGATCATGAGGCCACCGAGATCGGCTGCGAGAATGGCGAAGCGGCGAGCGAGGCGCTGCAGGCGAGGGATGCGACCCCGCGCCGCGAACTTGCCTAGGCCGAAGCGTGGCAGCACCAATTCGAACCACCACGCCTGCACCATCGCACGCGCGGCGAATCTCATGATGCGGCGGTAGCGAGCTCTGAATGCTCGGCCAACCGGCGGTTCGGTGAGGCTGCCGCTAGCTGGCGGCATCCTCTTAGTCCTCGGCGAGGATCGCGTACAGCTTGCGGCGCGCCTCGTCGATCACAGCAACGCCGCGCTCTTTTTGCTCGTCAGTGCCACTTTGCGCGACCTGTGCGAGCGCCTGCGCGAGCTTGGCTCCAGCTCTGGGCAGAGCGACGGTGCGCTCGCTGTCCCATGAGCGGCGCGGCTGTCGTGGCTGGGGCGCATCCGCAAATTCGGCCGCAGCCTCGCGGCCCGCCTCGGTGAGCGAGTACACCTTGCGCTCGCCGTCTTGTTCCGAGGTGACAAGTCCCTCGTCAGCGAGCAGCTGCAGCGTCGGGTAGATCGAGCCCGGGCTCGGCTTCCACGCGCCTCGCGTGCGCGCCTCGATAGCGCGGATGATCTGGTAGCCGTGCATTGGCTCGTCAGCCAGCGAGACGAGGATGGCGGCGCGAATGTCGCCGCGGCCCATCCGTCCGCCCGCGCGCGGCCCGAAGGACTCGCGGAGGCCGTCAAACGCCCCCCACAGGTCGAAGCTGGCGGAAGATGTGTTGCTCATGACGTGTCCTCTCTGGACGAGTGATGCGAGTCCGGGTTAGTCCGAACGATACCTAACGATACATCGCTGAGAAGCCGGCCGCTGCCTGTCCTCACGACGAGTCGATCGGCTTCTAGCGCGGGCAGGCTGACTAGGCACGCCTGGCCGATGCTCGCTCAAATCGGTGCTCCTGACGGCCGAGACCCTGAATCTCGACCTGCACCTTGTCTCCGGGCACCAGAAATCGCGGCGGCGAGAAGGCCAGACCGACGCCCTCGGGAGTCCCCGTGTTGATGATGTCACCCGGGTACAGCACCATGAACTGGCTCACGTATCGCACGATGAACTCGACGCTGAAGATCATGTCGGCGGTCGAGGAGCTCTGGCGCACCTCGCCGTTCACCGACAATGTCATCGTGAGTTTCTGCACATCTGCGATCTCATCGGATGTGACGAGCACGGGGCCGAGCGGGTTGAAGGTCTCGCAGTTCTTACCCTTATCCCACTGCCCACCGCGCTCCAACTGGAACTCACGCTCAGACACATCGTTGCTGATCGCGAAGCCCGCAACATAGGCGAGCGCGTCGTCGGACTCCTCGAGATACCGAGCGGTGCTGCCGATCACGACCGCAAGCTCGACCTCGTAATCTGTCTTCACTGAGGTCGGCGGGATGAGCACAGCATCGTTGGGCCCGCCGATGGTGTCTGCGGCCTTCATGAACAGGATCGGCTCTAGAGGGATCGATTGGCCGGTCTCATTGGCGTGCTTGCGATAGTTGAGGCCAACGCAGACCACCTTGCCGATACCGGTCAGAGGTGGCCCGACGCGAGTGGTGCTGAGATCAATCTCCGGCAGCGTGCCAGCGGCCTCCGAAAGTTTGCTGCGAATACGCTCGAGCTGCTCAGGGCTCAGGATGTCTGGCGTGATGTCAGGCACGATCGACGAGGCGTCCCAGACCCGGCCATCGGCATCCATGATCGCCGCCGATTCTTCGCCGGCCGGACCTACCCGTAACAACCGCATTTGAGCTCGTCTCTGTTGCTAGGGCGCCGCACTCTGGACCCGCACGACTATGGAAGGTACAACAGAGTATCGGCTTGAAAAAGAGTTAACGCCGGGCACCACCCATTTCGTTATCGACGCAGCGGATCGGTTTAGCGGATCCCGCGACCGCAGCCAATTCGGCAGTAGCTCAAACTATGACCGCAAGACGGCGATAGGGTCGAGCTGCACCGAACAGAAAGGTGACGACCTGATGAGTTGGCGAATGCCCGCCGAGTTCGAACCGCACGACCGTGCCTGGCTCGCGTTTCCTCGAGACGGCTACAACTTGGGGGATGATGCTGAGTCCGCCGAGGAGGCCCGCCAGACGTGGGCCGCAGTCGCCAATGCAGTGGTCGGCTTCGAACCGGTCACCGTCGTGGTCGACCCGAGTTCACTCGCGCACGCGCGCCGCCTGCTGAGTTCCGACATCGAGCTTCTCGAAGCACCGCTCGATGACGCGTGGATGCGCGACATCGGTCCGACGTTCGTGCTCGGTGACGATGGCGCGCTCGGCGCCGTCGACTGGGTGTTCAACGGCTGGGGCGCCAACTCGTGGGCAACCTGGGATCGTGACGCCGAGATTGGCGCAACGGTCGGCACCCATGCCGGGGCGGAGGTGATCCCGTCACTCTTGGTGAACGAGGGTGGCGGCATCCATGTTGACGGCGAAGGCACCGTGCTGGTGACTGAAACCGTGCAGCTCGACCCGCAGCGCAACCCCTATCTCACCAAAGCTCGCGTCGAGCAAGAGCTTGAGCGCACCATCGGCGCGACGAACGTCATTTGGCTCCCGCGCGGGCTCACTCGCGATTATCTCCCGCCGGGCACTCGCGGCCACGTGGACATGGTTGCGTGCTTCAGCGCGCCGGGCACGATTCTGCTGCACTGGCAGAGCGAGCCGTCGCATCCCGACTACGCGGTGGTGCGCGAGGTGCGTTCGATTCTTGAGCAGGCTCTGGATGCCGCGGGCCGCCGCCTCGAGATCATCGAGTTGCCCGCCCCCGAGACGCAGCGCGACCACGAGGGTTTCGTCGAGTGGAGTTACGCGAACCACTTCGTCGTCAATGGTGGAGTGATCTCCTGTGGGTACGGGGAGCCGGCGGCCGACTCACGCGCCGCCGCGATTCTGGCCGAGGCGTACGGGCGCGAGGTGGTGACAATCGACGCGCGACCGCTGTTGATTCGCGGCGGCGGCATCCACTGCATCACGCAGCAGCAGCCAGCGGTCTCGCGGTAATGGCCTCGACCAGTCCCTTTAACGTCGTCGAGGCGTCGATAGCCGAACTTCGAGCCGCTGGAGCCATCTGCCTCGGGCTTACCAACATGCCGCCGAGGGCGAACGGCGGGATGCAGCGCGGGCTGTACGGTCGAGCCGAGAGCCTATTCAACGGCCTCTACCTCACGGCGGCCTTCGCCTCTGGATCGTCGAACGGATCTGGCACAGCGACCGCCTCCAGCTTTGCCGCCTCTGGTCTCGGCGAGGAGACGTGGTCTTCGGGGCGCGCAGCCGCATCGAACAATGCGCTGTGCGCATACACCCCGTCGCGCGGCGTGATGTCGGTGCGCGGCAATTGGCCGCTGGTACCGACATTGGACCTCAGTGTGCCGCACACGAGCTCGACGGCCGACCTGTTCGAGGTACTCGACGTGATCGTCGCCCACGACCCGAACTCGCGCGGCGACTTTTGGCGGGTGCAGCCGTGGGTTCCGATCCCGTGCGCTTCCGAGCTGCGGCCGGCATCGTACCGGGAGCGCGGCGAATCGAGTCAGCGCGGGGGAGTGCTCGCTGTTACGTGGTTCGGGGTACCCGCGATGTACAGTGAAGGCGGATGCCGCGGCATCCGGTGCCGAAGTCGTCATCGTGGACTTTCCGGCGGTGTCGAATCACGAGGCTGACCGGATCGGCGCGCCGAGCATCCTGAATCGCGGGCTGGTCTCGCCAGAGTTTCTCGAGCGCGAACTCTGGGATCTCTCGATCTGGGCGTGGCACGACTTTCTGCGCGCCAACGGCGACCCGTTGCTCTATCGCTTGAGCCAGGTCGACGGCGAGCGCCCTTTCCCGTGACTGCCGGGGGCTCTGCCAGACCGCTTTGGCGCCCTCGACTTCGACCGCGCCAATTACGTCACGAGCGGTCGCGAGCGCGGGGTGCCAGAACGGTTGCTCGAGGTCGAGGGTCTCGACGACATCGAGGTCGGACTTCGCGGGCTCGAGGAAACTAGACGCATCGACCTTCCGGCATGGATGGGCGAGCTCAAGCTCGACGCGATCGTGTTCCCTGCCGTCGCAGTCATCGCGGACGTCGCGCCGGCCGACGCAGACGTGAATCCGGCGTCCGCCGACATCGGGATGACTGTCGGCCTCACCTTCGTCGGTCTCGCCTACGACGACACGGCCCCGCTGCGTTATGCCGCGGCCGTCGAGGCGATGGGGCGCAACCGCACCGTCCGATCGCGAACGCCGATGCTCTGACAGCCAAACTGGCCTGCGCGACGGCACCGAAGACCGCGCTCAGAGTCCGTCCTCGTCAGACCAATGCTCCTGCCAGCGCCAGTCGATCGGCTCGGTCGCGCGCTGGTAGCGAATGTCGGTCGAGAGGCGGATGCGATTGGCGGTGTCCACATTGTCAGTGCCGGCGTGCACGAGGTAGGCAGAATGAACCACGACGTCGCCCGACCCGTAGTCCGCAAGCAGCCAGCGAGAGTCGTGCCGCTCCGCGAGCGCCGGAAGGTCGGCCGTGATGGCCTGCGCAAGATGCAGAGTCCCGGCACGCTCCGCGGCCATGGCCCAGTGGTGGCTGCCCTCGAGATAGGTCAGACCGCCCATCTCTACGGGGCAGTCCCCGAGCGGGATCCACATTGAGAGCACCCGCTCGGTGCCTTCGCGGAGGTAGACGAGGTCGTAGTGCGCTTGCGTCGCCGTGCCGATACCGGCCTCGCCGGGACGAATGTGTCGGATGATCTTGCGCTTATGAAGGTGCACGTCATCCCCGAGGAACCATTGGAACCAGCCCTTCACGGCCGGATGCGCGGTGAGAGCCGCGTACTCCTCGCCAGGCACAATGTCGTCAAACAGGATGCGACGCACCTCACCGCGGTCGATCTCGCCGGAGTGGTCGATACCAACGCCGGGGTCGCTGCCCGGCTCTATGAGCCCCGCTGGCTCGAGCGCACCGAAGTAGTACTGGCGGAACGACTCGACGACCTCCGCATCGAGCTGCGCTTTCAGGAACAGGTATCCGTCACGCCGAAGTCGCTGCCAGAGCGCTACGCGATCATGACGCTCGCCGGCTGGCACGGCTTCGAGGCGCCCCAGCCGGTCCGGAGACTCATCGAGCCGATAGCCGTTGGAGGTGATCATGTCGACTATTCTGGCGGCACTTGGACTTCTGTTCTATGGACTTTCGCCCCGTAGGCTTGGATATTCGGAGGCACAAGTGGACTTAAGGACGAACGTCAACTGGTCGCAGTTCTTGGCTGGATCGTCAGCACTCCGCGATCACTCGCTGACCTGCCTGGGAGCCGGTGAGCATTCTGGTGGGTACCGACGATTTGATGGCCGGCGCCTGGCATCCCACGCTTTGGTCATCGTCTCGGAGGGACGTGGCCGGTATGTCGATGCCCGGCATCCTTCCGGCCGCTCCATTGACGCGCCGTCACTCGTGTGGCTGTACCCCGGCAT
>ENA-ORBV01004476-ORBV01004476.1-microbial-mat-metagenome-genome-assembly--contig:-NODE-4476-length-26819-cov-6.167564_pt1 | contig 26819 bp, 20 predicted proteins | sample MGYA00237777_ERZ505514 | MGnify/ENA primary metagenome ERZ505514 (study PRJEB26160, sample SAMN06269048) | microbial mat metagenome | isolation source: Oligotrophic lake microbial mat | place...
GTTGTAAACCGCGTTCACCAGTTCGACCTCAAGCTTCGTATCGGTAGCGAGGGCGCCGGCTTGCGCGATCTTGAGAACGCGCTCCCAGACGTTGTCGAGCGTCGGCATGTGAGCGTGGCGCGCGTAGGCGTACATCTCCGCGAAAGCAGGGACCACGTTCGGGGCTTCGCCGCCGCGGGTGATGATGTAGTGCATCCGGGTCTCCTGAGGAACGTGTTCACGCAGGAATTCGATGCCCATGCCCGCGAGCATCACCGCGTCGAGGGACGAACGTCCCTTGTCCGGGGCCCCGGCCGCATGGGCCGCGACCCCGCGGTAGCGGAACTTCGCGGTGATGTTCGCGAGAGTGGTGCTGACCGGGGCCAGGTTGCGGTCGGAGGGATGCCACGACAGCATCACGTCCAGGTCCTTCATGAGGCCGGCCCGCGCCATGTAGATCTTGCCGCCGCCGCCTTCTTCTGCGGGCGTACCGTAGAGACGGATCGTGCCGGGCAGCTTCTTCGCGATGAGTTCGTTCCTGGCCGCGATGGCGGCCGCGACGGATGCCGTGCCGAGCAGGTTGTGTCCGCAACCGTGGCCGGGGTCGCCTTCCACCCGCGCCTTCTTCTCGGGAGCGTCGTGCTGGGAGAGTCCGGGGAGGGCGTCGTATTCAGCCATGATGCCGATGATGGGCTTGCCCGTGCCCCACGAAGCGACGAAGGCGGTGGGTGTGGCCGCCACTCCTTCCTGCACCTCGAACCCGGCCGCCTTCAACTCGGCGATGAACGCGGCGGCGCTCTTCGTTTCCTTGTAGCCGACCTCGGCGAACTCCCAGACCTTCCGCGACAACTGGGCATAGTGCGCGGACTTTGAGTCCATCGCCGCGATCACTCTTGCGCGGTCGGCATCTTTGTAGACAGGGGAGGGTGCGGTTTGAGCCGCGAGAGCCGCGGCGAGGAGCAGTGCTGTGGTCATTGTTTATCTCTTAATAGCCTGGTAGTTAAACCCATGTTCCCAACTAGGTCCTGGTCCACGAAAACTTCGCGCGTTCCGGCTTGCCGTACAGGGTCAGGGCACCGTGTTCGCCGACTGCGTTTGGGCGTTGGAAGATCCAGTTCTGCCAGGCCGAGAGCCGTCCGAAGATCTTCGTCTCCATCGTCTCCGGTCCCGCGAAGCGCAGATTCGCCTCCATGCCGGTGAGGGCGTCCGGCGACAGGCTTGAGCGCTCTTCGAGGGCGAGGCGGACTTCGTCTTCCCAGTCGATGTCGTCGGGGGTGAAGGTGACGAGACCCGCCTTCATGGCGTCGCCCGCGTCGAACGAGTGCCGGATCTCGACGCTCGCCTTGTCGGGGTCGCCGAGAAAACGCGTCTGCAGCCGGGTCAGGCCATTCGACATGGGCAGGGGGCCGAGGTTCATCAGGGTAAAGCGCAGGGCCGGACCGTCCCCTTCCTCGGCGTCGAGCATGTACGAGCGGTCGGCCGCGAAGGCGAATTCGGCGAGCGTGCCCGTGAAGCAGGACCCCTTGTCGATGATGGCGAGAAGGGACCGCGCGGTGAGGTCGAGACGCTTGAAGACCCGCCGCAGCTTGTAGACGATCTCGTCCGCGAACCAGTCGGTCTTCGCCAACTCCATGAGCTTCTCGTCGTGGGCTTCGACGCGGGCGGAATCGCCGAGCGTCTTCAAGACGATGACCCCGATCTCGGGCTGGTTGAAACGAAGGTCCAGCAAAGCCGCGTCGAGTTCGCGCGCCATCTGAAGGTGCCAATTGGAGGCCCCCTGAGCCCGCAGTTCCAACGCCGTCGCGACCGGGGCACTCTTCGGCCCGTTCACGGTGATCGTGGCTACCCGCAGCCTGGAGTCGATGTCCACTGTCACGAATTCGCCCGGGTTCTGAACCTGGGGAAGGACGACGCCCGCACCCTCGCGCTTCGGAGCCGAAGCCGCCACCGCGTGTGCGCGCTCCTTGAGCACGCCTTCGAACTTCGAAAGCGGAATCGCCTGATCGACGAGGTTCCATTGAAGGGCGCGCTTGCCCTTCACTCCTTCGCCGAGAGAGGAGAACACGTCGGCGAGATCCCGGCGGACCTTTCGTTTATCGACCACTCGGGTGAGACCGCCGGTTCCCGGCAGGACCGCCAGCAGGGGAACCTCGGGCAGCGAGACCGCGGAGGACGAATCGTCGACGAGGAGGATCTCGTCGCAGGCCAGGGCCAGTTCGTAGCCGCCGCCCGCACACGCGCCGCTCACCGCGGCGATCGAGTGCAGGCCGGAGTTCGCGGAGGCATCCTCGAGATAAAGCCGTGTCTCGTTGGTGAACTTGCAGAAATTGACCTTGAAGGCGTGGGTGGAGCTTCCCAGCATGTAGATGTTGGCCCCTGAACAGAAGATCCGGTCTTTCGCGCTGCCGATGATGAGGCAGCGGACCTCGGGATGTTCGAACCGCAGCCGCTCGACCGCGTCCCACAACTCGATGTCGACGCCCAGGTCGTAGCTGTTCGTCTTGAGGACATATCCCTCGCGCATCGGACGGTCTTCCTGGACGTCCATCAGGAGCCTCGCCACCGGCGCTTCGATCTGAAGTTTCCAGTGAACGTAGCGCTTTGGATGGGTGTCGAACGAAACTTTGGGTTCTTTGCCGCCCGGAAGGTCTGCCATAGAGCCGACGAAGATAGGCGACCCGCGCGGCTCAAGTCAAGCACTATAGTGCCGGATCGGTCTCAGCTAGTGTGCAATATACTGCGCATGCCTGATGACCGACATCCTGAAGACAATCGGCCGCGCCGTACGCTCAAGGCGTGAGGGGCTGGGCCTCACAAGACAGCGACTGGCGCAGCTTTCGGGCATGTCGCTGCGTTTCCTGAACGATGTGGAACTTGGTCACGCGAACCCCTCCGTGCTCAAGCTTCAGGCCCTGGCCCAGGCTTTGGAGAGCCCGGTTGAGGCACTCTTCGCGGGCCCGCCGCAAAGCGCCGCTCCTTGCAGGATTTCCCTCCTCGGGATCCGTGGTGCCGGAAAGACCACCATTGGACGCCGCCTCGCAGGTAGAATAGGCGTGCCGTTCGTCGAGCTCGATCGGAAGATTGAGGAGAAAGCCTCTTTGAGCCTGTCGGAAATCTTCGCCCTGCACGGCGAAGACTACTACCGAAGGCTTGAAAGATCGGTCCTCGAAGACGTTCTCGTCGAAGGGAAGGGTTGTGTGATCGCGACGGGCGGAGGCATTGTGACCTCCCCCGACACGTTCGCACTGCTCAAAGCGCAGACCATAACAATCTGGCTGCGTGCTTCTGCCAATGACCACTGGAACCGCGTGCTGCAACAGGGAGATCGACGTCCGATGAAAGGCCATCCGCAAGCCATGGCCGACCTTCGGCGGTTACTGACCACAAGAAAGAGCCTGTACGGCACCGCCCGTCACACTCTCATGACCTCAAACCATACGCCCGAACAGGTGGTGGACGAGATCCTGAGTTTGACGGCGTCCGTGCCGGCGCCCTGACGCAGCCTAATTTAGCGGATCGACCGATTTCGGAGGAAAGACGTGACACTCGAGGAAGTTCTTAAGCGACTGCGGCAGGAGGGTGATCCCAAGCATGCCTTGGCACTCGAAAAACTAGGGGTTAAACCCCGGGCTTCGTACGGCGTGCCCCCGGCCAAGATGAAGAAGATCGTGGCCGAAATCGGCCGCGACCATCGTCTGGCCCAGGAACTCTGGGGCACCGGCCTTTACGACGCGCGGCTGCTCGCCTCGTTGATCGACGAGCCGGAGAAGGTCACCAAGGTTCAGATGGACCGCTGGGCTCGCCAGTTCGACTCGCAAGCCATCTGCGACAATTGCTGCTTCAATCTTTTCCACGCCACCCAGTTTTCCTGGGGTCGCTGCGTGGTCTGGACTGATCGCAAGGAAGAGTTCGTGAAGAAGGCCGGCTTCACCCTGATGGGTGCGCTCGCCGACTTCGAACCGAAGGCCGACGACACCCAGTTCCACCGCTTCATTCCCATCATCGAACGCTGCGGCAACGACGATCGCCTGTTCGTGAAGAAGGCCGCCGCCTTCGCTCTCGGCGCCATCGGCCGGCGTTCGCCCGCACTCAAGAAGATGTGCGCCGAGACCGCCGATCGCATGGCCGAGAACGCTTCGAAGGCCGCGCAGTTCGTGGGCAAGGAAGCGCAGAAGGAAATGGCGAAGCCTCGTCCCAAGGCCAGCTGACCGGAGACTGGTGCCGAGATCACCCCATCATCGAGGCGCCAGCCGGAGTTCACAGCCTGGGGGTGATTCGCGGGCCCCGAGGATCGCGCCGCGCGGTGGGGGCAACGCGCGGGGGCCCAGGTCCGCTGCCCCGGCTGGTGCGCCTTTCGATCTTGTCGTCACGGATTTAGCCCTTTCCGGAGAGTCCTACGCCGAGCGCAAGGGCGAGACGATCTATGTAGACGGGGCCATTCCCGGTGAGAAGGTGCGGGTTCGCATCGTGGCCCGAGGCCAGGCTGGCGCGCTGGCCCGAGGCCAGGCTGGCGCGCTGGCCCGAGGCCAGGCTGGCGCGCTGGCCCGAGGTGAGAAGGGCGCGGGGGACCGCGGTGAGGAAAGCGACGGCGTCGCCAAGGCCGAACTCGTCTCCGTCCTCGAACCTTCGCCCCACCGGGTAGCTCCCGCCTGTCCCCACGCCGCCTCCTGCGGGGGTTGTTCGTTCCAGCACGTCGCTTACGAAGAGCAGCTGCGTCAGAAGGCTCATCTCCTGGACGGCCTTCTCGAGGACACCTTCGGTCCCCATCGGCCCGCTGTGGCCCCCATGATCGGTATGCCCGTGGATGCGGCCGGCGTTCCGCGTCATTTCCGGCAGAAGGCCGCCTTCACCTTCACCGAAGACGACCGCGGCCGCCTGCAGATTGGCCACTTCGCGCGGGGGACGCATACCGTGGTGCCGGTGACCGAGTGTCTGGTCCACTCAGAGCGGGCCAACCAGGTGGCTTTCGCCATCAAGGATGCGATGGCCGCGAAGAAGATTCCAGTGGCCACCGACCGCGGCGGCCTTTTGCGTCATGTGGTCGTGCGGGTCACCGAGGATCAGAAGGAAGCGGTGGCGGTGGTGGTCGCCACCGAGGAGCACCCGGCCCTCCTGGGTCCGCTCAAGCAGATTGTGGCCTCCCGGCAGAAGCCGGATGGCCTGCTGCTGAACCTCCACGATCAAGAGTCCCCGTATCTTTTTGGACCCCACACGCTGCGGATCGACGGATTGGGCCACGTGAAGGAGACCGCCCTCGGTCCGAGCTTCCTCTCTTCACCTACCGGATTTTTTCAAACCAATATCCATGGAGCGGCCCACCTCGTCCGCCTGGTCCAGGCCGCGATCCCACAGGGGAAGCCGCTCAGGGTCCTTGACCTCTACAGCGGCAGCGGCCTTTTCGCCTTGCCTCTGGCCCTCGCCGGGCACCGCGTCACCGCGGTGGAGGAAAGCCGCAAGGCCTCTCGCGAGGCCGCGAAGAACGCCCAGCTCTCGGGGGTTCCGGAATCACGCCTCCAACTGATGCCGTCGAAAGTCGAGGATGCGATCGAGCATCTGGTGCGTCAGGAGTGGGATGCCGCGGTGATCGATCCCCCCCGTTCGGGTTGTCCGGGGGACGTCATGCGGACGCTCACCCGCAGGATCGCGCCCGCGACGCTGGTCATCGTCTCCTGCAATCCCGAAGCGCTGATGGACGAAATGCGGATCGCCCTCGACGCGGGCTATCGCACCACCCTGGTGCAGCCGGTCGACATGTTCCCGCACACTCCTCATATCGAGACCGTGGTGGTGCTCGAACGGAAGCCGCACCCGCGAAAGGTAGCGCCTGCGGATCGTCCCGCGGCCGGTTTCCCCGCCCGGCCCGAAGGGGCGAAGCCAGACCGCGAGTTCAAGAAGAAGGCCAGCAAGCCAAGGCCCGCCAAGCCCTGGGATCGGATGCCGAAGCGCAAGCCCTGAAGCTGCCGCTCTCAGCGGACGTGCCCGGCCTCGCGCAGCCAGCGGACCGTGTCCTCGATGGTCGCGCGCGCATCGCGGAATGAAACGCCCAGTTCGCTCACCGCCTTGGCGTTCGACATGTACCAGAAGAGGGTTGCGTACGGCACGACCGCGGGGTTGAAGGGCAGGGGAATACGCAATCGGGGCCCGACCCGCGTCACGAATCGGAGGAAAGAGTTGGGAATCTTCAGAGTGCGGGGCTTTCGCCCCAGGACCTCCAGCGTCATCTTCGCCAACTCCTCGACGCTTCGATTCTGGCCCCCGAGAATGTAACGCTCGCCGCTCCGGCCCTTGTCGAGGGCGGCCACGATGCCCGCGGCGACATCGTCTACATGGGCCACGCTGGTACCCCCGGTGCAGACCACGGAGGGCGCGCTCTTCGCGAAATCCACGAGGGTGCCCGCAGTGACGAATCCGGTGTCGTTGGGCCCGTAGACTTCGGTGGGATTCACGATGACCACGCGCAGCCCCTCCTGGGCGGCTCGCCGGCACAGGGCCTCCGCCTCGCGTTTCACTCGTGGATAGAGATATCGGTTGAGCGGCAGGGTGAAGGCACTCTCCTCGTCGTGGACCACCGGGGTGGCCGAGCCGTTGATCGCGCTGGCGCTCGAAACGAAGACCACACGAGTCGCCTTGCGGGCCGCCGCCGCCCGCAGGACGTGGCCGGTTCCACCCACCACCACGTCGGGCAGGACCGGAGAGTTGATGTCGGCCCAAGAGGAAGGGCTCGCCAGATGAATGACCGCGTCGCATCCGGGCAGGGCGCCTTCCACGGATGCGGAATCGCGCACATCGCCGGCGGTCGTTTCGTATGAGAGATCCCGAAGCCGGTCGGTCCGGCTCTGCGGACGAAGCAGGCAGCGGACGCGGTGACCGTCCTCAAGAAGGCGACGCACCACTCGTGATCCGATGAACCCGTTGCCGCCGGTGACCAGCGTGCGTCGGCCGTCCGACACGCTCATCAACGGCCGAGTGCAGGCCGGGCGAAGACGCGATCCGCGGTCAACCGGACAGCCTGGCCGAGGTGCTCGTCGGTGTGGAGGCTCGAGAGGAAAAACCGGAGACGTGCGCGGCCTGGCTCCACCGCGGGGGAAACGAGCGGCTGAACATTGATGCCGGCGGCGAACAATTCGTTCGACAGGCGCATCGCCTGCATATCGCCGCCCACGATCACGGGGACGACGCCCGAGTGCGCCGAGCGGCCGATATCGAGCCCGCTGGCCAGCGCCATCCGCGCGAAAGTCGCGGCGTTCACGCGCAGATCCTCCACCCGCGAGGGCTCGGCTTCCACGATCTCGATCGCCCGCAGAGCCGCCGCCGTGTTCGCAGGGGATATTCCGGCGGAGAAGATGAAGCCCGGACAGGTGTAGCGCAGGTAGCGGATCAGCCGTCGCGCTCCGGCCACATAGCCGCCACAACTCGCGAGCGATTTCGAGAGCGTGCCCATCAGGATGTCGATCTCGGAAGCCGGCACTGCGAAGTGTTCGGCGATCCCGCGTCCGGTTCGGCCGAGCACGCCGATCGAGTGCGCTTCGTCGACCATCAGCCAGGCTTCGTGCTTGCGTTTCAGACGGACGAGTTCTTTGAGGTCGGGGAGATCCCCTTCGGTGCTGTACACGCCTTCAACCAGCACCAGGGCGGAGCGGTGGTTTCGCCGTTCGCGGTTCAGGAGAGCATCGAGGGCCTCGGTGTCGTTGTGAGGGAAGGCCAGGCATCGCGCTCCCGACAGGCGCGCGCCGGTCACGGCGCTATTGTGCATCAGGGAGTCGTAGACGATGAGATCCTGAGGTGAGCAGAGGTGCCCGATCACGGAGACGTTGGTCGCGTGCCCGCCTACAAAGACCAGAGCCTCTTCGGCGCCCACGAACCGGGCCAGAACGCTCTCGAGGCGGCCGTGGATTTCCCTTTCTCCGGAGGACAGGCGGCTCGCCGAAACCGAAGCGCCATACCGGTCTACCGCGTCGCGAACCGCACGCTTGACTTCCTCGTGGCCGGCGAGACCCAGATAGTTGTAAGAAGCGAAGTTCACGAGGCTCCGACCCTGCGAAACGATGGTGGCGCCCGAGGGTCCGTCGAAAGTGCGGAAGAAGGGATCTTCGAGTCCGGCCTCGTCGAGGGCTCGAAAACGAGCCTCGAACTCGAGCAGTCCGGTCAGCGAGTCGTACCCTTCACCGACCGCGGCGGGTTTCGGCGCCTCGGCGGAAGGGGGCGCCGAGAGGTGATCGGCGAGGGCCCGGATCGAGGGCTGCTTCCATAGCAAGTCGGGGTCGATACGTCGGCCTGCCCAAGTCTCCGCCTCCGCGAGGATGGAGGCCACGGAGACCGAATCAAGACCGTATCCGGAGATGGGCGCCGTGAGATCCAGGCGATCCCGCGCGATTCCAGCTTCGCCGGTGAAAAGACTGATGAGTTTCTCCTCGACTTCTTCGCGACGGAAACCGCCTCCGGGCCCAGGCGTTGCCTGCCTGTGGTGGATCGCGTCTTTGTCCATAATCAGCGTCCGGGAGCTTTTGAAGGAGAAGTGGTGAGAGACACCGCTAGGATAGGCGGCCCCATGCCGCCAAGCAATAATCGTTGGAGAGAGTTCCGATGAAGCCGGCGCTTACCTCCCGCCAGCTCGACGAGTATCGTCGCGACGGCTTTCTGGTCCTGCGCGGGCTGTTCTCCTCCGCGGAATGCGCGGACCTGGGGAGGATTCTGGACGAACTCGCGGTCCCGCCGCGGGCGCCCGGGAAGAGCCGCTGGTACAGCGACGATGAGGCCGCGGCGGAGGGACGCGTGGTCCTGTCCCGGGTGGAATACTGCCGGAATTCCGAGCCGGGCCTTCGCGTGGTGATCGAGTCCGTGCGGATCCTCTCCGCGGTCGGGCAGTTGTTCGGCGAACCCGCCATCCTCTTCAAGGACAAGGTCAACTACAAGATTCCGGGGAGTTCCGGCTTTCTTGCCCATCAGGATGCGCAGGCGGGCTGGAACAGATACTGTGAATCCCAGATCACGGTGATGGTGAGCATCGACGCCACGACCCCCGAGAATGGCTGTCTGGAACTCGCGAGCGGGCAGCATGGCCGTGGTCTGATCGGAGCCATGTGGCAGCCCCTCGAAGGCGCTGACCTCGAAGGGGTCGCGTTCGCGCCGCTCGAAACCACACCCGGCGACGTTTGTTTCTTCGATGCCTACGTGCCCCATCGCTCGGGTCCCAACCAGACCGCCGCCCCGCGACGTGTCATGTACCTCACCTACAACAAGGCCTCACAGGGCGATCACTACGAGACCTATTTCGCCGACAAGCTCCAGAGCTATCCGCCCGACATCGCACGCACAGCGGGTCCGGTTCCCCGTTATCGCGTTTAGCAGCCCGTGGCGAAGATGTGCCCGGTCTCCACATGACAGTCCGTTCTGACTTGCCGATCGACGTGGAGCTGGTTTCCCAGGGGCTCCCGGTTTGAACTCCAGTGAGTGAGCCCCGAACCTTCGTCGAGGTCCTGCGTGATCGGGCGAGCGGCCGCCTGGCCCATAAGGGCTACACGTTCCTGGTGGACGGAGATGGCGCCACTACACATCTTGACTACGCCGGACTCGAGCGTCGTGCGCGCGCGGTGGGGGCCATGCTCCACCAGTACGCCCGGCGGGGGGATCGCGCTCTGCTCGTCTTCGATGCCGGCCTCGACTACGTGGCGTCGCTTTTCGGCTGTCTTTACGCGGGCATTCTCGCCGTTCCCGTGTACCCGCCCAGCGCTCTCCGACCCGAAGCGGGGGTCGCTCACATCGATCGCGTGGCCCGTGATTGTCGGGCGACGGTGGCCCTGTCGACGACCGACCTCAGTCGCCGACTGCGCCCGCTCGTCGCCGAGTCGCCGTCGGCGCGAGGTCTCCACTGGTTGAGTCCCAGTCCCGCCGATGCGCACGAAGACCCTTCCGGGCCGATGCCGGATCTCGGGGAGGATGACCCCGCGATCATTCAGTACACCTCCGGCTCGACATCCGATCCTCGTGGCGTGCTCCTCACCCACCGTAACCTTCTGCACAATGCGCGTTTCATCCGCGAAGCCTTCGGTCTGTCGGAGAACACATGCTCGGTGTCCTGGCTCCCGCCGCACCACGATATGGGGCTTATCGGGGGGATCATCGAGCCCCTGTTTCTGGGCATCGACACCGTCCTCCTCTCACCCCAGCTCTTCGTGCAGCGCCCGCTCATCCTCCTGCAGGCCATTACCCGTTTTCGCGGGACCATTTGTGGAGCCCCCGGCTTCGGATACGACCTGCTGACCAGACGGGTTCCTGAGTCGGCCAAGGCGCACCTTGACCTGTCGTCGTGGTCCGTGGCCTTCTGCGGGGCGGAACCGGTGCGCGCATCCACCCTGGATGCTTTCGCCAAGGCCTTTGCCGGCTGCTTCTTCCGACGGGAGTCCTTTCTGCCCTGTTACGGCCTGGCCGAGGCCACGCTGCTGGTGAGCGCTGCCGATCCGCAGGTGGAGTCGCGCCGGCTCGCTCTCGACTCCGCCGCCCTGGAGGAAGGCCGAGTGGTTCGCGCGACGCCCGAAACCGCGGCACCGCGCACGCTCGTGAGTTGCGGTCGTCCGCCTAAGGGCGTAGATGTGATTGTGGTCGAGCCGGAATCGAGGACTCTCCAGCCGGAGGATCGATCTGGAGAGATCTGGGTGAGGGGACAAAACGTCTCCTCCGGCTACTGGTCGGACGCGGTGGCCACCGCGCGAACGTTCGATGCCCGACTCTCCACGGGGGAATCCGGCTACCTGCGGACCGGCGACCTCGGCTTTCTCGATGAGGGCGAACTCTTCATCACCGGAAGGCTCAAGGACGTCATCATCATTCGGGGGCGGAACCTGTATCCCCAGGACATTGAGGCGACGGTCGAGCACGCGCACCCGGCGATCCGGGCGAGCCGGTCCGCGGTGTTTGCCGCCGAGGTTCTCGACATGGAACGTGTCATCGTCGTTTGCGAAGTCGCGCTAAGAGATCAGAAGGATCGAGGCGCGATCATCGAAGCAGTGAGTCGTGCCGTGGCGAGCGCCCACGGCGTGGCGCCGCATGAAGTGGTGCTCCTCGGTCCCGCGCAACTGCCGCGTACGTCGAGCGGCAAGCCGCGAAGGTCGCTCAGCCGACAGCAGTATCTGGCGGGCCGGTTCGAAGTCCTAAGCGAGGCCTTCAGGTGATCGACGTCTCTTCCGCGCGAAGCCTGGTGGCGGCGCGCGTCTGGTCGGCGCGCATCCCCCGGCCTGGCTTAGCTCTCCGGCAGCGGACTTTCTGACGTCTCTCTGACGTCTGATCGCCGCCCCTTATAGTCACCCACCCGATGACCGCCCCCTCCCGAAGCCGCAGTCTGCGCGTCCTGATGTCCCGTCAGGGAGGCGGATATCTGCTCGAGGCGCACAATGCTGTGTCGGCGCGGATCGCCTTTGAAGCGGGCGTGCCCGGGTTGTGGGCCTCTTCGCTCACGCTGTCGTGCGCGCAGGGCGTCCGGGACAACAGCGAAATGACGATGACGGAGGCCCTGCAGGTCCTCGAATCCATGACCACGGCCGTGCCCTGCCCCGTGCTGTTCGACGGCGATACCGGGTACGGGACATTTGGTCACTTTCAGCAGCTCGTGAAGCGGCTCTGCGCGCGGTCGGTGGCCGGGGTGGCCATCGAGGACAAGGTGTTTCCGAAGACCAACTCGTTCCTCCGCTCCGAGCAACAGGAACTGGCACCGATCGAAGAGTTTTGCGGCAAGATCCGGGCCGGCAAGGATGCGCAGCGCGATCCGGAGTTTGTGATCGTGGCCCGAACCGAGGCTCTGATCGCTGGTCTTGGAATGGACGTGGCGATTGAACGCGCTGAGCGCTACGTCGACGCGGGGGCGGACGCGGTCCTCATCCACTCGAAGGCGCGCACCTTCGCGGAGATTGCCGAGTTCATGCGCCGATTCTCCCGCCGCGTCCCGGTGGCCTGCGTGCCCACCACCTACTACAGCACGCCGCCTGAGGCCTTTTCCGGAGCTTCGGTCTCTCTCGTCATATGGGGCAATCACATGCTGCGGGCTTCCGTACAGGCGATGAAGGACATCGCCGGGCGGGTTGTGGCGGCAGGGTCGGCGCGCGAGGTGGAGGGGCAGATTGCCAGTGTCTCCGACCTCTTCCGCCTGCAGGATGCCGAGGGTCTCTTCGACCTCGAACGGATTTACACGCAGGGGGAGACGCGCCGGGCCATCGTGCTCGCGGCTTCTCGCGGCAGCGGGCTCGACTCCCTCACCATCGACCGGCCCAAGTGCATGATTCCGGTGGGGGGCGAGCCGGTGATCGCGCGGATGGTGCGACACCTGCGCGCGTGCGGTGTGCGCGACATTCATGTGGTGCGCGGATATCGAGGCGAGGCGATCACCGTTCCCGGCGTCAGTTTTGTCTCCAATGATCGCTACGAGGAGACGGGAGAGCTGTATTCGCTCGCTATGGCCCGAACGGCCATCGCGGATGACGTGGTGATCGTCTACGGCGACCTGCTGGTGAAGCGCTACGCGTTGCACGAACTGCTGGCCTCACCTTCGGAACTCGCGATCGTGGTCGACACCAGCCGGGACTTCCTGGCCCGCGCGCGCGAGGCCGACCGGGTGCGTATCGAGGGAGATCGAGCGGCGCGCTACGACGAGAGTCCGCGCAGGCTTCTTGCCATGTCCATCGACCTCCCGGACGCCGAATCGGATGGAGAGTGGATCGGTCTGATGCGGGCCCGCGGGCAAGGGGCGGTGCGCCTCGCCGCGTGTCTCGAAGAGGTCCTGGCGAAGGAGGGTGGCGAGGGTCTGACCATGAGCGCCGTGATCACCCGCCTGATCGAGACGGGCTCGGCGATTGATGTCATCTCCATCCAGCGGGACTGGTCCGACGTCGACGAGGTGTCGGACGCCGTGGGTGCGGTGGTCGAGTGAGCATGCCTCTCGATCCTCGATCCCTCTTTGATGCGCTGCGCGCGGCGGGAGTCCGCGAGTTCGCCGGCGTCCCCTGCTCGATTCTCGATCCCATCATCGTGGCGGCCGAGACCGACGCCTCCGTCTCCTACGTGCCGGCCTCCGTCGAGGGCGAGGCGGTGGCAATCGCCGCCGGCGCCTGGCTGGGCGGGGGACTGGGCGGCGTCCTTGTGCAGAACTCCGGCCTCGGAAACACCATCAACCCTCTCTCTTCTCTCGCGATTCCCTACGAGATCCCGATGGTCCTCATCGTGTCGTGGCGGGGCGAGCCGGGGAAGAAGGACGCGGTTCATCACCATCCGATGGGGGCGGCGACCCCGGGCCTTTTCGAGCTATTCGGTATTCCCTTCGAGATACTGAGCGAGCAGAGCGACCTGAAGGCGGTGGCGTCGCGCGTCTGTGGCGCCGCGAGGGAGCGGAGGCTTCCCTCGGCCATCGTGGTGCCCCGCGGTCTCTTTCCCAAGTTTCCACCGCCGCCCGCCCGGAGGCGGCAGGTCGTGGCCACGGCGCCTTCAACCGCGCGGCGGTTTCCGGGAACCACGTGGCCTTCGCGCTCCGAGGTCATGCGTCGCATCATCGAACGCTTCACCGATGGAGCCGTGGTCTCCACCACCGGCTACGCTTCGCGCGAACTCGCGTCCTATGACCAGGCCCGCCACTTTCCGATGCAGGGATCGATGGGCTTCGCCTTGTCCATTGGCCTCGGGATCACGCGTGCGAGGGTGCCCACGCGGGTGGCGGTGATTGACGGCGATGGCGCGCTCATCATGCGCCTCGGGTCGCTCGCCACCGCCGGCCACCTGAAGCCCAAGGGGCTGGTCCATTTCGTCCTCGACAACCGGACCTACGCCTCCACCGGGGGCCAGGCCACGGTGTCGCCCAATGTGGATTTCGCGGCAGTGGCTCTTGGCTGCGGATATTCCCACGCCGCGACCTGCGACGGAATCGAGAGTCTTGACCTGGCCCTCGACTTTGCGACCGCCTCCGGAGGAGAGGGCCCCTCGCTTTTACGCGTGATGATCTCCGGCGAGGAGCCTGCGCCCTGCGATCGGCCGAAGGTCCTGCCGCCGGACCTCGCTCTGCGCTTCCGCGATGCGCTCCGTCACGGCTGATGGCCGCGCAACCCACCACCGCCGTGATTCTCGCGGCAGGAAAAGGCCGGCGGCTGGCCGGCGTTTGGGATCGGCCGAAGGGGCTGCTGAAGTTCGGACGCGAGACCCTGATCGAGCGCTCGCTGCGCCTGCTTCGCGCGCGAGGAATGGATCGCGTCGTGGTGGTCACGGGATTCGAGGCCGCCGAATACGACGGAATTCTCGGGGGCCGAGCCACGGTGGTGCGCAATCTCGATTTCGCGACCACTGGTTCGATGGCCTCCCTCGCGAAGGCGCTGGACCTGGTGAAGGAGGATTTCCTGCTGCTCGAAAGCGATCTGGCCTTTGAGGCACGGGCCCTCGACGGCTTGCTCGCCGCCCACGAACCAGACTTGATTCTGGCGTCGGCGCCCACCGGGGCGACCGACGAAGTGTGGATCGACGCCCCCGCAGGGCGAGTTCGCACCCTCAGCAAAGTGGCGGCGGCAGACGCACGGCATGGAGAATTTGTAGGCATTAGCCGCATCTCCGCGTCCCTGGCCGCGCAGATGTTGGACGCTTTCGCTCGTTTCGTAAAAACCGAGGGCCACGCCCGCATGTCTTATGACAGCGACGCCCTGCCGCTGGCCGCCGCATTGCACCCGGTGGCGATGCTGCTGATCCGCGACCTGGTGTGGGGCGAGGTGGACGATGCCTTTCACTACACCCGCGTCCGCGATCAGGTCTGGCCGCATCTGGATGAACCGGAAGGGGACTGATTCGAAATCATGGAACGCCGCATTCTCCTGAACCCTGGCCCGGCCACGACATCCGACAGCGTAAAGCAGGCTTTGGTCATCCCCGATGTCTGCCCGCGCGAGCCCGAGTTCACCTCACTCCTTGCCGAGGCCCGGATGCGGCTGGCCCGGATCACGGGAGACCCCGAGCTGATCACTGCGATTCCCATCGCGGGGAGCGGTACTGCCGCCCTCGAGGCCGCCTTCGCGTCGTTCGTCGGCGTGGGTCTCATTCTGATCGTCGACAACGGCGACTACGGCCGGCGTCTCGTGGAGATCGCGATGCGGCTCGGCCTTCGGCATCGCGTGGTCGGCTTCGGATGGGGCGCGGCGATCGAGCTATCGCGAGTCGAGGCCGCGGCGGGGGAGGGAGAGGAGCGCGCCGCCCTCCTCGCCGTTGTCCAGCACGAGACCAGCACCGGCATGCTGAACCCACTGGATGAACTCGTGACCCTGAGCCGCCGGCTCGGTCTCATCCCGGTCGTCGACGCCATGTCGAGTTTCGGCGTGCTGGATACGCCGGTTGGGCCTGCGGACATTGGCGTAGTGGTGTCGAGTGCCAACAAGTGCCTCCAGGGGATGGCCGGGGTGTCGTTCGTCATCGTCGCCAAGGCGGTGATCGAGGCGTCGCGTGCAGGGAGGCCGCGGAGTCTTTATTTCGACCTGATTGCCGAACACGATTCCCTGGACGGCACGGGCCAGAGCCGCTTCACCATGCCGCCGCAGGTGGTTTCGGCGTTGGTTCAGGCGTTGCGGGAGTACGAGAAAGAAGGGATGGCCGGCCGCCGTCAGCGCTACCACGAAAGCATGCGCGTTCTCGTCGAGGGTCTGCGCGGACTCGGCTTTGAACTCCTTCTCGAGGACCGGCATCAGAGCTGGATTCTCGTGGCGATTCGCGAACCGCGCGCCCCCTGGTTCAACTTCAACGACCTCCACGACGCGCTATACGCGCAAGGCTTCACCATCTATCCCGGCAAGCCGCAGGGCGTCCCGACCTTCCGGCTCTCCGTGCTCGGCGATATCGGCCCGACGGATATCAAGCGATTCCTGACTGCGTTGGGCGAGTGGCTGTCCGATCGCCCGGGGTACCCAGCCGAGCGCTGACCCTTGTGAGCGCGGGCCACTTTTGTCCAACCAGCGGCTGTTTGAGGGGTAGGGCACTAATGTTCTTGGCGTTCGCGCTCATCCTCGGCACGTTCGGACTTGCCTCGTTCATGGCGGCCGATGGAAAACGGCTCGCCCTGGTTCTGCTCGATCGCACGCTCAGGTGGATCGACGGGCGTTAGTTCGGCAGCACTTCGCGGGTCAGGTTGCGGTGGCCTTTTTCGGTAACCACGACGTTGTCTTCCACGCGGATGCCGCCGAAAGGGGACAAAGAGTCGATGACTTCCCAGTCGAAGGCGGTCTTCGACTCGCCGGTGCGATGGGGCTCGAGCAGCATCGGCACGAAGTAGATGCCGGGCTCGATGGTGAACACGTGGCCGACCTCCATGATGCGGGTGTTGCGGAGATAGGGGTGAGTTTCGGGAGGAGGGAGGACGCCGCCTTCGCGCGTCTTCTGATGCCCGCCGATGTCATGGACCTGGATGCCCAGGTGGTGGCCCACGCCGTGCGGGAAGAACACGGTGCTGTAGCGCTTTTCGATGGCCTCATCGATCGAGCACTTCAAGACGCCCTGCTCGATGAGCAAGTCGCCGATCTCGCGATGTGCGGCGAAGTGAATCTCCGCATACGAGGTTCCCGCCTTCACGAGGTCGCACAACCGCAGTTGGAGCGCGTTGAGTGCGGCAGAAAGCACTTTGAACCGGGGACTCACATCCGCCGCCACGCTGGTTCGCGTGATATCGCAACCGTAGCCGAGGTGGGAGGCTCCGGCGTCGAGCAGCAGGATGCGGCCGGATCCGGTGGCGCGCTTCGCGTGGTAGTGAAGGATTGCGGCCTTTTCGTCGAGACACACGATGGTCGGATAGGGAAGCACGTCTTCTGAAGCACCGGCGCCGCGCAGGAACGCGTGATGGATCGCGAGTTCACTTTCTCCCGCCAGGAAGGCCTCGCGCGCGGCCAGATGTCCGGCCGCCCCGTCCGCCGAGGCGCGGCTCAGGCAACCCACTTCATAAGACGTCTTGACCGCGCGATCCCAGTCCAGGCGCTTCACCACGTCCACCGGGTTGGCAGTCAGTCCTGCGGCGGACGCGCGCTTCTCATCGTCACCCACGAATACGGTACGACCGTTCGAGCCGAGTTTGGAGACGACACCGTCGGCGCTGTCCGCCTCGTCGATATCGAACTCGCCGGTCCAGAAATCCTCGGAGAAGGGCGCGCGCTCGTACCAGTAGTCCTTCGGGGCCCAGCGGATGAGTCGGGGCCTGGCGCCGGGCTTCACCACAATCGCGTGATGTGGTCCTTTGATGGGAGCCCAGCTCGCGAAGTGAGGATTCGACTTGAAGGGGGGCTCCATGTCGTCGGCGTAATAAACCATCTGGGACCCGGCGCCCAGGACAAGGGCCTCGAACCCTGTCTCGGCGAGAGTCCGTTCGGCGGACTTCAATCGCACGCCAATGTGGTCGCGGAATTGCTGGGAGAGATCCATGTGGCAAACGCTACCAGACCGGCCCCATGAATCATTCTGCTCATTGTCCCGCCGCGGACGGGGTGCTAAAAGGTTTATGGAGATATCTGGTGAAACGATCCCTGCGCCAAGTCGCTCGAGGCCTTCTGGCCTTGTCCGTGCTGGCCGCCCTGGTCGCCTTCTGCCCCTGTTTCTCCGAGCTGAGCGAGGCCATGGAGGGTTGTTGCCCGCCGAGCGGCCTCTCCGCGGACGACGGTTGCTGCGATAACCGTGCTTCGAGCGAGGCCGTGGCTTCGCCCGCCCTGACCTTGGCCTCGTTGGCGCCGCCGCCAGCGACCGTCCTGACCACGGGCCCGCTCGCCTTCTTCCTCGCCCCGGTTTCGCCGAGCGTTTACGCTCGCCCGGTCGCGGCCCGCACCATCCTCAGAATCTGACCTCCTAAGAAGCCAGGCCGCGCCCCGTCTGGCGGCGCGTCTTCCTTACTTCTTCGTGGAGGCTCCCCGTGGCCCTTTCCTTTTCGAGTTTCAACCCTGCCTTATTCCGCCGACGTGCCCTCACCGCCCTTGTGCTGATCGCGATCGGGCCGGGCGCCGCCTCGGCCCAGGACGTGTTTCCGCTGGCCCAGGATCCTTCGGTCAGGGCCCTGGTCGACGAGGCGCTGGCCCGGAATCCTGAGCTGCTGGCGGCCCGGGAGCGGACCGCGGCGGCGCTGCCTCGGCCCGCGCAGGCCACCGCCCTCGCCGATCCCATGGTTTCGCTCGGCTACGACAAAGGCGACGCCTGGCTGCCGGGGCGCGGCATGGACACCGGCCCGCGACTTTCGGTATCCCAGGAGCTGCCGTTCTCGGGCAAGCGGCGATTGATGCGCGAGGTGCTGACCCGCGAAGTCGAACTTACGCGTCACGCTGCCCAGGCGACCATTCTCGGAATCACCTACGCGGTACGCAGGGCGGTCGCGGATCTCCTCCTCGCTCGGGAGAATCTGGCCATCCTGGCGGATCAGCGCAGGGCCACCACTGACATCGAGGAGTTGAGCCGCGCGCGTTACGCCACCGGCCTCACCGGGCAGGTGGACGTGCTTCGCGCGCAGGCCGAAATCGCCCGCGTCGATCAGATGCGACAGCACGAGGAGGGTCTGCAAGACTCTGCCATCGCCGAGTTGAACCGCCTGCGTGCCGCTCCCGCCGGATCGCCGGTCGACCTCGGGGTAAAACTCGCGGACCTCGTGGGTCGGGTCATCGCCGTCCCGCCCGTAGCCGAGCTGCTCGAGCGCGCTCATGGCGACAGCCCGGAAGTACGTGCGGCCGCCACCATGATCGAGCGAGGGAGTCTCGCGGTCGATCTGGCGAGGCGGAACCTGAAGCCCGACTTCGTGGTGTCGAGCGGTTACGCCTTCCGGGGATCCCTCCCCGATCGATGGACCGTGGAAGTCGGCGTCATCCTTCCCGCGTATCGGAAGAACAAGCAACAGCTGGCCATCGTCGAGGCGGAAGCCCTTCTGCGACAAGTGCGGGCCGAACACGACGCGGCGGGCCTGCGGACCCGGGCCGCGGTGGAACGCGCCCATGCCGACTTCAAGGCCGCGGTGCGCGAGGCGCATACCATCGAGCGCGAGGTTCTGGTGATTGGCGGTCTGGCCGTGGAGTCGGCCCTCGCCGGGTTCCGGTCTGGCCAGACTCCCTTCATCTCCGTGCTCGAGGCCCACAACGCGCTCTATCGCGACCGGTGGCAGCACGCGGAGCTTCTCTTCCACATCCTCTGGCATTCGTCACTCCTCGATGCGTTCGGCATGGAAAGGCAGCCGTCATGAAAAAGCTTGGTCTCGTTGTTCTTGCGTTCCTGCTCGTGGGTGCCGGGTACTTCGCGGGCGCGCGGCGCGGCGCCTTGACGCCGATGGCTCCGGGCGAGGGTGAGGGGGCCTCCGCGGTCAAGGCCGAGCGGAAGATCGCCTTCTACCGATCGCCCATGGATCCGAGCATCCACGCGGACCGCCCCACCCAGGACTACATGGGCATGGACTTCATCCCCGTCTACGAGGACGAAGTGGAAGCTCCGACCTCCGCGGTGCCGGGCCGGGCCGCGGTGATGATCTCCGCCGATCGCCGGCAACTGCTGGGGGTGCAGAGCGAGACCCTCACCCGCGGTCCGCTCAGCCGTTCGATCCGCACGGTGGGCCGGATCATGCCCGACGAACGGCTGCTCCATCACATCCACACCCGGTACGACGGCTTCATCGAGCACGTGTACGTCGATTTCATCGGCAAGTTCGTGAAGAAGGGTGACCGGCTCCTCTCCATCTACAGCCCTGAACTTTTCGCCACCCAGGCGGAATATCTGCTGGCCGTGAAAGGAGCGCGTGAACTGGGGGAAAACGGGGGAGCCTCGGCCCAGCGGGGAACGGCTCTGGTGGAGGCGGTCCGGCAGCGTCTCCTCCTCTGGAATGTGCGCCCCGAACAGATCGAGGCCCTTGAGCGGAGCGGGGTGCCGAAGCGCGAAATCGATCTCTACTCCGAGGTCAGCGGGGTGGTGGTGGCCCGCTTCGCCCAGCACGGCATGCGGGTGACCCCGGCCGATTCGCTCTTCGACATCGTCGACCTGAGCCGGGTGTGGGTGATGGCCGATGTGTACGAGGCCGACCTGGCCGCGATCCGTCTCGGCAGGTTCGCCACCATCGAGACGCCGTCGGCCCCTGGCCTGAAACTGCGCGGCCAGGTCACCTTCATCTCGCCCACGCTCGAGGCGGCCACGCGGACCACCAAGGTGCGCATTGAGCTAAAGAACCCCGGTGGTCTGCTGAAGCCCGAGATGTTCGCGGACGTCACGCTCGACACCGATCTGGGGACGGTGTTGTTCGTGCCGGAAAACGCCATCATCGACGCGGGTGCGCGCAAGCTTGCCTTTGTCGATCTGGGCGAAGGCCGTTACGAACCGCGCGAGGTGACGCTGGGCGGTCGGGCCGAACGGGGCTTCGTGGTGCTCTCCGGCCTCGAAGAAGGCGAGAAGGTGGTGGTGGCGGCGAATTTCCTCATCGATTCGGAGTCGAGCCTGCGCGCCGCCGTCCAATCGATGAAGTCGCCCTCTAAAGACTCCGGCGCCTCTCCGGCCCCGTCGGCCGATCCGCACGCGAAGCACTGACGGACGGAGTTACCCAAATGATCAGGTCCATCATCCGCTTCAGCGCCCACAACCGCATCCTCGTCCTGCTCGCGGTGGCCGTGGCCACCGCCTACGGTGTCTACACCCTTCAGCACATCCCGATAGACGCGATTCCCGACCTGTCCGACACCCAGGTCATCGTTTACTCGCGCTGGGATCGCAGCCCGGACATCATGGAGGACCAGGTCACGTACCCCATCGTGGCCGCACTCCTCGGCGCGCCGAACGTGAAAGTCATCCGCGGCTTTTCCGACTTCGGCTTCTCCTACGTGTACGTCATCTTCGAGGACGGGACGGACATCTATTGGGCGCGCAGCCGCGTGTCCGAGTACCTGGCCAAGATCCAGCCCCAGCTTCCCGAAGGAGTGAGGACGGAGCTTGGGCCCGATGCCACCGGGGTTGGATGGGTCTTCCAGTACGCGCTGGTTGACGACACGCGAACCCATTCGCTCGTCGAGCTGCGCTCGTTCCAGGACTGGAACTTGCGCTACCGCCTGCAGTCAGTGCCCGGCGTCGCCGAGGTCGCGTCGATCGGCGGCTTCGTTCAGCAGTACCAGGTGACCGTGGATCCCAACCGGCTCAAGGCCCAGGGTCTGTCAGGGTCAGACGTCAGCGAGGCGGTGCGCAAGGGCAACTCGGAAGTGGGGGGGCGGCTGCTGGAGTTCTCTGGTCGCGAATACATGGTGCGCGGCCGCGGTTATGTCCGCTCGGTCGAGGACATCGAGAAGATCGTCCTCAAGACCAACGACCTCGGCACCCCGGTTCTGGTGCGTGACGTAGGTTCAGTAGCACTCGGCCCGGAGATCCGCCGCGGTGTGGCGGATCTCAACGGCGAGGGGGACGCGGTGGGCGGCATTGTGGTGATGCGCCATGGCGAGAACGCGCGTGAAGTGATCCGTCTGGTTCAAAAGCGCCTGGACGAGATCAAACCGTCGCTGCCGAAAGGCGTGCGCGTGGTCACCACCTACGACCGCTCAGAGCTGATCGACGCTTCCATCGCCAACCTCAAACACGAACTGCTGCTCGAGATTGCCATTGTCAGCCTGGTGATTCTGGTCTTCCTCTGGCACATCCCGTCGGCCATCGTCCCCATCATCACCATTCCGGTGTCGGTGCTGCTCGCCTTCATCCCCATGTCGCTCATGGGGATTTCCTCGAACATCATGTCCCTCGCCGGCATCGCCATCTCGATTGGCGTGCTGGTGGATGGGGCGATCGTCGAGGTCGAGAACGCCTATCGAAAGCTGGAACGCTGGGAACACGGGGGGCGCAAGGGCGACTTCCACGCCATTCGTCTCGAGGCCCTGCTCGAAGTGGGACCGTCGGTCTTCTTCTCCCTGCTCGTGATCGCGGTGGCCTTCCTGCCCGTCTTCACCCTGGTCGATCAGGAAGGCCGGCTCTTCACCCCGCTCGCCTGGACGAAGAACCTGACCCTCTTCATCGCCGCCCTGCTCGCCATCACTCTCGACCCCGCGCTGCGCATGCTGTTCACGCGCATGGATTTCGTTTCCTTTCGGCCGCGATGGCTCGCCTGGATGTTCAACCAGGCCACGGTCGGCCGGTATCACCCCGAGGAGAAACATCCAATCAGCCGGGCCCTGTTCGCGATTTACGAGCCGGCGTGCCGCTTCGTTCTGCGCTTCCCGAAAGCCACGATCGCCGCGTCCATCCTGATCGTCATCAGCACCATCCCGGTGTACCTGAAGCTGGGCCACGAGTTCATGCCCCCGCTGAACGAAGGCACGATGCTCTACATGCCGACCACCCTGCCCGGCATCTCGGTGACCGAAGCGCACCGGCTGCTTCAGGTGCAAGGCCGGATCCTGAAGTCGATCCCCGAGGTGAAGACGGTCTTCGGCAAGGCGGGGCGCGCCGACACCTCCACCGACCCCGCACCCCTGTCGATGATGGAAACCACCATCATCCTGAAGCCGCCTTCGGAGTGGAGGTCTATGGATCGCTGGTATTCATCGTGGGCCCCCGAGTGGCTCAAGTCGAGCGTGCTGCGCCGGATCACTCCGGACCGTCTTAGCTGGGAGGAACTGGTGGCGGAGATGGACCAGGCTCTGCAGATGCCCGGCGTCACCAATGCCTGGACCATGCCCATCAAGGCCCGGATCGACATGTTGTCCACCGGCGTGCGCACTCCGGTGGGGGTCAAGATCTTCGGCGACGACCTCAAGGAGATCGAGACCATAGGCCTCGAACTGGAGAAGATCCTCCGCGACGTCCCGGGTGTCCGGAGCGTGTTCGCCGAGCGCGCGGCCGCCGGCTACTTTGTCGACTTCGATCTCAATCGCGAGGAACTGGCGCGCCGGGGCCTCAGTGTGGCCGCGGCCCAAGAAGTGATCATGACCGCCATCGGCGGTGAGAACGTCACCACCACGGTCGAAGGCCGGGCCCGCTTCCCCGTGAACGTCCGCTATCCGCGCGAACTACGCGACGACATCGAGACTCTGGGCCGGGTCCTCATCACGACACCGTCCGGCGCGCAGGTGCCGTTGTCGCAGATCGCCACCATCCGCAAGACCGAAGGTCCCTCGATGATCCGCAACGAGAACGGACTGCTCGCGGGCTACGTGTATGTGGACACTGCGGAGTCGGACATCGGCGGTTTCGTCGAGCGGGCCAAGGCGGCGGTGAGCCAGGTGGCATTGAAGCCCGGTTACTCGCTCGAGTGGAGCGGTCAGTACGAGAACATGCTGAGAGTTCGCGAGCGCCTGAAGATCGTGGTGCCCATCACCATCTTCACCATCTTCTTCCTTTTGTACCTGAACACCGGTTCCGGCGTGAAGGCCGGCATCGTCATGCTGGCCGTGCCCTTCTCGGTGGTGGGTGCGGTGTGGCTCATGTACCTGCTCGACTACAACGTGTCGATCGCGGCCTGGGTGGGCATGATCGCGCTCATGGGTCTCGACGCGGAGACCGGCGTCTTCATGCTGCTGTTTCTGGATCTCTCCCACGCCGAAGCCAAGGCGGAGGGTCGGCTCAAGACCATAGCCGATCTGCACGAAGCCATCGTCCATGGGGCCGTGAAACGCGTCCGCCCGAAGATGATGACGGTGATGGCGGCCATGATGGGCCTCATGCCCATCATGTGGTCGATGGGCACCGGCGCCGACGTGATGAAGCGCGTGGCCGCCCCCATGGTCGGCGGCCTCGCCACATCGTTTCTTATGGAGCTGCTCGTGTATCCCGCCATCTACCTCCTGTGGAAGAAGAGGGAACTCCCGCCCGCAGAACCCGACGCCCCCGCCGATCTGCGAATGTAGCCGCGGCCCTCTCTCATTCACGTGGGGCGGGTGCGGTAGGACCAATGATGGTGGCCCTGACCGTCTGATCCTATGTGTGCCCGATGCATCCGGAGGTGATGAGCGATCGAGGCGCTTGAGAAGATCCAAACGCTGGTTGTCGACCAGACCGGAAACCTGACCGAATGTTGACCGGCGACCACCGCATCACTGCCCTGGCGGTGGCGAAGAAGCTGGGGCTCGACGACCGCGAAAGTGATCGCCAATGCCCTGAGGCTGCGAAGCACGCGCCTTTGACGAGAAACCCGGGGAGTCACAGCCACTCGTTCCCGAAAAGCCGCTAGTCTTCCCCGTGGTGGTCGTGAACTCCTGGTGAACAACGATCTCGAGTTGACCAACGGGCGCCGGGTCGATGTCCGTTCAGGGTGGCCGACTCTACCTTCCGGGCTTTGTGGTGATCTTCACCGAGCCTGCCTTTTCCCTTGCCCGCAGGACCGCCATCACGTCGGCGAGAGGCAACGGAGTGAATTCGCCCGAGAGGAAATCGCGGATCTGAAGTGCGGTCAGATTCTTCCGCAGAAGGAGGTTGAGCTCGGCGCTGAATTCGTCGGGCAGGGAGGGGCCGCCAGGCGCGCCGCGTCCGCCGCCACCACCACCAAAGCCGCCCGGGCCGCTGCCCGGAGCCGGCGGAACGAACTCCACGAGCAGATTCGCGGCCTCGCGCTCGTCGGCGGTTATCACGGGCTCAGCCGCGGGCATGGAACGCTCGCCGGCCTGAAGCGCATAAGCCGCCCTCACTTCATTAAGCAGCGAGCCCGCACGCTGGTCGATCAAGGGTTCGAAGCTCGCGGCCTTCTTCTGACCCGCGGCCACGTCGGTCCACAGGACCGAAGCCGAACGCACCACCGCCTTCTCGATTCCGGCCTGATGCTGAATGGCGTTCCTCGCCTCCTTGTAAGCGACCGTGAGGGCGGTGGCATCTTTGGCGTCCGCCATGTAACCAAGACCCTTGGTGTGCGATTCGCCCATGCGCGAGAGACCGCGGCCCAGGTTCTCCGCGAGGACGCGCGCCGCCATCTCATTCGTCCCGGAGGCCAGGACCGAGAGCGACCCGAGCCCCACGGTGGCCGCGCGCTTGTACTGGGTCGAGTCCTGCTTGTCCGGCGTGTCTTCCGAGGAGTGGTACCACATGTCCGGCCAGGTGATGAACATGACCGCGGGTATGCCGTGCTGCATGTAGGTGACGTGATCGGACGACCCGTAGTGCTTGTCGATCTTGATGTAGAAGGCGTCCTTGCTGCCGCGCGGCGACTCGACGGGCTGGGTGGGCGCGTAGCCGGTGATGTTCCGGCGGAAGCGGACGCGTTCACGGGAGATGTCGGCGACGTACTCCATCATGCTCTGGGCGATGTCGTTGAGGTAAGACGGGAAGGTGTCGGGGGTGCGCTGCAGGATCCAGAAGCTGCGGCTGTCCGCGATGCGGATCGCCTCCATGTCGAAGTTGAGGGTGCCGATGATCGCCTTCTTCTTCTCGGGATGGGCGTTCAAGTAGGCGTTTGTGCCCACGATCTCGGGAACCCACAGGAAGTTGATCGTCCGCCTGGGCCGGGGAAGTTTCCCTTCATTGATGAGCTTGATGTACGCGCGGCCGATCTCGAGGGTGAGCGCACAGCCGGAGTTGTCATCATTGGCGCCCTGCTTGATGACGCCTTCGTAGAGGTGGGCCGCGATCGCCACTTCCTGGGCGGTGCTGCCGTCACCGGGGATCTCGGCCCGCACGTATTCGGACTTCACCAGAACTTCCGTGCTCTTCACCATCGAGCGGATCGTGATCTTCTCGCCGCGCGTGATCAGAGCGGCGAGGTTGTGCCGGACCTCAGGAGTGACGTGCCAGGCCACGTGCCCGGGATCGACATTCACCACCGAGGAGACGATCTGGGTCGGGAAGTCGACCTGCCTCTGGTAGCCGATGGCGCTGATGCCGAGCACGCCGAGAGCGCCGCGCTGCTTTGCCTGCTGGTAGGCAGCACTCGTTGAACCCGAGGACAGAACGAACTTGCCGGTGACGTCCTTGCCCTCGAAGTCCTGCGCGCGTCCCGGGCCCACGTCCACGAGTTCGGCGGTCAGGTCGCCGTTGGCGTTGAGGGAAGCGAGCGAGAGGGCGATGTCATGGATGTCGAAGAGCTTTACGAGCTTGGGGGTCATCATCCAAAGTTCGCCTTCGGTCGGCTGCCATGCCTTCTGCGGGGTCCCGTAGGTCTCGATCGTCACGTTGCTATACCCGTACTGCTTCGCGAAGTCGGCCATCACCCGGCTCTCGCGATAGGGTGCCGTGTACTCCGAGGGCGGCCTCACCCGCTGGTACGGCACGAGCTCGAGAACGTGTTGCATCGCGCGTTCGCCCGAGACTTCGTTGATGATGGCGGTCATCTCGGTCTGGCTGAGGAGTGTGCGGTCTTCTCGCTCCTGAGCGGTAGCGATCAGCGCAAGGGGAAGGGTCAGCGCGAGGACGAGCGCGAGGGCGAGCCCGGCGATTCGGCGGGGAGGGATGGTCATGGCGGGGGACCATAGCACCGGCACCGCCCCCCCCGCCGGCATTCTCAGGAGGCCGACTCACGAACCACAGGCCAGGCTGCGCGCTCCGTGGCTGTTGGAAGAAACCAACGGTCCCTGAGTCCGACGAAGGGGATCCGGTCGAGCGCGCAGCCTGCCTTTGGGGCAAGGGACCGACCACAACTGCGTGAAATGTGACGGTCTCGCTTGGGTTTCTCGGGAGGGATTCGTAGTCCCTGGGAAGCTGGGCCTGACGCGCTTTGGCCTTTTGCCGCCTTGCCTCCTAGTATCCACCTCATGTCGATGGGTGGAAAAGAGTGGATCCTCGACCCGTACAAAGAAGAGAAGCCGAAGGACCCGACCATCCGCGAGACGTTCAACATCTGCCGCCCCGCGGACCACGAGGAGAAAGTCGTCGATCTCCCCCGGCGCGTCACCACGCTCAGCGTGCGCACGCTGAGCGTGGTGACGCGCCGGGGGAGATCGACG
>ENA-ORBV01004477-ORBV01004477.1-microbial-mat-metagenome-genome-assembly--contig:-NODE-4477-length-26815-cov-8.940646_pt1 | contig 26815 bp, 18 predicted proteins | sample MGYA00237777_ERZ505514 | MGnify/ENA primary metagenome ERZ505514 (study PRJEB26160, sample SAMN06269048) | microbial mat metagenome | isolation source: Oligotrophic lake microbial mat | place...
TAGCGGCACAGGTGGAGCGGGGGATCCGACCCGGATCGAGATCGTTCATGCCGACTTCACTGCACGGAGCGTCGGCGGATATTCCCAGGCGATGGTCGTCGGTGACTTCGGTTTCACTCCCCCTTGGAATGATGGGCTCGACGCGGGGCGTGTGACGGTCGTCGACGAAGGCAGCAACAAGTTTTTACGCATGAGCTATCCAGCCGGTCAGTTCGGTCCTACTGCCGGCGGGGTCCAGTTCCTGGTGCCCTTCGGTCAGACCTACCAAGAACTCTATTTCTCCTATCGAGTCCGCTTCAAGGCGGGCTTCGACTTCGTGCAAGGCGGAAAACTTCCTGGTCTGGTTGGCGGTTCGATTCCGAGCGGCTGCAGTCCGAAGAAAGACGGGTTTTCAGCGAGAAACATGTGGCGGACAGGCGGAGCCGTCGTTCAGTACGTCTATTGGCCGAACCAACCGAAAACCTGTGGCGACGATCTGAAGTACATGAACGGAGCGACCCAGAAGCTCTTCCCAACGGGACAGTGGGTCACCGTCGAGCACCGAGTGAAGATGAATACGGCGGGGACCCCGGATGGCGTCCTTCAGGCATGGGTCGACGGCGTCCTTTATTTGGAAGACAACGCGCGCCTCTGGCGCGATACCGGTTCGACCTTCGGGATCGACACCCTGTACGTCTCGAGCTTTTTTGGCGGCAATAACGCGTCCTGGGCTCCGGCCGTGGCACAAATCGCTGACTTCGACGATCTCATCGTCGCAGACAAACCCATCACACACTGAGAACCTCAAAGACCCGCGGCCAACTCTGTTACACCCCGCCGAGCGGTTCGTTCATACCTCGCCCTTCATAGGCGAGACGAATGGCATATTGCTATGGTTGGCAGCGACGTTGCGTGGCACGAAATGGTACGTGTGGGCGCGCGGGTGGTGCTCGCTGTGACGCGGACACCAAAAATCCTTGCCTGCCGAGGTGCGACGCACGTCCAAACAAACGGGGCACGGCGGCTCAATTTCGGGCACCCTGGGCGTGGACTCCGGTGCGCGCACCACCAGCACCGGGCAATGGGCCATGCGCACAACACCCTCCGCTACTGACCCGAGCAGTATCCGCTCCACACCTCGTCGGCCATGAGTCCCCAGAACCAGGATATCGGCTTCAAGATCAGAAGCGAGCTGTGCGATCTGCTGGGGAGGGGCACCAAAGGCAATGTGAGTTACCACTCGCGCGAGCCCTCCAGCGTCCGCTACCTGCGCCACCTTGGCCTCCGCATAAGCCTTCAACTTCTGGGCGGCATCTTCGATCGTCATCGCGAGCACGCCTTCGGAGGAATCGACGAACACACCGACAGCAGCAGTTCTTGCGACGTTAATGAGGTGCACCTCGGCCTGAGCCTGACCCTTCGCCAAAAGGAAGGCCTGCGCTACGGCAAGATCGGACAACTCGGAATAATCTACGGCGGCTAGAATCACATACGACCGTACGCTGGAATTGCTCATGGCTGATCCTTTCAGAGAAGAGGCACCCTACTCGAAACACATCGGGTTCAGAGTCAGCGCTGCACATCACATGCCATCAAACGAGCTCACGGCCTCTGAGAAGTTCTCGGCGAATTCGGTTCCACTAAATCCTCGAATGTCGGATTCGAGGGCAGCGCGTTTCTTTTGCGCCAGCACCTCGAATCGGCGCAGCATTTTCGCGAATGGCCGAGACGTGTTGGGTGGAGCCTCAAAACTAGGTCACACTCACGCCGATGAACGAAAACTCTTGGCTCGAAGACGTGTTCGCTCGCATGGCAGGCAGGGTCAGTCAGGCTACTGGCAGCTTCTGGACGTTTTCCGTTGCCGTGCTCGTCGTCCTCATATGGGCAGCGACGGGGCCATTTTTTGGATATTCTCAGACTTGGCAGCTCGTGATCAACACAGGGACCACCATCGTTACCTTCTTGATGGTGTTCGTGATTCAGCACGCACAAAACAAAGAGATGCGTGCCGTTCAGCTCAAGCTCAACGAGCTCATTGCGGCGATCGAGGGAGCGAGCAACCGACTGATCGATGTCGAAGACCTGACCGACCGAGAACTACAACAGCTCTACGGGCGCTTCCAACACCTGGCGCAGTCGGCACAACGCCTTTCGCATGGCGTCAAGCTCACCGTCGACACGGAAGACGACCCCTAAACCACGCGCCTGCACGGAGCTTCGTATTCCGGGTGCTGCCCCCCTCCGCGCCGCTTAACGCTGCGCGACTCCCCCCAAAGCGCCGGCTGCGCCGCCACTGGGGGGAGCCTCAGTCCACAGCTGTCGTGCAGGCACCGCGAACGAAGCGAACGCTCCAGTCGTCGCCGACTTCGGTCGTGACTCGGGGATGCTCTGCGAGCACTTGGCGAAGGGTGTCGGCGAGCTCTTGGTCGCGCTTGTCGACGCGTCTGCGGTTGAGCGGCGGACCAGGCTCCACGACGCAGAGGTTGACGTTGACGATAGCGGCAGTCGCTCGAATCCCAGCGGATACTCGGGACACGAGCGCCAAATCACCGCTGGAGCGCGTGAGGGCCTCGGTAGGGATCGCCACGTCCACAATCTGGACCTCGCGGCTCAGGGCGGCTACGAGGCCCCGCCCTAGGCTCTCCACCGCGTCTGAGCCGAGTGCCGCGCCGAGGTGGACGACTCGCACCCGGAGCGGCCCGCTCTCACTCGTTCCGACCTCGATCGCGATCGCTTCTCCGGCAGCAGCGGCCGGCCAGAGGCGACGGACGCTGGTTCGGATCATGCTACGCCCGATGTCGAGCTGCTGAGCAGCCGACGGTGGAGGAGGCGTCAGCGGCAGCAAGGGATCCTGAGACGAGCGCAGTGTGGACTGGAGACCAGCGAACGCCGTCGCGTCAGGGATCGCCAGGACCTCAATGCGAGGCATGACGCCGGACGCGGACTTGAGTTCGGTGTCGAGGCGCCCGCGACAGGCTTCCCCGTCCGCGGTATTTCCGAGCAACACCACGCGAAGATCGACCTCGTGCCGCTCAACGCGAACGCGACTCTGGACAATCTCGCGGGGCTCGCGGGTCAGAGCATCCTGGACGGCCGCGCGGACCCGGACCTGCCAGGCCACCTCGTCCAGTGCCCGACGAAGCGGTAGGTACACCACGGCGAGAAGAACCAGCGGCATGAGGAAGCGGAGAGCGGGCCCGGCCTTTGAGGCAAAGAGTAGAGAAAGCCGGCGCGCGATCGCGGCAGTCACGAAAGCGTTCTGACTCTTCGTGAGCTCATCCCTCTCCAAGCTCACCGAGTTCACGCGGTTGAACCCAGCTCCTACGAACGAGAGTGTGCCGACGAAGATGATGGCGACGAGATTCGTCAGAAAGAGGAGCGCAGCCCCGCCGGCGACCGGCCACATCGCCGCGCCCAGGCCGTAGCCGCTCGCGCAGAGCGGAGGGACGAGTGAGATCCCAATCGAAGTTCCCGCCGCGGTGGTCGCCGTGTCCGAGCCTGGCCGCAGCGAGGCATAGACGCCAGCGAGCGCGCAGAAACCCGCGGTCAGGAGGTCGAGAACGGTCGGCGACGTTCGCGCCGCGATCTCGCCGTTGAGCTCGTGGAAAGGAGGACGGTGATGGCTGCCGCGCCACCAATCGCGACCGCAACGCTGAGAACGATTCGGCCTGCCGAGCGTAACACCAGGAACGGTGAGCCGGTCGCAAGACCCATGGCCAGGGCGAGGATCGGGCCCATGAGCGGAGCGACCAGCATCGCACCGATGATGACCGCTGCGCTGCCTACGACGAGGCCGAGCGTCGCGATACCGATCGAGACGCCAAGCTGTAACCAGTACGAGGTGGACTCGTTGGCGTTCCGCGCCAGCATGCCGGCGACGAGGCCTGAGCGAGCCTCGACGCTCGAGCCGAGGAGATGTAGGAGACGGTCCTGGGCCGTCCTCAGCCGCCGCAAAGCCCGAAAGATCCAGGCACGCCGCTCACGGGCGGCGCTCCCTTTCGGCCGATCGAGGTCAGGCGGAGCTCGTCGCTCCTCCTCGGTTTGTTTGCTTTCGGGCGTCAAGTCTTCGGTCGCTCCTTTACCATAAAGTTGCGGACGGCTCTTCCGTCGCTTCCTTGGCGTTTGGCATGGCTTTCGCACATTGTCACCATCTGACCACCTGAGCGCCTGAAGCAATCAAGACATGCCCGAAGAACTTCAATTCCCGTTGGCGTTCACCGTGGTCGGCACTCTGCTGATCGTGACGACCATGACGAGCTCTTTCATCGCTCGCCTCCCGTTGAGCACGGCCATGCTTTACCTTGCGGTTGGCATCGGTATCGGGCCTGCGGGCGTTGACCTGGTAAGACTGGACCCGCTGCACGACGCAGGCCTACTGGAACGGTTGACCGAAATCGCGGTGCTGATTTCCCTATTCACCGCCGGCTTGAAACTCAAGATGCCGCTCGGCGCCCGGCGCTGGCGCGTTCCGTTGCAGCTTGCGTCGATCTCCATGGTGCTGACAGTGACGGCCATCACGGCCCTTGGCGTCTGGGTCCTGCGGCTGCCGCTGGGGGCGTCGGTGTTGCTGGGCGCTATTCTCGCACCGACCGACCCAGTGCTGGCATCGGACGTGCAGGTGGCAACGCCTGAAGACCGGGATCGCCTGCGTTTTGGGCTCACGGGCGAGGGCGGTCTCAACGATGGAACAGCGTTTCCCTTCGTCATGCTCGGCATGGGTCTGCTGTCGTTGCACGACATGAAAGAATGGGGCTGGCGCTGGTGGGCGGTCGATGTGCTGTGGTCGGTGGTCGGTGGCCTCGCTATCGGTTATCTCCTTGGCGCGCTGGTGGGCCGGTTCATTCTCTACCTGCGGGTTCACCATCGCGAGGCTTTGGGATCCGATGAGTTCATTGGGCTGGGCTTGATTGCTGTGGCCTACGGCGTAGCGCTGATGTGCCACAGCTATGGCTTTCTGGCTGTCTTTGCCGCCGGGTTGTCGTTGCGCCGGATCGACGAGCCAAGGGCTTCCGACAACATTGCCGCGGAGGTTCAACAGGTGGCGGCCGAGGCGCCGGCGCTCATGATGCAAGCCGTGGAACGCTTCAATGCGCAACTTGAGCGTTTCGCCGAAGTCTTCATCGTGCTGGTGGTTGGCGTGCTGTTGACGGTCGTCGAGTTCCGAAGTGAAATCCTCTGGTTTATCCCGGTCCTATTTCTGGTGATTCGACCGCTAGCGGTCTATGTCGGCCTCATCGGCACGCGCGTCGAGCCCGCGCAGCGTCGATTGATGGCCTGGTTCGGGATCCGCGGCATCGGCTCGATTTACTACCTGATGTACGCTATCACGCACGGGTTGGAGCCAGCTCTCGCGAACCGGCTGATGGCGATTACCCTCGCTGTGGTCGTCGCTTCGGTGGTGTTTCACGGCGTGTCTGTCACACCGCTCATGCTGCGATACGAACGGCGCAAGCGAAAAGGGCCCCCGCAAGGCAAGCCCTGAGCCGCGCTGCGCATGCCCGCGCCGTCGCCGCGGGCCCCGGGGAAAAGCTAACCGGCGCAACAGGCTGGCTTTCGTGCGCACATTCAGGCACGAGAGTGGGTATGCCGGGGCCAGTGCTCGTTGCAGATTTGGCTGTCGTGTTGGGCGTAGCCGCGGTGACCAGTGTGGTCGCGCGCACGCTGAAGCAGCCAACCATTCTCGGGCACCTAGCGGCCGGGCTCATTGTGGGCCCGTATTTGCCAATCCCCGTGTTCGCCGATCCGCAGCGCGTGGCCACCCTGGCCGAGCTGGGTGTGATCCTCGTGATGTTTGCCATCGGTCTGGAATTTCGCATCCAAAAGATGCTCGCCATCCTGCCGCGTTCAGGGCTAACCGCGACGATTCAGGTGAGCGCGTTGTGGTGCACGGGCTTCTTTCTGGCGCGGGCTCTTGGGTGGGATGTCGTGGGCGCCAGCTTTCTTGGAGCCTGCTTGGCGATTTCCAGCACGATGGTGGTGAGCAAGGTGTTCGAGACTCAGCCTGTGGAGCAAGGAGTGCGCGAACGGGTGCTCGGGATCTTGGTGTTGCAAGATGTGGTCGCCATCGTGCTCGTTGCCGTGATGACGGCTGTCGCCGCGGGAGGGACCCTGAGTGCGTTGGACCTAGCCCAGCTGATCGGGAAGCTGGTCGCCGTTCTGTTGGGGTTGGCGCTGGGCGGCCTTTTGATCGTGCCGAGGCTGGTGCGTTACGTGTGCAAGCTCAACAACGCGGATGTGCTGGCGGTGGTGAGCATCGGCATTTGTTTTTCGTTCGCGTACCTGGCTGAGGCGTTTCATTTTTCGGTGGCTCTTGGCGCGTTCGTCGCGGGTGTGGTGGTGAGTGAATCCGGCGAAGGGCAGCGCATCGAGCACTCGATTCAGCCCATTCGGGACGTGTTTGCCGCGATTTTCTTCGTTTCGGTCGGTATGCAGGTGGACCCCGCGCAGGCCTGGGCGGCGTTGCCGGTCGCTCTTCTCGTGTTTGTTGCGGTCGTGCTAGCTCAGGTCGCAAGCGTTACGGTGGGTGGCTTGCTATCCGGTGTTGGGCTACGCCGTGCGTTAACGTCCGGCCTCGCCCTCGGGCAGATTGGCGAGTTCTCCTTCATTATCGCTGGCATCGGCGCCGCCACCTCGGTGATTCCTCCATCTTTGCAAGCCATCTTGGTCACCGTGGCCGTACTGACCGCGTTCACCACGCCGCTGCTCCTCCGGCACGCCGGCTCAATCGTGAAGGCTTTCGAGAAGGTCATTCCTTCACGCATTCAACACCTCTTGGGGATCTATGAACGCTGGAGCGACAAACCGCGCTTGGAGAACGAAGGGCCAAAGTGGCGGCACGCAGTGCGGCTGATGGCGATCGACGGCATCGGGCTCGTCGTGCTGATTGGTCTCAGTGCGCGCGGTTTCAAGCCCGCGGTGGCGGCGCTGAAAGAACAGCTACCCCTAGGGCCCGTCGCGACCAGCGTCCTCTTCTGGTTCACCGTTGGCCTGCTAGCGCTCCCGCTGATCTGGGGGCTCGCGCGCAACGCCGCGGCGCTGGCCGACGACGCTGCCAGCGCGATTGCCACCATGGACGATCGAGAAGAGCGCTCTCCGTGGCTCGCGCTCCGCCAGGCTTTCAAAACTGTGGTGTACATTGCGGTGGCACTTGCGGTGGGGCTGCCCGCGTCTGCGTTGCTGGCTCCGGTGGGAGGAAGCTGGCCGGTCGTGGTGCTGATGGGGATCGGTGCGGTGGCATTTTCCGTGGGGCTTTGGCGGTCCTCGGGGCGAATGGATCGTGAGCTCCAATCCAATGCCGCCTCGCTCTTTCGGTCGTTACTTCCCGCCATCGCACCCCAACAGGATCGGGATCACTCTTCAGCGGCAACAGGAGAGGAACCTCGCACCTCACTGCTCTTGCCAGGTCTGAAACACGTCACTCCTCACGAAGTCTCCCAAGGCACGGTTGCGATTGGGGCGACCCTGGCAACGCTCAACCTACGCGTACTCACGGGGGCCAGCGTGGTGGCCATTCGTCGCGGTGCGGAAGGTCTTCTGCTTCCTACGGGGCGCGAGAACCTGAGAGAGGGCGACGTTCTAGCTCTCACCGGCGAACCAGAGGCGGTGGCGGCGGCGGTTGAGCTGCTGAATGGCCGCACGAGTTGAGCTCCTCACCCTCAGGAAATTCCTCGGATCGCACTCGCCACCATTCGTCGAGCCCGGGCCACTCGAGTTGCGTTCGAGCGATGCCCCACTTCTTTCATCACAGCGATAGCGTCTTGATGCTCCTTCAACGCGCGCTCCAGTCGGGGTAGATCGCGCTTCAAGGCGTTCAGTTCTGGCACGATCTTGCCCGGATTTCGTGAGATACGATTTCCAGTTTGTGCAAGCTCGGCACAGAGGCGTTCTTCAGGATGGAGCGGCCGATAGTAGCTGATTTCGAGCGTGAGCTGCATCGCCCGTTGCAGGCGGCGCATGAGACCAGGAAGGCCGTCGAGCGGCTGATTGGAGAGGGCGCGTTCACGAATTGTCAGCGTCGTATCCTGGGAAAGATCGACAAGCGGGAGATCGATGAAGGTGGTGAAGGTGTCCCCGTCGTAGTTTGTGTGGCCCGGCTGGGGTCGGTGGCTCTGCGGCAACTTCTGTTTCCCCACCTGCACGGACTCCGGTGGTGCTGCCAGATGAATGCGAACCCTCACCGGGCGTTTGCACTGAAAACCTGTAAAGGTGCCCTTGGCTTTGCTGATGCGGATCGTGCGCACGCCCTTGGCCTCTGTGTGCACCAGCTCAATCTGTGCCTCATCACCGCGGGTGTAGCCCAGCGTTTCCCCATCGTCCTCGAAGAGCGTGTAGCCGCCGTTTCCTCCCGACCATACATCGACAAGGAGCGTTGGGTAGCTGCCAGGTTTCAGGCGAGCAGCGCCATAAAGCCCAGGGATGACGGCGCCGGGTCGAACGTACACGGGGACCTCAGCCAAGGTCGCTGAATGCTCGTGCCAGCCCGACCCGTAGGCTTTGCCCGTGGAGGTCTCAATCCACGAACCAGCTGGCAGCCATGCGGAAAAGCGTGATTCTTCGGTGTCGGGATCGGCCGCGTGAGTCACGGGGCGAACGATCATTTGTGAACCAAAGTAGTACTGACCGTCGCAGCGGTACGCGTCGTCTTCTTCGGGATGCTCATGATACATCGGGCGAAGGAGTGAGTCGCCGCTTTCGATCAACGTGCGCCACTCACTGGCAATGTACGGCACCAGCTCGTAGCGTCGGCGAATCGCCTCCCTGCCGAGGTTGCGATGGGGATCCTTGAGGTCGTAGATGCGACGTTCGTTGGTGTGTGATTTGGTGGAATGGGTGCGCAAGATGGGTGAATATGCGCCGAACTGAAGCCAGCGCACGTACACCTCGGGCTCGGGGAGTGAGAAGTGGCCGCCGATGTCGTGGCTCCAATGTCCAAAAAGGGCATTGGCTGAGCGCGCCGTGAAGCCGGGCTGGTAGGCGAGCGTGCTCCAATTCGACGTCGTGTCGCCGGAGAAACCAACGGGATGGCGCCCCGAACCGAGCCCGCCGTAGCGCGTAAAAACGAGTGGACGAATGTTCGGTTGCCGTTCGGCTTGATCGCGATAGTGCGTGTAATTGAGCCACGGCAAAGGGTCGAGCCCCGGAACTTTCGACGCCTGACCCTGCTGCCAATCCATCCACCAGAAATCGACGCCCTCGCGTTCCAACGGATGGTGCAACACGGAAAAATACGCCCGCATGAAGTTCGGATCGGTGCAATCAAAGGGGATGGCGCCGTCTTTGGTCTGCACCTTCTTTGCGTTCGCTTCTCCCATCGCTTTGCGAAACTCGGAATAGCGTTGCTCTTCTTTGGAGACTCCATCCGCGGGGTGCAAATTCAGCGAGATCTTCATGCCGTGCTCTCGCAAATAGCCGAGCGTCTCTTGGTGATCAGGGAAGAGCTCTTTCGACCAAGTGTACCCAGTCCAACCGAGCTGGTGCCAATCCATGTCGATGACGAGCACATCCAACGGAATGCCAAACGCGTCGTGGTCTCGCACGAGCTCTTCAAGCTCGCGATCAATGTAGGCCCAATAGCGGCAGAACCAGTAACCAAAGGCGTAGCGTGGTGGCAAGGGCTGACGCCCAAAAACGAGCGCTGCGTCGCGGAGTGCCGCCTTATAATCTCGGCCGTGCAGCAGCAGGTAGAGGTCCTGTCGTTCGCCGGGCGGACGAGCAGTGCACCAGAGCGTCTTGGTGTCGGGGAGGGGAGTGAGCAGGATCCCCTGGGTGTCGTCCACCGTCACGAAGCCGTCGCGTGACAGCAACCCGGGCTCGATCGTAAGCGGGCTCGTCTCGTCGGGCACGATTTGGTTGTTGCGCCACGCGCACTTGAACGGGCCGTCGCAACCGTCGAGTGTTCGAGCCGTGCCTCCCAGGTTACCGCTTTCGGCTTGGCCGAAGCGATACTGGCCCTTCTCGGAAGAACCGGGAATGAGCGTGAACTCAGCGCTGAGTGTTTCGGGTGTGAACGCTCGGCTGGTATCACTACAGGTTAGAGTGACGTGTTCTGTATAGATCACGACTCCGAGCTCGGATTCATCCAATCGAAACTGCGGAAGCGGTGTGTTGCGATGCACCACAGTGAGCGTCGCTCGATCTTCAAACGCACCGTCGGCTGCGAACTCGCAGCGGATCAGCTGACTTGAGAGGATGGTGAAGCGGCAGCTACCTTTCTTCACGATAGCGCGCGCCTGAGCCTTGGGCTCGGCCTGGAACATGGTTGAGCGTTTCATCGGGGGCACGCTAGCTCAGAGCCCGTGGTGCGAGAAGCGAGCGGGCGAGCTTTGGGCTCCGCCAGCTCTCCCCCCAACCCGCCGCGATCATTGGCCGATGGATCGGACATTGCCCCGAGCGACGGGAGGGCTCGCGTGCAGCCCGCTGCAGCTCACGGGCTCGAGGCTAGAAGGCGTCGGAGAAACTTCGCGTCGGCGAGGTCCTTTTCGCGAACGCTGTCCGCCTTCATTCTGAGCAGGAGTTTGGGGGAGGCAAAGGGGATCTTCACTCCTCGAATGTCGTGAAGATCCACCTCACCCGCAGCTTGGTCGTAGGTAACGCCTGAAGCCGACTGCATGAGGTCCACCACGATCTCATCGGCAACACGGACCACGACGTACTTTGAGATCTCCCCTGGCGTGAGCTCGGCGGCTGCGTGATCGGGAAGCTGGGCTACCGCGCCGATGACTCGCGCCTCATTCTCCAAGCTGCCATCGACCAATACATCGACATCCATCGTTCGCCGGTCGTAGCCAGCTGCCCTTACGGCAAAGCCCCCAATGATGACGTACTTCGCTCCCGCCTGATTCAGGCGCTCGCAGAGATCGACGAGATCTTCGATAGAAGGCTCACGGGATTCTAGGGACGTTTTCTCGTGAGCATCTTCCATAACCACTCGTCCGCTTCTTCATGACTCGTGAACCTGTAGACGCCCTTGGGCACGAACGGAGTGGGCAATGCACGCCGCCAAGCACGTGCGCCTTCCTTGGTGTCATGCGCGGGATCCATGGTCCGGGGGACACGCCGGTTGCCCACAATTTTGCCGGGAATATCGGAGCTGCTATCGGCGGCTTTGGATAGGGCAGACACGATGGGAGTCCAGCACACGGGCGCACAGCTGTCGAGGGAGAAAGCCTCGGCGCGATCGGGCAACGCGGCCGCCCCGAGTCCAGCTGGAACAACGGTCTTCTTAAATTCGGGCCGCGGAGTCGCGGGCGGCCGATGATTTTTGGGGGCCCTGCGCACTGAGCTCGCGCAACAGGTGCCCCCAGCTTTCCCCATGGTTGACGTGGAGTTCGGCGGCGATTTCCGCGAGCACGCGATCCTGGCCGGGAGTCACTGCATCCGGCTGGTCCAATGCCTCGGCAGTGCTGCGCGCAATTCCCTCGGCATACGAGAGAAGAGCGGGAAGTTCACTGTAGTCGAAGCCCATGTCGTCTGGCGCGTTGGTCAGGAAATGAATGTCGCGCAATGCTTCAGAGATGTACGCATGAGACGGTCGCTCGTTGAGCCACTGGTTCAAGACCTCTAGGCCCCGTGGGCTCAAGTCCAACTGGGTCGCCGCGAAGAAATGAATGCGGTCTTCCTTGACAAGTTCCATCGTGCCGTCTGCCCACGCCACGTAGATGAGCGGCAGGAGTTTAAGTATCTGGTAGTCCGCGGGGCGTACACCTAGATGATTCAATGAGCGACGCAATCTATCCAGTTCCATGGCTGACCTCGTTAGTTTTGGAATTTCTTGGACTGTTCTTGGCATGCGCAGCATATCCCGTGCCGGACTCTCTCCCGGTCCTGCACCGTTGTAGCCGTCCCGTTCTTTCCTGAACTGCGCATGCGACGACTCGAAGCTTCATGGTGCTCACCCGCTCAGTTCCGCGACGCCCTTGCGTCTCGGACCTGCTCTCGCTCCAACCGGGTCGCAAGTATCCACATCCACCACCATGAACTCATCATTTGATTTCTCGCTTTCGTGTGTGCTTCAGCACTTCGCAGAGATGGAGCTTCGAGGTTACCTTGCGGCGGTCACGAGTGACCTTGCGCCACCCCTCCGATAGCGCGGGGCCGTTGCATCGGAGGATAGTAGGGATAGGGTGGATAGACATAGCCGGCGCCCCAAAAAGGCATATAGCCATAGTAGCCGTAGAGTCCTTCGTAGTACCGGTCATCGACGAGTTCTGGGTCGTACTTGGGGGCGCTGGCGATGCGTTCACGCGTCTGATCGACGTGAACGACGTCGCGATCGATCTTGCTGATCGCCTCCACGGGGATGAGCACCTTGGACTCGCCTATGCCGAGAAAACCGCCCGAGGCGACTCGAAGAAAGCGGACCTTCTCTTCCTGATCGTCGATGAGGAGCGCTTCGATCTCTCCGATGTCTTCGCCGGCGGCGTCGACCACTTTACGCGATCGGATGTCCTCCGCGCCGTCGCGTGTTGTTAGGTGCGCGTCGCGCATGGGTTGTAGCGTTCGTTTGGCAGATGCAGATATAGTCATGATGAATGTCTCCTTTTCGAAAAGAGAATGTGCAATGGTCGTGCCATGTGGACCGGAAGGTCCAAGCTGGCTTGGAAGCCCGAGTGGTTGCGGAATTCTGGAGGGACTGCGCGCCGAGAAAGAGCGGCTTAACGACCAGCCCTCGCCGGTGCAGACGCTGAGCGCTCCAGCACGCAGCGGATCGCCACGGGCGCGCGGAACTGCCACGCGGTGAGGGCTGGCTCTCGGGGTGTAAGGCCGCCGCGCCGGCGACTGGACGCGGTTTTTTCTGGTACGAATCGTCGTGATGGTCATCGTGACCACCATGATCACTCCGCCCGCGCTGAAGTGGAGTTTAAGCCGCTCTGAGAAAAGGGAGGCAGCCGCATGAACGGAGCCGCGGCGGCGCGCAGAAGTACAAGTTCGAAGCGCCCTTGAGGGAATGTGCCGATCTAATTAGCGGTGGGCACTACGAATGACGCAAGCGTTTGCTCGAGCCAGTCGCGAGGTGGCGCGAGGCGTGTCCTCATCGATGCCTCGTCGAAGACTAGGCCCAACCGAAACGCCCCCCGCTCCACGAGCACCGCGCCAAACAACGGTGTACGGGGTAGAAAGATGCTGCCCCGTGCTGCCATTGATGACGCCGTGAGCGCGATGTGCTCGAAGGACAACATCGAGTCGTCGAGCGCGACGTGCGAACTGATCTGAAACGCCTGCCCACGGAGCTCGTCCAACATCAGCCTCACGCCTGGCCCCGCCGCAAACAGGTCCATGAGGAAGCCAGCGTTCTTGCCGTGACCGTCGAGCTTGCCGGAGATGCGCCATTGGTCCGCGATACGCCAGGTCGTAGCCTCCAGAGCGACGGTGAAGTCGGGGCGTTCGCTGGGAGGAGTGTGGCCTGCGAACTCGACTTGACGCGCCGTCAACGCACCGGAAACGATGCCCAACGCGCCCGATTCCCGTTGCTGCTCGAGCGTGGCAGCAAGCTCCAAGCCAAAGCTCGCGCGCTCCGTGCCGGCTTGGTGTGCCAGCTTGGCGTTGGCCGCTCGAGCGCTCACCTGGAATTGGGTCGTGTCGCGCGTCGCGTTCAGCACCTCGGCGAAAAGAACCAGACCCCGGGGTGCAGACCAAACCATACCACCAAAATGACCGTCGGCGGCGCTTGCGCGAATATCGACGCGGCTGCCCGCGAGCAGAGTCCCCCGTTGGAGATGCCAATTGGCGGTGAAGCGGCTGTTCTCAGCTGAGAGCTTGGCTGGCTGCCAATCAAGCAACCCCGCGATATTCGAAGCCGTGCCGCGCGCTGAGCCCGTCATGTCCAAGTTTCCCCAGCGCTTGCGTCCACCCTTTCTAACGTGTGGTCCCCAATGAAAATCGAGCTCGACCGCGCTGCGCGCTACCACTTGCGTATCACCGGCGCGTCTAAGTGTGAGGTCCGTGCACGAAGCGCTGCCACTGAAGGTCATTTGACCCTGAACCAGCCGCACGTTGACCAGCGAAAGCGTTGCGTCGCCCTGCCAATTCATCGACCCGCTCGCCGGCCCAGCTTCCCGCGGTACGTGCGAAACGCGCTCGTCGGAGTTTGGCAATGACAGCGTCGCCGCCTGGATCCGTAGCCATTTCACCTGCAAAGCAGCACCCGCTAGGCTCATCACGTTGAAGCGAGCAGCAACGCGTCCCGTAGTGAGCACCGCGCCTTGGGCCGCCTCACCGAGTCTGATGCTGGTTGCTCGTAAATCTCCTGGGTACCAGGAACGAAGCGAGTCAACTTGCAGGTCGAGCCCGCTCTCAGCGGCCACCGCGGCGAGCTTGCGGTTCACGAATGTGGGTATCGCGACGATATAGAGTAGCTCAAGCACCAGCAACGTGGCCGCGCTGAGCGCCAGGGCCCGCAGGACGCGATGATGCCTCAGGACGAGCCGCGAGGGCGTTCCTGATTGCACCGCCGCGCGGGTCGAAGCGCGCGTTCTCACGTAGAGCCTGGATTCACGTAGAGCCTGGATTTGAGGCTTTGCAAGCCGCAGTCCATTCGCCGCACGGTGTCGTATGAAATGGTGCAAACGCTGACGCCTCTTCGGCATGGATGATGCAGGTACCCCGTCCAGGCGCAACAGTGAGCGTCGCATAACAAAGGAGCGAAGAATATGAACCCGTTTCGATCAACGTCCCGCGCTGTTTGGTGTCCCGCAAGTTGCGCCGTTCTCATGTTGTTAGGTGTTGGCTGCGCCCACGAATCAAAGCCGGCGGTCGTTCCGGAGCCTGAGCCGGAGCTGGCGCGGGCAAGTCAGCCGGTAGCAGCAAGCCCAACGGACCAAGCCTCCATTGAGGTCAGCGAAAGCTTGCGCAAGCGCTGCGACTTGCCGAATACGCCGGCGGAAGCCCCGCAATTTGACTTCGATGACGCGGCGCTGCGCCCACGCGGCCTAGGCATTCTCGATGGACTTGTGCACTGCATGGTTGAGGGCAACATGAAAAATCAGAGCGTCACCGTCGTCGGACACACCGACCCGCGCGGCAGCGAAGACTATAACTCAGCACTTGGGGCGCGACGCGCGCAGGTTGCCGCCAGCTACTTGACTGGCCAGGGCGTCTCGGCAAGCCAAGTTTGGCTGAAGTCGCGGGGCGAGAAAGACGCGACGGGCAATTCCGAGGAGGAGTGGCAGCTCGACCGCAACGTGCAAATTGCTGAGAAAGATCCGTCGACCGCGGCCAACTGACCGCATCGCTGCATTTTGCCGCAGGTGCGGCGTAATGGGCGGGCGATCGATATGCAAACCTATTCAGAATTGGAGTTACGAAAACATGATAAAAAGTCGACTTTGGTTTAGCGTCAGTTTTCTTGCGGCGTTCGCGTGCCAGGAAAAGCCCGAGCAGGAGGCAAACGTTTCACCCGCAGTGCCCGAGCGACCAGTCGCCGCGGCGCCCGCAACCACCGACACGGCGCCGACCAGCGGCGTCGCCATCCCCGGCATTGGCGCTTGTCAGCCGAGTCAGGGCATGGAGACGGCGTTCCGTCGCGCGATGGAATTATTCGACTCGAACGAAGATGGTAAACTCTCGCGCGTTGAAGCGACCTCCGGAGTGAACTTCCTGCTTGGCGGCTTCTTTTTCCGGGCAGACCAAAACGGCGACGGTACCATCACGCCTGAAGAGGGCAAACAGGAACGCGCCGACTTGGCTCAGCGCTACCCGGCCGCTGCCGAGCTGCTCGCGCAGGTTAAGCGGGCGGCAAGCGCGACAACCGCGTTCGATTCGTTGGCTCGAATCCTCGATACCGCGGCCGAAAGCTCGCTCTCCCTAGCTGACGCAAAAAAAGCTGCCAGCGGAGCCGTTGACGATTCCTTTCGTCTGGCCGACACGAACCAGGACAAGGAGATCGATGGCGCCGAGCTGGCCGCCGTCAGCCTGAAGGTAGCGAAGGATTTCAGCCATCGCACGTTCGCGGCAGCGGATACCGACGGCGACAAGTCCTTGACCGTCGAGGAATTTCAGAACGCCTTGGCCGCCTCGACGCGCCCTGTCTTCCAAATGGCGGATCTTGATCGCAACGGTCGCCTCAGCGAGACCGAAGCCGCCGCAGCCATCAGCGCGGTTGCGCAGCAGCTCGGCATACCTCGAAGCTATTAGCGCTCGGCAATCGCTGGCAATCACCCAAGGAAACACGATGAACTCACTCACGAAAGCATCACTCACCGAGCTCACGGCGCCCCACGCGACACCCTGTCTGTCGCTGTACCAGCCGACGCACCGACGGCATCCAGAGAACCACCAGGACCCGATCCGGTTTCGAAACCTCGTGAAGAAGCTGGGAGCATCTCTGCTACTGGCCTATCCAATGAGCGAGGCTGGAATGCTTCTGAAGCCGTTTGACGCCCTCGCGAACGACCAAGACTTCTGGAACCATACGCTCGACGGGCTGGCGGTACTTTCCGCGCCGAATATCTTTCGAGTGTACCGCTTGCCGCGCCCGGTCAGCGAATTGGCTGTCGTAGCGGACAGCTTTCACATCAAGCCGTTGTGGCAGTTCCTCCAGTCGATCGACCGCTATCAGGTGCTCGGGTTGAGTCTCGACAAGATCCGTCTTTTCGAAGGAGATCGCGACGCCCTTGAGGAGGTGGAGCTGGCCGCCGGCGTGCCGCGCACCATCACCGATGCGCTCGGCGCTGAGCTCACGGAGCCGCACCATACGGTCGCATCCTACGGAGGAGTGGGTGGAGCGAGCCACGCGATGCACCACAGCCACGGCGGGAAGGCCGACGAAGTGGACATCGACGCTGAGAGGTTCTTTCGCTCGATTGACCGGGCAGTGTTGGAGCACCACTCGCGCCCCACGGGCTTGCCGCTGATCTTGGCAGCGCTACCGGAGCATCACCATCGTTTTCACGAAGTCAGTCAGAGTCCATTTCTGCTGAAGGAGGGAATTACGGTCAATCCTGATGCCGTGACCAACGACGCCCTGCGCATGCTCGCTTGGCAGGTTGTCGAGCCGCAGTACGAGGCACGACTCGCAAAGGCGGAGGACGACTTTGGGCAGGCCAAAGCGATCGGGCGCGGTAGCGACAACCTGCGGCAGATCGCCGAGGCCGCCGCCTCAGGGCGCGTCGCCACGCTCTTCATCGAGGCCGATCGTCCGATCGCTGGCCACCTTGATGAAGGGACCGGGAAAGTCGCCGGCGGAGCGCTGATCGAACCGCGACTCGATGACCTGCTAGATGACTTGGGCGAGCTGGTCGGCAAGATGGGTGGCGAAGTCTTGGTCATCCCGGCGACGAGGATGCCCACACGCAAAGGCGCAGCCGCAATCTATCGATACTGACCCAACTCAACCAAGGTACAAGTTTCATGCAAATCCAAGTCAACACCGACAAAAACATTGAAGGACACGAGGCACTCGTGGGCCAAGTAGAAGCGATGGTGGCCCAATCGCTGAGCCACTTCAGCGCTCACATCACGCGAGTGGAGGTTCATCTCAGCGACGAAAACGGCGACAAGAGTGGCCAGAGGGACAAGCGGTGCATGATCGAAGCCCGCCTCGAAGGGCGGCAGCCCACCGCGGTGACCAGCGAGGCAGCCACCCTGCTCCAGGCTGTCGCGGGTGCAGCGAACAAGTTGAAGAGCTCGCTTGAAAGCAAGCTGGAACGGCTCAGCGAGCATCGCTAGCGCTGTTACGATCCACATGGTGAAAGCAGAGCCCGGGCAGACCGGTCGAGAGGAAGCGTGGCACACGCTAGCAATCGACGTCGCCGCGCAGCATCTGCGGACTGACGGAACGCGAGGACTCACGAACGATGAGGCGGCGCTCCGCCTCAAGCGTTATGGGCCTAATCGACTGGAGCAGGCGCGGGGACGCACTAACTTCGCCATCCTCGTCGACCAGTTCAAGAGCCTCATCGTGCTCTTGCTTGTCGCGGCCGCCGGGGTTGCCCTGGCCATGGGCGACCGCATCGAGGCGGGTGCGATCCTGGTGGTCGTCGTGCTCAACGCGACGATCGGCTTCCTCACCGAATGGAAAGCGGCGCAAACGCTGACGGCTCTCCAGAAGCAGACGGTGCGAATCGCTCGTGTAGTGCGCGATGGCGTGGAACGCCAGCTGCCAGCAGCGGAACTTGTTCCGGGAGATCTGGTCGTTCTTGAAGCGGGCGCGCGTGTCCCCGCGGACGGGCGCATCATCGAGAGTGTGCGCCTGCAGCTCGAGGAGGCAGCGCTAACTGGGGAGTCGAAAGCGGTCAGCAAGTCAACCGCTCTGATCGCGGAAGCGGCGGCGGCTCTCGGTGATCGGATCAACCTGGCATTCATGGGGACGACGATCACGGACGGGCGCGGCCAGCTTCTCGTTACGGGCACCGGCGTCACGACCGAGATGGGAAAGATCGGAGCCCTCATCGACAACGCTAAGAGCAACGACACGCCGCTTGAGAAGAAACTCTCTCGCCTCGGTCGTCTGTTGCTCGTGATCGTGCTGGTGCTCTGTGCGGTCATTGTCTTCGCGGGCTGGCTCCGCGGTCACAGCTTTCTCTACATGCTTGAAGTGGGAATCTCGCTTGCGATCGCCGCGGTGCCCGAAGGGCTCCCAGCGGTAGCCACGATGACTCTTGCGCTCGGGATGCAGCGGATGGCCCGGATGGGCGCACTCATCCGGCGGCTACCCGCAGTTGAAACGCTCGGCTCTACCACAGTCATCTGCACGGATAAAACAGGAACTCTGACCCGAAATGAGATGACGGTGTCAGCGTTCGTTCTTGATTCGCGACGAATCGACGTCACCGGCGCCGGCTACTCACCGGTCGGCGGGTTTCAAGAAAACGGACAACCGGTGGACCCTCGTGCTGACACACACCTCAGCCTTGCCCTGCGCGTTGGCGTCTTATGCAACGACGCGAAGGTTACCCACGCCGACGGCAAGGACGCTGTGCTTGGCGACCCCACGGAGGCGGCGTTGATCGTGGTGGCAGAGAAAGCCGGTTTGAAGGAGGATGCGCTGGAAGCTGAGTTCCCCCGCATCAGCGAGCAGCCCTTCGACAGCGCGACCAAGCGTATGGTCACCGTGCACCGGACGCAGCAAGGCGGTCTGATCGCGTTTGTGAAAGGGTCACCCGCCACCCTGCTCGCGGCCAGCGTCTCCCAGTTTCGCGCCGACGGCGTAACGCCTCTTACCTCTGAGGATCGCACTCACTTTGAGAAGCTGAATCAAGATCTGGCCGGGGCGGCGCTGCGCGTGCTCGCCCTCGCGTATCGCGATTTGCGCGAAGGCCAGAGTGAAACCGGCGCCGATGTCACGAAGGACCTGATCTTCGTGGGCCTCGTGGGCATGACCGATCCCCTCCGCGAAGAGGCGAAAGCTGCGATCGCCACCTGTCGTGAAGCTGGCATTCGTTCGGTGATGATCACCGGCGACCAGCAGATCACCGCGGCGGAGATCGCCCGCCAGCTCGGTATTGATCGGGATCTCAATGGCCAACCGCTCCGGGTTGTGCACGCGCGTGAGCTGAGCAATCTCGACGCTGCGGGATGGCAGCGGACTGTGAAGGGAGCGGCGGTCTTCGCTCGCGTGTCGCCCAAGCACAAGCTTCAGATTGTCGAAGCGCTTCAGGCGCAGGGGCAGATTGTGGCGATGACCGGCGACGGTGTGAACGACGCTCCAGCCTTGAAGAAGGCCGACATCGGTGTCGCAATGGGAATCAAGGGCACGGAGGTCGCCAAGGAGACGGCTGACATGGTCATCGTCGACGACAACTTCGCCACAATTGTGCACGCGGTCGAACAAGGACGGATCATCTATGCGAACATCCTCCGATTCATCCGCTACCTCTTCTCGTGCAATCTCGCTGAGATCTTGACCGTCTTCACGGCTCTGATGATTGGCTGGCCGCTGCCCCTCGGTGCGCTTCAGATCCTCTGGCTGAACATGATCACGGATATTTTCCCTGCGCTCGCATTGGCCCTTGAGCCTTCGGCGCCCGGCATGATGAGCCAGCCTCCGCACGATCCGAAGGCCCCTCTACTCCCGGCGCGCCTTTTGATCATGATCAGCTGGCAAGGGGTGCTGCTCGCCGCGGTCACGTTGTTGGCATTCTTCCTCGGAATGCGAATGTACGGTACCGAAGACGAGGGGCTAAAGCATGCCATCACCGTGACGTTCATGACGCTTGCGCTCGCGCAGGTCGTTCACGTCTTTAGTTCACGCTCGGAGACGCGCTCGGCATTCGACGCACGTCTTTTCAAGAACGGCTGGCTGTGGGGTGCCGTGGCGCTTTGCATTCTCTTGCAGCTGGCCGCCGTTTATGTTCCATTCCTGCGTTCGATCCTCGATACCGTTCCGCTCGGCGCGAACGATTGGGGCGTCGTGGCTGGATGCGCTCTACTGCCGCTCGCGATCGTAGAAATTGTGAAGTTGGTCCAGCGCCGCTTCGCGCGGGCGTGAGCGACCGGCGGCTCGGGACGCGTCTGACCTAACAAGGTGCGCGCGAAACGCCGCTTGAGCACGCTAGGATTGTCTGGATGAGTCGCTTCGTTTCGCGGCTGTCCCGGACCTGGATCGAGACCACGCCAGCCTCTTTGGCCGGATAATCGTTGCCGCCGGGGAACAGAGCGTCCCCGATGAAGAGCATCTCATTGATCGAAATGCCGAGCAGATCGCGGAGCTTTCTGATCCCGTAAGCCTTGTCGATGCCCGGCTTGGTGACGTCAATGGACGTCGTGCCGCCGAGGCGAACGGAAAACTCGGGGATGAGCTTCTCGAGAAGCGCCTTCATTCGCTTTCGCTTGGCGAAGTCCGGATCCCACTTCTTCTTCTCTTCGAGGGGAGCCTCTTGGCCCAGGGCGGAGAAGGTGATCTGGCTGCCGCGGTCCTCGATCACCTCGCCCCACGCACGAGATGCTGCGAGGCTGGACGACTCGACGACTGATTCGAGCGCGGCGACGATTTTGTCTCTCTCTGCGCCCGCAAAGTCCTCCAAATAGAGAAGCTTCCAATCGCCCTCGTACCGATAGAACTTGGTGCCGCAGGTTGGTAACAGGGCGAGAGCATTCAAGTTCGCGTCAGGCGGAAGATGCGAGATCACCTGCTTCTGAAATTGTGGCCAATTGCCGCCGGAAATGATCGCCACCCGGGCGATCTGGAGAAGGCTGCCGAGCAGCCCCGCCATCTCTGGATCGACCGCGGCTTTGCTCTCTGCGATGGTGCCATCCAGATCGAAGACCACAAGTTTCTTGGGGAGGACTCTCAAGCCCTTTTCTGCGAGAGTCGCTTCGCCCGCTTCGCCCGCTTCGAGTGCCTCGGTGTATTTCCCAAGGCACGCCGCGCGGTTGCAAATCGCTCGATGCGAGAGAGCTTGTTGCGCCGCCGCCACGTTGGCCTTCTCGCCGCGCCAAATCCCTAACGCCGGCTCTTGGAGCGCGCGCGCAAACGAAAACGTGAGGGCCCACGGCAGGCCCGACTTGAATCGAACATGCATGGCATTGAGCCGTGCCGACGCGAGCGCGCTCGGTTGCCCGCCGGACAAGAATGCCACCGCCGGGACCGCGGCAGGAACGGCTCGCAGCAGACAGCTTACGGTGGCCTCAGCCACTTCGTCGACGGACGCTGGTTCCGGACAGGTGGATCCGGGAAGCACCATGTTGGGCTTGAGGATCAGCCCCTCCAGCATCACGCGCTCTTCGTAGAGGTGGTGGAAGACCGCACGGAGAACAGCCTCCGTCACTTCGCCGCAGCGCTGCAGGGAGTGATTGCCAGCCATGAGCACCTCGGGCTCGACGATCGGCACGAGGTTGGCTTCCTGGCAGAGCGCCGCGTAGCGGGCCAAGCTCAGAGCGTTCGCCTCGATAGCGCCCCGGCTGGGGATCTCATCGCCTACGGTGAACACCGCCCGCCACTTGGCAAACCTCGCGCCCATTTGCGAGTACTCGACCAACCGATCGCGCAGGCCATCCAAACCCTCCGTGACCTTTTCTCGCGGGTGACCGGCTAGATCCTTGGCGCCGGTATCCACCTTGATCCCGACCACGAGCCCCGCGCCGGTGATCGCCTCGACGAACGGAGTGCCGTCGCTGGTTCGCTCCCGGATTGTCTCGTCGTAGAGAATCACGCCGCTGATGGCTGCTCCGAGGTTGGGCGTGCGGATGAGCCACTCACGATACGCGCGGCGCATCTCCTCGGTCTGGGGGATCCCTTTTTCAGAAAAACGCGCGTTGCACGTGGGAGTGCTTTCATCCATCGCGAGCAGGCCTCTCGACCCGAGGGCAAGCGCGGTCGCGGTGTCGATCAGCTCCTTGGCATTCACGAGGGCTGCCCCCACTTCCAGTTGCGGATCTCGGGGAGATCCTGACCGTGCTTGTTGATGTACTGCCGATGCTCGAGAAGCTTGTCCTCGAGCTGTTGCTTGAGATAGACGCCTCTATCGCCGGTTTCGGGCAGGCGGTCGATCACATCCATGACGAGGTGGAAGCGGTCCAAGTCGTTCAGAACCGTCATGTCGAACGGCGTCGTGATCGTGCCCTCTTCTTTGTAGCCCCTAACGTGGATGTTCTCGTGATTCGTACGCCGATAGGTGAGTCTGTGAATCAGCCACGGGTAGGCGTGGAAAGCGAAGACAACCGGTCGGTCCTTGGTGAACAGCTCGTCGAAGTCGACGTCGTTCAACCCGTGGGGGTGCTCGGTTCGAGGTTGCAATCTCATGAGATCGACCACGTTGACCACGCGGATCTTCAGGTCTGGAAGGCGCTCGCGGAGAATGGAGACTGCTGCGAGCGTTTCCAATGTGGGGACGTCGCCACAGCACGCCATGACCACGTCGGGCCGAGCGTCTTGGTCGTTGCTGGCCCACTGCCAGATACCGATGCCCTCAGCGCAGTGCTTGGCGGCAGCATCCATCGTCAGCCACTGCGGCGCGGGGTGTTTACCCGCGATGACGACGTTGACGTAGTGACGGCTGCGCAGGCAATGGTCCATCACGGACAAGAGACAATTCGCATCGGGCGGCAAGTAGACACGCACCACCTCGGCCTTCTTGTTGACGACATGGTCGATGAAGCCGGGATCCTGGTGCGTGAAACCGTTGTGATCCTGACGCCAAACATGTGAGGCCAAAAGGTAGTTCAGGGAAGCAATCTTCCGACGCCACGGCAGTTTCGACGTCACCTTGAGCCACTTGGCGTGCTGATTGAACATCGAATCGACAATATGAATGAACGCCTCGTAGCAGTTGAATACGCCATGTCTTCCGGTGAGCAGATAGCCTTCGAGCCAGCCCTCGCACTGGTGCTCGCTGAGCATCTCCATCACGCGTCCCGTCGGCGCGAGAAATTCGTCGTTCGGCGCGACCCGAGCGTCCCATTGGCGCTGCGTCACTTCGAACAGCGCCCCGAGGCCGTTGGACAGCGTTTCGTCAGGGCCAAAGACACGAAAATTTCGAGCTTCGCTGTTCAGCTTCGCGACGTCGCGTAGGAAAGGCCCGAGTACGTGCGTGTCGCCAATCCCTTGCGCGCCCGGCCTCGGCACGGCCGCCGCGTAGTCGCGGAAGTCCGGCATGCGAAGATCGCGGAGCAGACTGCCGCCGTTTGCGTGTGGGTTTTTGCCCATGCGTCGCGTGCCCTTCGGCGCCAGCTCGGCCAGCTCGGGCATGAGGCGCCCTTGCCGATCGAAGAGCTCATCGGGCTTGTAGCTCTTTAGCCAAGTCTCAAGCGCTTTCAAGTGTTGGGGATGCTCAGCGTTAACCTTAAGCGGCACTTGATGCGCCCGGAACGTGCCCTCGTTCGGCACACCGTCGACGAACTTGGGCCCGGTCCAGCCTTTGGGGGAATTGAGGACGATCATCGGCCAGCGCGGACGCACGTGATTGCCGTGGAGGCGCGCGTCGGCTTGGATCTTTTTGATCTGCTTCACCGCTGTATCGAGCGCCGTCGCCATCGCTTCGTGCATCAGGTCAGGCTCGTGTCCCTCGACGAACAGCGGCGTCCAGCCGTAGCCGCGGAGGAGCTGCTCCAGCTCTTCATGCTCGATGCGCGCCAGAATGGTCGGGTTGGCAATCTTGTAACCGTTGAGATGCAGGATCGGTAACACGGCACCGTCGGTTTCCGCATCCAGAAACTTGTTCGAATGCCAGGCCGTGGCAAGCGGTCCGGTCTCCGCCTCGCCGTCGCCGATCACGCAGGCGACGATCAGATCTGGATTGTCGAATACGGCGCCGAACGAATGGCTGAGTGAGTAGCCGAGCTCACCGCCTTCGTGGATCGAGCCCGGGCACTCCGGCGACACATGGCTAGGAATGCCTCCCGGGAACGAGAACTGAAGAAATAGTTTTTGGAGTCCAGCCTCGTCCTGGCTGATGTCGGGATAGATCTCACTGTAAGTCCCTTCGAGATAGGTGTTGCCGACGATGGCCGGTCCGCCGTGGCCAGGGCCCGACACGTAAATCATGTCGAGGTCGAACTCCTTGATGACGCGATTCAAGTGCACGTAAATAAAATTTTGCCCCGGTGTCGTGCCCCAGTGTCCAAGGAGCATGTGCTTGATATCTGTCAGCTCGAGTGGGCGCTTCAGCAGCGGATTGTCGTAGAGGTAGATTTGCCCGACGGAGAGATAGTTGGCGGCGCGCCAGTAGGCGTCCATCCGGCGCAGGAGCTCTGGTGCGAGCGTTTTCGAGTTTGTGTTCATGGTTCACTTTCCTTTGGGGAGGCGCGAAGTCCGAGAGCGCGCGAGACCAACCTTGCAATCATGAGTTCTTCGTTGGTGCGAATGACGCGCACGCTGACCCGGCTTCGATCCGCGGAAATTACGCCAGCAGACTCCGCGTTTCGGGAGTCGTCGAGTTCGATCCCGAGGAAACCAAGCCCGTCACAGATGCGCGTGCGGGTCTGTGGCGCGTTCTCGCCGATGCCGCCAGCGAACACCACCGTGTCGAGGCCGCGAAGCACGGCTGCATAAGCCCCAAGCCACTTTTTTGCCTGCTGGCAGAAGAGCGCTATGGCGCCACTACCCAGATGTGCGAGGACAACGCGCCCGTTCGCGGCCGTTTCACCAAGACGTGCCAGCTCTTGCATCAGGAAGGAGTAGGAAAGCCCGTGAAACCCGTAACGGCGAACGCCTTGCGTTTCGTAACGCCGTGGGATGGGCAGGAGACGCGCTACTCGTGGCATGTCGTGGTGAAACACGGTGTCGAAGCAGGCGGCTTGGGGCGTTTGCGGGAAATGACGGGAGAGCTCCTCGATCAGAAGAAGCTCCGCGGGCAGGTGCTCGGGATCGAAGGGAGTGAGCCCACGCAGGTCTTCGATGATCGAAGGCGTGAGCCGCTGCGGCTCCCAGTACTTCGCTCCGCCATGTACCACGCGGTGACCCACTGCCGCGAGCGCCTCGGGGGGGATATGCTCGCTGAGCCACGCCATGAGCACGCGCACGGCCCCCGCGCGGTCCGGCAGCGCCATCGATCGCGAGAGGTCGTCGGAGCCCGTCGAGCCGTGGACGGTGAAGGACCGCTCGGGCTGGCCTATCCCGTTGATCGCTCCTTTCAGCAGCCGCAAAAGCGGATCGCCCACTTCGAAGACTGAGAACTTGAAGCTCGACGATCCGCCGTTGATGGTCAGGATGCGCGACCTGGGAGCCGGAATCATCGCAGCCATCGGGCGCGCGCCTCTTCGGTTTGCTGTGATGGTGTTCATTTTCCTTTCATGCGCAGCACCTGGGTGGTGGGGCCTACGATGACCATGTTCCTGTCGGATTAGTTGCAGGATTGATGCCATCGTTTGGCGCGAGATGTCGCTCACGCGAGATTAACTGCTCTACTGCTCTCAATTCTTCATGTCTGGGTCGGTTTCCCGGGTATTGGCAAGGGCAGCCCCGTATCGAGTGCTTCGCGCGCCAGCGCCAACCGGCGCTCAATGCGGGCCCTGTCGTGGGGGGACTCAATCGTGCGGCGGCCGAGCTCGGCGATGCATTCCACCTGTTCCCGGATCGACTGTCGCCGGCCCGGGCTGGCCGTCATACTGGCGATGGTGCGCAGTGCGCCCAGCATCCGCAGCATGATGCCGAGATTGCCCCTGGCACTTTCCCTGATTTGATCGAAGGCGTCCGACAGCAGGCTTTGAAAGCTCGGTCCGACGGCGATAACTCGCAGTTCCCCTTGCTCGTAGCGATGGGACCCAGGAATATGCTGGGGTGCCAGCCGGACCAGAATCATGGTTAGGTAATCCACGCACGTCACGGCGGTTGTGGTGTCGTTGACGCCGGGCGAGAGTGCTTTCAACGCCACATCCACCAGCTGCCGGATGCCAAAGGCCGCGTCCTGTTCCAGTGTGCGATAGCTGCTGAGGCTAAAGGTCTCCTGCAGTGCGGCTGCCGTCTTGGGGTCCGGCGGATTTTCGAGACCAAGCGAAACCAACGCAGTGTTCTCGACCACGAATTCGCCGATGCCTCGCTCCATCCGCACGACGGTTTTATGCTCGCGCGCCAGTCGCAGGAGCGCGGCGTCGTCCACGGTCTGAATGTAGCCGCTCTTCCGGGCCGGCACGGCCTGCCACGTTCGCCCGTTCAGCGGGAGCGGCGACGGATCATCATCGGCTTCGGCTGCGCCGTGGCCCCGTTGTTGCGGAAATAACCGGTCAATGGCCTGGACAGTTTCGTTAGCGACGGACGAAATGATGCTGGATGCCTGGATCGAGGAGGCAACGTGATGAATGAACAAGATGAGCACACCCACGCCGCCGACCGCCAGCACGAAGCCGAAGAAGACCGCGAGGTTTGGAACAAATGCGCCCTCGTCTCCGCCACGAATGGTGCGCAACACGATCAAACAATACGTAAAAATGCCGGCGAAGATTCCGAGCACAGCCTGCGTGAGGC
>ENA-ORBV01004478-ORBV01004478.1-microbial-mat-metagenome-genome-assembly--contig:-NODE-4478-length-26806-cov-6.610012_pt1 | contig 26806 bp, 21 predicted proteins | sample MGYA00237777_ERZ505514 | MGnify/ENA primary metagenome ERZ505514 (study PRJEB26160, sample SAMN06269048) | microbial mat metagenome | isolation source: Oligotrophic lake microbial mat | place...
CCAGATTGATTAGCGTCAAGGCCACCGTCAGGATACCGGCCATGAGCCCCAAGGACCGCAAAACTGAGCGCCACAGCAGCTCTGTATGGGACTGGCCGGCAAAGAACGCCGCAAGGCACGTGAAGGGAATGAAAAACATCGGATCCAACATCGCCGGACCCAGCTGCGCCGCCAGCATGATGCCGATCACCAATGCCGCAGCGATTGCAAGGAGCGTTTGCACTAGCGTTTGTCGACGACCACGGCGCCGTTCTTCATGACCCAGCGTACGTTCTTCATCATCACTTCGATATCGGTGAGCGGATCCCCTTCCACCGCCACGATATCGGCAAAGAAGCCCGGGGCCACTGCGCCGAGGCTCTTTTCCATGCCCAACATCTCCGCCGGCACAACGGTCGCCGATTGCAGCGCCTGTTCATTACTCATGCCGAGCTTCACGAACCAGCCGAGTTCCCGCAGGTTGAGTCCGAAGCCGTTGAACACAGCGTCCGATCCCGCCACCATACGCACACCGGCTTTGAAAGCCTTGCGCGCGGTTTCGAAGTTGCGCCCAATATAGGCGTTCAAATTGTCCTTCGCGCCGACCGGAAACTTGTAGATACCATCGGCGTTTTCGACATAGTAACGATTGTGATCGATGGTCGGAACATACCAGATCTTCTTGCGCGCAAGCTCGGCGATCGTCTCGTCATCGAGATCCGTCGCGTGCTCGAGCGTGTCGCAACCCGCGCGGATCGCATCGCGGGCACCGGAAGGGCCATACGAATGGATCGCCACTCTGCGCCCCGCCGCGTGCGCCGTATCGACAATCGCCTTCATTTCGTCGTAGCTCACCGTCTGATTTCCGGTCACATTGTCGAAGCCCCCAGTGGACCCGAACACCTTCACCCAATCCGAGCCGCTTTCCAGCACGGCCTTCAGCGCGTCCTTCAGCGCATCGGGGCCCTTGTTGGCAGAGGATCCAATGCCGCTGCCCGAAACGAACATCCGGGGCCCCACCATCGCACCCATGTCGATCAGGTCGCGCATGGCGATATCCGCACCGCCGCTGGCATGCAGATCGCGAACGGTGGTCACTCCCGCTTCAAGCGTCTTTTTCGCATTCGCTTGCGCCAGAAACACAGTCATGGCTACGTGCCGACGCGGCTGTCGATTGGGAATCGTGCCAGACTTGGGGTCCCAATAGTAGGTGATGTGCGTGTGGGAATCGATCATCCCAGGCAGGCCGGTGTAGCGGCTCAGATCGATGATCTCAGCGCCAATAGGGATCTTGCCGTTCGATTCGACACTGGCGATCTTCTCGCCATCGACCAGGACAATGGCATTCGGAACGACCCGATGACCGTCCCAAAGATTTCCAAACCGGATCGCCTTCGGAGCGGCCGTCGCGTGGAGGCAGAAGAGCAGAAGAAGCGCAGCGCGAGAGTTTACAACCATTGAACGATACGATAAGCAGCCCATGAACAAACATACGCCAGAAAACCCATGTATGCGAACTGCGCCGCCGGCCACTTCCACGATCCAGTCTCGCGCCTCACTACCGCTAACGTCGACATGCACTGCAACGCGAAAGCAAAGAAAACCATCAGCGATACCGAACCTGCCGGCGTCAGATCTCTCTTCAGCGCTGTCTGCAGCGTTTCAGGTTTGGCATCGTTGCCGCCTTCGATGCCGTAGATCGTCGCAAGCGTCCCCACCACCACTTCACGGGCGGCGAGCGAGGTGATGAGCCCGATGCCGATCTTCCAGTTGAATCCCAGCGGTTTGATCGCGGGCTCGATGGATTTGCCAATCATTCCCGCAACGCTATCGCCGATTTCCGGCGCGGATCCATCGGCCTTGCGGGGAAAGTTTGCCAGCACCCACAGGCAAACGGCCACCATCAAAATCACGGTTCCGGCCGAACGCAAGAAGACCATTGCCCGGTCGTAAAGCCGCAGCCCGAGTCCACGCAGAGTGGGCCATCGATACGGCGGCATCTCGAGAATGAACATCACTCGATTCGATTTGAGAATCGTCGACTTCAAGAGCTTCGCGGTAAAGATGGCGGCGAGAAAGCCAAGCGCGTAAAGCCCCAACAGCATCAGCGCCTGCGTTCCAAAGAAGCGGCCTAGTATTTCGTGGTCGGGAATGAACGCGGCGATCAAGAGTGCGTACACCGGCAATCGCGCGGAACACGTCATAAACGGCGCGACAAAAATCGTCGCTAACCGATCGCGCGGATTCTCGATGGTGCGCGCGGACATGATCGCAGGCACCGCGCAGGCATAGGCCGAGAGCAGCGGAATGAAGGCCTTGCCTTGCAGCCCGAAGCGCGCCATCGTGCGATCGGCGATTAGCGCGGCTCGTGCCAGATAGCCGGAATCCTCGAGGATCCCAATGAACAGAAACAGCAGCAGAATCTGCGGTAGAAAGACGAGCACGGCACCAACGCCGGTCCAGATGCCGTCAATCAGCAGGCTCTTGAACGCGGATTCCGGCAGGTGCGATCCGATCCAGGCGCCACTTGCGGCGATGACCTTTTCCACCGCATCCATTAACGGCTGCGCCCATTTGAAAATCGATTGAAAGACGGCGGCAACAACGGCCAGAAAAACAAGCGGTCCACCGATGGGATGCAGAAATACCGAGTCGAGCCGACGTGTCCATAACGGCGGCGCCGGAGCACGATAGTCGGCTCGCTGGCCCACAATACCGGCCCACTTGTGGCAACTGGGGACATCCTGCAGTACAGGCAGTTCCACCCGGCGAACCTGCCGTGGCGCACCGACGATTGTGGTTCCTGCAAGAAACTGCCAGACCTTTTCGAGACCTTCACCCTTAGCGGCGGAAATCATCGCGACCGGCGCGCCGAGTTCGCTGGCGAGGATCGCAGCGTCCAGATCGCCGTGGCGCTTGCGCAGATCGTCCACCATGTTGAGGATGACCAGCGTCGGAAGCCCCAGGCTCAATACCGGCGCGGCCAAGAGAAGGTGACGCGACAGGTTGGTGCTATCGAGAATCAACAGCACGGAATTGGGGCGGGGCAGCCCGGCCATCTTACCGGTAAGGACATCGCGTGTCACGCGCTCGTCGTCCGACCGCGGACTCAAGCTGTAGACGCCGGGCAGATCGACGAGCGTAATTTCACGATCTTCACCGGGCAACTTCGCTTGGCCGAGATGATGTTCCACGGTGACGCCAGGGAAGTTCGCGACTTTTTGCCGTAGCCCTGTGAGGCGATTGAAGAGCGTGGTTTTGCCCGCGTTCGGAGGCCCGACGATGGCGACAAGACTCTGCTTCGGCCCCAACGCGTTAGCAATCGCGATGGGACTTTCGTCGGCGCTGTGGCAATCGCTCATCGGCGTGGATTGATTCTAGATGGTACGGGTGATGCGCATGCAGGCCGCTGTTTCGCAACGGATTGCGACTTCGCTCCCGCCAACGCGAAAGACGCGAGGACATCCGCCAGGGGCCGTGCAACCTGGAGTGACAATGGTTCCGGGCAAAAAGCCCATTTCCATCAGACGCGTCGCATGATCTTCTGGCAGATCGATCGCTTCGAGAAGTCCACTCTCGCCAGCCCTGAGATCCAGGAGTGTTTGCGGTTGCGAGTTATTGACAACGAGTTGCATCTGCTTGTGCTCAGTATGCCCCCTGGGATGGTTCGATGTCAAGTTCTACATACAAGTGAGTTGCAAGTAGGGGTACTCATTCGTGGTGCATCGCCTCATACGCTTTCACGTATTTTTCCACCTTCGGATGCGACGTCACCCACTGCGGCGCGGCATCCGCATTCGCGATCCGGCTCGTCGTCACCGCCACCATCCGCAGCACCGCTTCCATATTCGCGTAATCGAGCTTCTCCCAATGATCGCTGGGACGATGATAATCGGGAAAGATCCACGCCGTGCACAGCGTCAACGCCGGAACGCCGGAATCCGCCAGCGCCTGATTGTCGCTGCGTCCAAAGAACAAGTCGCTGTTCTTCTCGTGCTTCCATGCCTCAACTCCCGTCGCCTTGCCGGATGCAATCAATACATCGCCGATCGTGGTGTAATCGAAGCCAGACGCGGTGACCTTGCCCGCAGTGGAGGCACCGTCGCTATCATCCGTGCGACCCATATGTTCGAGATTCAAGTTGGCCGCCGTATCCTTCAAAGGAAAGACTGGATGCTTGACGTAATAACGGGAGCCGAACAAGCCCAGTTCCTCGCCGAAATACGTCATGAACACCAGCGTCCGTCGAGGACGCTCTTTCATCCCCGCGAACGCCTCACCCAAGGCCAGCACCGATGACACGCCGCTCGCGTCATCGTTCGCGCCATTGTTGATTCGGTCGCCATCGCCTCGCGGAGAAATACCGAGGTGATCGTAATGCGCCGTCAGCAAGACCGCTTGATTCCGCAATACGGGATCGCTACCGGTCAACTTCGCGATCACGTTCCGCAGTTTGAGCGGCTCTTCCACCGGAGCCGCGGCGTTCAAACTCAACTTCGCTTCGGTCGCCCCAACCGGTAGTTCGCCCGCGTATTTCGTGAACTCCAAATCGGACGTCACCACCACGGGCACAACCTGAACGGCATCCGCCGCGCGCAAGCGAGACGGCTGGGTCGAGATGAAGCCGGAGGTCAAAATCACTGCGGGACCCATTGCCAACAGAGCATCTCTCTTGGCCGCCAAGCCCGGAACTCGCTGCGACGTCAACAGCACAACTGCCTTACCTTTCACCGTCGCCGCATCGGGCAGCACGGCGGTTTCATCCGCGAGCGAAATCTTCACTACGTCGAGACTCGTAAGCTGCACCGCCCCATTGAACGAAGCCATCACCTTCGCGCCAGTCGATTCCCAAGCCTTGCCATCCGGCAACTCGACGCGAATCTTGAATCCTTCCATCGGTTGCGTCACTTTCACATACGGCGCGTTTTGGAAGTAGGTGCCATCGTCACCGGCGGGTTCGAGTCCCGCGCGACGAAACTGCGCTGCAATGTATTCGCCTGCGATCTCCAACCCGCGCGACGGTGTGCCGCGGCCTTCGAGCAAGTCCGACGCGAGAAACGAGACGTGCCCCTTCATCGTGTTGGCATGGATCGCCGCAGTGACCTTGGCCTCTTCCGGCGACAGATCCGCCAACAGCAACAACGAAACAAACGCGATCATTCGGATTGCACTCCACTCAAAAACTCACGAACCTCAGCTTCCACGCCAGGAGCGCAAACCACACCGGAATGTTCCCAGATGCTGCGCGTTCCCTTGAGGTTCATGAAGCATGCACCGGCTTCTTCGGCAATCACTTGGATCGCGGCAAAATCCCAGGCTTCGGCCTTGGGTTCGATCCAAACATCCGCCTGCCCGCAGGAAACCATCATCGCATCCTGCGCGCCACCTAGACAGCGAAACGCCCAGAATCGCGCCAGAAAGGCCAGCCAGTCGGCACTATCCGCACGCTTAGCGATCTTGTTGCCGACGTTCAACATCAACACCGAATCGGAAATCGCCTGCTTGTTCGAAGGCTGTATTCGGGTGTCGTTGCAGTACGCACCAAGTCCGCGGGCAGCGGTCCAGGTCTGTTGCAGCATTGGGAAATGCGCGACGCCGACCTTCACTTCGCCTTCGACCTCGAGCCCGATCAGGACACACCAGAGGAGGTTGCCGCGGACGAAATCGCGGGTTCCGTCGATGGGGTCGATGATCCATTGCCGTCCGGATTTCGACGCTGTTGCCGAACCCTCTTCACCCAAAATGCCATCGTCGGGAAAGTGATCGTTCAACAATCCCGCAATGATCATCTCGCCCTCTTTGTCGGCGATGGTTACCGGCGACCGATCGGGCTTCGTCTCCGCCGTTACGCCCGCGCGTTGGATGCGCAGGGCGTTGGCAGCGGCCCGATGGGCGGCGACTCTCGCCCAATGAAGCTCACGCTCAAAACTCATAGAGGCTTCAATCGAATGTTGCGGAACTCGACATGCGATCCGTGACCCAGAAATCCGAGATGGCCCGTGTTACGCAACATGCCCGGATGTTCTTTGATCACCGCCGGATCTTTCACGTCATCGAGGTTCGCATCCACAATCGTTGTCCCGTTGAGCTTGATCGTGATCTTGCGTCCATTGGCGGTGACTTCCTCGTAATTCCATTCGCCCACAGGCTTCAGAAATCCGGTCTTCGCCGCAACGATACCGTAGACCGATCCGTGATACTGGGCGGGCTTAAGCCAGCTCTTGCCGTCTTTTTTATACAAATCGTTGTCGTGATCGAGAATCTGCAGTTCCATGCCCGCATACGCCGCATCGCCCGTCAACGGCGCACGGATACCCAGGCCATTGTTCCCACCGGCGGAAAGCTTGAACTCAAACCGCACTACGAAGTTCGCGTACTCGGCTTCGGTGAACAGATTGCCCCCGCCTTCCACCGGGCAAACGATCGTGCCGTCTTTCACCACATAACCCGGCCCGCGGCCCTTCACGAGCGTCCACCCGTCGAGTGTCTTGCCATCGAAGAGCGGCTTAAAGCCAGGTTCCGCTTGCTGTTGCGCGAACGCCACAAGCGCGGTTGCGAAGAATATGGATTTCATCATCTATTGAGACTTCCTTAGTTGGCGGATGGTTTCACGGGGTTGCCCGTGCGTACAGATTCTTTGAGGGCCATACAATTCCCATCATTCCCATCAATGAGAACCGCCGCATTTGCGATCTCGAATCTCATCGACATACGGCCTGTCACCGGGCAGCACGAGCCCCTCTTTGACTATCTTTTGGTATTCGTCAAGAGCCCGCTGCCGCATGCCGCAATCATTATTTTGCAGTGCAGCCTGCTTGCCCAGAATCCTCACCAGCAAAAAGCGGCCTTCCGGATGATCGATGTCTTTCACAATCGCGTTCGCGAGCGATTCCGCTTCCACCATTCGCGCGTGATGCAGGCCGATGTCGTCGGGAACGGTTTCCAACGACTCGAAGAGCGCTCTCGCCAAGTCTCCGCGAGACTCGACATCGGTAGGCTCGCGACGCACGATTTCACGAAGCAAATCGAAGCATTCCTCAAAGCGCGCCCGCGCCGCACTCTGCTCACCGGACCGGCTCTCGGCAAGCGCGGCGATGACCATCAGACGCGCCTTGAGAATACTCACTTCCGGATTTCGATTCCTGGGCGAGGTATCGAGCCCGATCTTCGCATGGTCCAGCGCTGAGGCATAGTCTTTCTTGCCCAGGTACACAAACGAGAGCCGCAATTGAGCATTCGCGATTCCGACAGCGAATTCCGCGGTGTCCGTTTTTTCCAGCGCGTCTTTCAACACCGCATCCACTTCGAAATCGGAGACTGTCTGCCCCATCCGCGCAAGAATCTCGATGCGCTGAAAACGGCATCCAATCGCGACGATGCCCCCGGAATCGAGATCGATCGTCGGAGCCTTCACAATGCAATCTTCCGCGGCCTTCAAGGCTTCAGGCAGGCGGCGAAGCCGTTGCAGATCGCCTAGCATGCTGCGATGCGCTCTCCGCATGGCGTTCAGCATGACGCCATCGCGCCGGGCGGAACCAGAATCTTCCCACAATAAGTCGATGGATTTCCGATAGCAACGGATCGCACCGTCGTAGTCGCCAACATTGGTGGTGTTGGCTCCACCCAACGCATTGGCTATGTTGAAGTAGCCCAGAGCAAGACGTCGGCGCTCCTGCGCGTCGTTCGGATCTCTCTGCGCCAGCAGTAAATCGAGATGCGCCAAACCGAACCGCACCATCTTGCGGCGCAACGGCAATGAACCTGGAACTGCGGCCAACTGCTGAGGCGCTTGCATTGCCATCAGGCCCGCAATCTCACGGGTCTCTCGTAGTTGAGCCTCCGCCCGGTTGCGTTCGCGCACAGTCTCCGCAGCCGCCCAGATGAAGGCGATCGAGCCTACGGCAACCGCGAAGCCAACCGCTGCGCCCAGCTTATGTCTCGCCATCCACTTCGACGCGAAATAGCTCCAATTGCCCTCGTGCGCGAGAACCGGCAATCCATCGAGGTGCCTTTGGACATCCGCCGCAAGTTGTTCCACCGAGGAATACCGCATGCTCGCTTCGGACCGAACGGCCTTTTCGACGATTGCATCGAGATCCAGATGGATGTTCTTATCGAGACTGCTGGGCTTCTGAATCGGAGTCTCTTCGATATGTTTCGCGATCAACTCGGGCGTAGTGAGATCTCCGAACTCCCGGCGGGTTCCCGTGAGGATCTCATACAGCAGCGCACCCAGCGAATAGATGTCCGTCGATGTCGTCACGGTCTCGCCACGCAACTGTTCCGGACTCGAATAGTGCAGACTCACCGCGCGATAGAGCGTATGGGTTCTGTCGCTCGAGTCGATCTCCGGGGAAAGCATCTTGGCGATGCCAAAGTCCAACAACTTGGGCTCGCCCTCTTGTGTCACAAGAATATTCGAAGGCTTGATATCGCGATGCACCACAAGGTGCCGATGGGCATATTGCACGGCACCGCAGATTTTGAGAAACACTTGCAGCCGATTCCGCAGGCTCGGATTCTTGCAATATTCCATGAGAGACTGGCCCTTATCGACCAGTTCCATCACCAGAAACGGAACCCCATTCACCGAGCCGCCGTCGAGCAACCGGGTGATGTTGGGATGGTCCAACTTCGCCAGAAGACTTCGTTCCACGCGCAGGCGCCGCGCGAACTCCGGCGACAAATTCGCGGTGCCAAGAATCTTTACCGCCGCGACCTGGGTGAATCCTTCGGCCGCGCGCATCGCCCGGTAAACCAAACCCATTCCGCCTTCGCCGATTTGATCGATCAGCTTCCATCCACCGGGAAGATCCGCCGGAATGGGGATCTTGGCGGCTTCCAGAAAGCCACTGGAACCGCCCTCCGCAAGCAGCATTTCGTCGACTTCGAGGCGTAACTCGGGATTGCCTTCGCAGACACGTCTCAAAAATACTTCGCGTTCTGCGGGAGCAAGGTCGAGAGCTTCGGAAAAGACATCGGAAATCCGCTGCCAGTTAGCCGGGGTCATGCCGCCGTCATTCTCCGGAACAGCCAAGTGCGTGCGACGACCCAATCCCGACGGATCGTAGGTTCGGAAACATCCAACATCTCCGCGATTTCTTTGTCGCTGAAGCCGCCGAAGAATCGCATCTCAACAACCTTGGCGCGACGCGGATCCATCTGCGCCAACTGGTCGAGGGCCTGATCGAGAATGCCCCAATCCAAGTCCTGTCCGAACGCGGAGGTGTCGATCTCGAAGTCAGCGTTTTCCATTGGAACATGCACACTCTCCGCTCCGCCGCGCTTGCCCGCTTGGCGTTTGCGCGCACGATCGACAAGCACGCGCCGCATCACACGCGCCGCGACGCTGAAGAAATGGGCACGATCCTGCAGATCCGGATTCGCCCCGCCAGCCAGCCGCATATAAACTTCGTGCACCAGCGCAGTGCCCTGCAGTGTGCTCTGGCCTTCTTTGGCAAGCAAAGATCGGGCAAGACGGCGCAGTTCGGCATAGACGATCGGCGTCAATTCAGTGAGCGCCTGCTCGTCGCCTTCCTTCCAACGTCTCAACAGAACGGTGACTTCGGCCATTTTTAGGTTCGGATACCAATGTATCAAAACAATCGAAACAGCCCCGGATGAACCAGGGTTGAAAGGTTCTGCGGCGAGAGATAGCTGCCCGATACCGTTCGATAGGTGAGACCCATCCCATGTTCTGTTGTCTAATAAGTTGAAGTGCACTATTTGAGAGTTCGTGACGCCCTGCTGTTGCTGTTCATCTTCGCCGCGGGATGCGGCAAACGGAGTCAGGATTTGCAGACCCGTGCGCTCGAAAAGCGACGCGTCTCCGTCGTGGAAGTGCGACGTTCCACGCTGATCGATGAGCTGACACTCACTGCCGAGTTCCAGCCTTTTCAGGAGGTGGAAGTCATGGCGAAAGTCTCGGGCTACATCCGCAAGATCGAGGTGGATGTGGGCCAGCGCGTGTCGCAAGGACAACTACTGGCAACGGTCGAAGTGCCTGAAATGGCCGACGATATCGCGAAGTTCTCGGCTTCCATCGAACGCAGTCAGGCCGAACTCGCGCGGGCACGCAATGAGGTCAAGCGCACCGAAACCACCTATGAGATGACGCATCTTTCCTACACGCGTCTGGCTGCGGTGCATAGGACGCGCCCCGGCTTGGTCGCCCAGCAGGAAATCGACACGGCGCACAACCGCGATCTGCTCGCGGAATCCCAAATTGCGACCGCGAAGTCTTCTCTCTCAGCCGCCGAGCAAAGCCTCAAAATGCAGGAAGCCGATGCCGGGCGCGCAAAAACTCTGTACGCCTACACGCGCGTCACCGCACCATTCGATGGAGTCGTGAGCAAAAGATATCTGGACACCGGCGCGATGATTCAGGCCGGGACAAGTTCCCACACCCAAGCCATGCCCGTCGTGAGGATCTCGCAGACGCACACCTTGCGGCTCGTGCTGCCCGTGCCGGAATCCGCGGTCCCCAAATTGCGGGTTGGCATGCCCATTGAGATCCGCGCGAAGGCTCTCGACCGCACGATCAACGGACGCGTCTCACGGTTCACCGGACGGATCGACGCAGCGACCCGCACCATGCAAACCGAGGTGGATGTCCCAAATCCGCAAGGTCTTCTCGCGCCCGGCATGTTCGCCCAGGCAGTGCTGCGGATCGACGAACGCGCCAATGCTTTAGCGGTTCCGCCAACGGCCATCGACACCGAACACGGCAAGCACTCGGTGCTGTTGGTGACGCGCGACGGGCGCCTCCTGCGGCGAGCCGTCGAGACCGGCATCGAAACAACCGACATGGTCGAAATCCGCGGGGGATTGACGGATGGAGAGACCGTCGTCAGCGGTGGACGCGGCCAATTGAAAGAAGGCCAGGTCGTCGAGCCGAAGCGTCAGGAAGCGAAGTAGCCATGTCTCGCTTCGCCATCAAAACTCCCTATTTCATCGTGGTCTGCTGCCTGATGATTGCGGTCGTCGGATTGACAGCGGTGATGCGGATGCCCGTGGACATGTTCCCCGGCATTCAAATTCCCGTTGTCGTCGTCGCCACATTTTTCAACGGTATGCCGCCCGAACAGATTGAAGCCGACATCACCAGCCGCTTCGAACGCTTCTTCACGCTCGCCAGCGGCATCGAACACATCGAGTCGCGATCGCTGCCCGGCGTGAGTCTGATCAAGGTCTACTTTCAACCGGGCATGGATCCCGATGCGGCCGTATCCACCATCTCGAACCTTGCGATGGCGAATCTGCGCCGTCTGCCGCAAGGCACCTTGCCGCCCGTCGTGCTCAAGTTCGACGCATCCAGCTTGCCGGTTTGTCTGGTCACGTTACAAGGCGAAGGCCTCGATGAAATTCAGGTGCGCGACCTCGCGCAATATACGATCCGCAATCAGGTGGCCACCGTGCAAGGCGCGTCGGTGCCACAACCGTTCGGCGGCAAATACCGCCAAATCATGGTCTATGCGGATCCGCTCAAGCTCGAAGCACATCGTCTGAGTTTGATGGATGTCGTCCGCGCGGTCAACGATTCGAACCTCATCCTGCCCGCCGGCAACCTGCCCATTGGCAAGCTCGATTACAGCCTTTACACCAACAGTCAAGTGGATACGGTCGCCGAGTTGAACGAACTGCCTTTAAAGGTGGTGGATGGCGCTCCGGTGCGCGTTGCCGATATCGGCATTGCCCAGGACGCCGCACAAATTCAGACCTCGATCGTCCGCGTCAATGGTACGCGTAGCGTGTATGCTCCTGTGCTGCGCCAAGGCGGCGATTCCAACACCATCTCGATTGTAGAAGGCGTACGCAATGTGGTGGCGAATCTCACCGATGTCCCCGAACAGTTGAAGACAAGCGTCGCCTTCGATCAGTCGAAGTTCGTCAAAACCGCGATTTCCACGCTCATTCACGAAGGCGCCCTAGGACTCGCCCTCACGTCGCTCATGATTCTGGTCTTTCTCGGCAGCTTCCGATCCACACTCGCGGTGTTCTTCTCGATCCCGCTGTCGGTGCTGGCAACCTTCATGTGTCTCGCTCTTGGAGGAGGCACCGTCAATTCCATGGTGCTCGGCGGACTTGCTCTCGCATTCTCGCGCCTCATCGATAATTCCGTCGTCGTGCTGGAAAACATCCACCGCCGTATGGAACTCGGCGAATCCCCCGAAGAGGCCGCCACCAAGGGCGGGCAGGAAGTCGCGCTTCCCGTCTTGGCCGCGACACTCACCACCATTGTGGTCTTCTTTCCGGTTGTATTCCTCTACGGTGTCAGCAAGTTCCTGTTCACGGCTCTTGCGCTGGCTGTGGTCTTCTCGATGCTGGCTTCGTACGTCGTCGCGCTCACCGTCGTGCCGCTCTTCTGTGCACGATTCCTCAAGCCCCACGGCCATAACGCGGAACATCCTTCGTTGACAGACCGCTGGAACAACTGGTTCAATGCTACGTTCGACCGCGTGCTCGACATTTATGAACATCTTGTGTTGATCGCCGTGAGCCGGTCCGCGTTGACCGTGATTGGATTGCTCGTGCTCTGCGCGATCACGGCGGTGCTCTATCCGAAGCTCGACGTCGCGTTCTTTCCGCGCACCGATGCCGGACAATTTGTCGTGAACCTCAAGGCGTCATCGGGCACAAGGCTTTCCGCGACGGAAACGGAAGTAGAACAAGTCGAGAACATCATCCGCGAAATCATCCCTTCGGAAGATCTGGAAATGATCGTCGCCAACATCGGCGTCACGCCAGGCTTCTCGTCGATCTACACAAGCAATTCCGCTTCCCACACGGCATTCCTGCAGGTTGCCCTCAAAGACGAACATCGTACCGGCACCTTCGTTTATATGGAACAAGTGCGAAAACGATTGCAGGCCGATCTGCCGCACCTCACCACATTCTTTCAAACCGGTGGCATGGTCGACGCCGTACTGAACCTCGGCATGCCCGCGCCAATCGATGTGCAAGTCAGTGGCTCGAATCTCGAAGTCAGCCACAAGCTCGCGAGAGAACTCGCCGCAAGCATTGGCACCCTGCCTGGCGTGGCGGAAGTCTACATACCGCAAGATGTCGACTATCCGTCATTGCAGGTCATCATCGACCGAATGCATGTCGGCAAGCTTGGACTCACCTCGAAGGAAGTCATTCAGAATGTCATCACCGCGCTCTCGTCCAACCAGATGATCGCACCCAGCTATTGGGTGGATCCGAAGACCGGCACCGACTATATGTTGACCGTGCAGTACCCGGAACAATCGATGCGAACCCTCAACGATTTTCGCGCGATTCCGCTGCGTTCTCCGGGGCAGCCCGTGCCCGCGAGACTCGATGCGGTCGCACAGATCTCGCCAACGCTTGCGCCCACAGAGGTGGATCGCTATCAGTTCCGCCGAGTGATCGACGTCTACGTCCGCCCACAAGGCGAAGACCTCGGGCGCCTCGCCACCGGCATCGATCGTATCGTTTCGGAACTGAAGCCACCCAAGGGTACACGAGTCGCGCTGCGAGGCATGGTGCAAGGAATGCGGTCGTCTTTCCAAAGCTTTGGCCTCGGCCTCATTCTTTCGGTCGTATTGCTCTATCTGATTCTTGTGGCGCAGTTCAAGTCGTTTTCGGATCCAGTGCTTATTTTGCTTGCAGTACCTCCGGGGCTTGCAGGCGTGCTGTTGACGCTGCATTTTTCAGGCACTTCGTTGAATGTGATGTCGCTGATGGGCATCGTTATGCTCGTCGGTATTGTGGTGTCGAACAGTATCCTGCTGGTGGAATTCGCGCATAGACAACGAGAGACGATGCCTGTCATGGAAGCGATCGTTTCCGCCGCTCGCATTCGAATGCGACCTGTGCTCATGACATCGTTCGCAACGCTCATCGGATTGCTGCCCATGGCATTGAAGCTTGGCACCGGCAGCGAAGCCTACGCCCCGCTTGCCCGCGCGATTCTCGGCGGTCTGACGGTATCGCTCGCCGTGACGATCTTCATCGTTCCGGCCGGGTATCTGTGGCTCTACGGACGCCACAGCGCAGCCCCCACCGTCTTGCCGCCTGAATCCATACCCGATGCGGGAGAGGAACTCAATTGAGAACCATACTCTGCACCCTCTGTGCTTGCGTGGCCTTTGCGCAGGCGCCCGCCAGAAAACTCACGCTCTCCGAAGCAAGCGCCATGGCGTTACGAAACAATCCGCGAATCGCCCTGGATGCGCTGGCACCGGCAATGGCCGACGCGGCCACCACCGGAATCAGGTCCGCGCTCTATCCGGCAATCGTGGCGCAATCGTCGGCGGTCGCTGCGCTCAACGACAGCCGCCTTTCCGCCGGTGCGCTCAACAATCCGATCATCTTCAGCCGCCTCGCCTTCGGCGTGTCCGGCAGTTACCTGCTATCCGATTTTGGACGCACATCCAACCTCGTCGAAAGTGCCAAACTGCGAGCCGATTCCTTGCGCCAATCCGTGCAAGCCACGCGCTCCCAAATTCTCTTTGCCGTGCATCGCGCCTTCTTCTCCGCGTTGCGTGCTCGCAAAGTGAAGCAGGTTTCCGATTCCACTCTCTCGGCGCGCCAGTTACTGCTCGACCAGGTCGCGACGCTTTCAAAGAATGGACTCAAGTCCACGCTCGACGTCAGCTTCGCGGAAGTCAACGTGTCGGAAGCCCGGCTCTCGGTGCTGGGCGCACAGAACGAGTTCGACACTGCGATTGCAGAACTTTCGGCGCTGTTGGGATTCCCCGAACCCCAACCCTTCGATCCTGTGGAAGTGGACTTGGTCTCCGACACTCCGCCAACGGTTTCGGAACTGTCCGCCGAGGCTTTGAAAGGCCGCCCGGAAATGGCCGCGTTGCGCATCGAACGGGAAGCCGCAGTGCGATTCGCAATGGCGGAGGACAAGCTGTCGAAGCCCACGATCGCCGCGCTCGCCAGCGCAGGCGGCGCTCCGCTTCACAGCGATCGCCTCGTCAACCGCTACGCCGCCGCAGGTGTCACGCTCAATCTTCCGGTCTTCAACGGCCATCTGTTCGACGCCAGAAAGCTCGATGCCCGATTGCGTGTGCAGGCGGTGGATCAGCGCATCAAAGAATTCGAAAATGTCATCGCGCGTGAAGTGGCGATCGTTGCCATCAACGCGGATATGGCCTTTCGCCGTATCGCACTGACTTCTGAACTCGCGCGCCAATCCGCATCCTCTGTGGAACTCGCGCAAGAGCGTTACAATTTGGGGCTCAGTTCGTTTGTGGAACTCAGCCAGGCGCAACTCAACCAGACGACCGCCGAGATTCGAAACGCTGTAGCTCGTTATGACTATCAGATGCTGCGCTCGGCCATCGACTTCCAACTCGGCCGTCTGCGCTAGTTCGAAATCGCAGCGGTCAACGGTGTACCGGCTGGAAAATTCAGATCACGCCCCCGGCAGCTTCGACGATGGCATTTCGCTTCTTGGACGGCGATTTGTTGACGGCCGTATTGGTGGTCGTCGATGTTCGTAATGGCGCGCATCTCCGCGTGGATCGGATAGCCTGATGCGCGGCTTTCCTACATGTCCGCAGCCCCCCATGTATCACGCCAGCGCTGTAGATCTTCGCCCGAATCAACATCCCACCACTGACGCCCCAGCGCCACGCTCCGCCCGCAAGCTTCCACCGCACGAATCGTGTCCACCAGCGTATGCTCTGTCGACCAGCGGACGCCCTCGAACATTCGCGCTTCCACCGGCGCGCGGCAGGCGATCGCATAGTAGCCGCCATCCTCCGTCGGCCCCAGCGTCACATCCGCCTTCGATTCCAGAATCTCGCGCAAATACTCCGTCGGAAGCGTAGGTGCGTCGCTGCCGACAATCATCGCATGCGCGGACATTTTCATTGCATGCAACATCCGGTCGCCTAAATTTCCTTCACATTGCAATCGTCGTGCAACCTTCCACTCGCTCCACGCATCTGTAACCACGTCGGTATGTAGTTCGATGCTGGCAACTGCTTCAAATGATGAGATTTTCTTCATCATGAGCGTGGTAAATTGTAGGTGAATCTCCGCCGCTTCTCGAGGGGTCAGCGGAGGACAAAGCCGGGTCTTGACCCGCCCCGCTACAGGGGCCTTGGCAAACAGTGCGATGACGGAAGTCACTTGCAAATTGTAAACTGAAGTTGACTGTTCAAGGAGTGAATTCGACAATGAAAATGAGATGGCTCGGCTCGATGGGAATCGCTGCGCTTCTGATGAGCGGCACCGTGGCAATGGCCCAGGATGCGGCCAAAGGCAAAGAAGTCTTCGAACAGTGCAGTGTCTGCCACAACGCGGACTCCGACGAAAAGAAGATGGGCCCCGGCTTGAAGGGCCTCTACAAGAAGGCCAAGATGAAGAACGGCAAGGCTCCGACCGATGCCACCGTCGGTGCCATCGTCAAGGCCGGCGGCAACGGCATGCCCGCCTACGAAGACATGCTCAGCGCGCCCGAACTCAAGGATCTGATCGGCTACCTCAAGACTCTGTAGTACCCTGAAGAAACAACCGGGACGTGCCGCAACGTGCGTCCCGGATCCAACACCCCGATCTGAAGGGGACCAAGAAGTAACGGCTCTGGACCAGAGCATGATCGACGCGGCGAGGGGAGGCTTCCTGACAACAGGGCCTCCCCTCTCGCTTTTGCGCTGGGGGGATAGCATCGCGACGAAGCCTTCGGCCGTTGCAACGCACGATACAATCGGCGAGAAGGGTTCCTATGCGATTGATGCTTCCGTTCGCGTTGTATTACTCGGCTCTAGCTGCCGTGCAGCAAGCGGGAACAAGGGATGGTGCCGCGCCTGCTCTCGCGAAACTCATCCGCGAGACCGGACTCGATTCTGCGGAATGCTACAGAATTCGAGATTTTTCCATCGCCCGCGAAGACGCAAAATTCTATATCAACGACGGTTTCCTCATCTTCGGAAAGCAGTTGAAAGGCTCGCGGCTGGCCATTATGTTCAGTGGCGATGTGGAAGGCGGCGATGCGGAGGTGTTGATTTCTCCCCCTCATCGTGGCGAGCGCAGAACCCTGGCCAAGTTCACCGAATCGCCCACACTCAACGAACATTTCCGCACCGCTTTGTTTCTATTCACCGATGGCTCGGTCGAACAGATCCTGCAGGAGGTTCGAGGCAAAGGAACGAAGGCCACTGAGATGGGGCTGCTGTTGGAATCCAGGCATTCGCCGACCGTGCGCAATTTGCAAGAGAGCTTCGAGTTGCGGACGATGCTCGATCTGGAAAATCCCGCACGGGCGGAACAAGGCATTTTCTTCGCCACGGTTGGAACACAGCGACTGGGTGTATTCGATGTGGTGCACGATCCCATGGCGCGCGAGCAGATCATGGTGGGTCAATATGTGAATCGCGAACAGGGCGCGGTCTTCGACACCTGGACGAGCTTTGAATCTCAATCGATTCGCACGGGGCGAAAGAAGCGGCCCGAACAGACCTACACGGTCGATCGTTTCAAGATCGACGCGACGCTTGAGCCGGATCTCAATCTCAAGGTCATCACGTTGGCGGAACTGAAGACGATGACGCCCGGAGTGCGCGTCTATGCGTTCGAGACAACGGAACGGATGAGCATCGATGAAGTCAAGGTCGACGGGCAGCCGGAGGAAGTTTACCGCCGTCACTCCGCGCGCGAATCGGCGATGCGGGTGGCCGACAATGCGGTGTTTCTCGTCCTGCTTCCAGCAAGTTTCGACTCCTCGAAACCGCACACGATCGAGTTCCGGCATCAGGGGCATGTGGTTTTGCGCGCGGGCGAAAAGGTCTTTTTTGTCAGTTCGCGCGGCACCTGGTATCCGCACATGCGCGGCGAGTTCGCGACCTACGATCTGACGTTTCGCTATCCCAAGAATCTGGACTTGGTGTCCACCGGCGATCTCATCGACACCAGGATCGAAGGTGAGCAGCGCATCACGCATCGCCGGACATCGTCACCGATTCGCTTTGCCGGTTTCAATCTTGGAGAGTACGAAAGCGTGAAGGTCACACGCGGTGGATACACGATCGAGGTTGTCGGCAACAAACGGCTGGAACAGGCCCTGCTTCCTCGTATGCCTGCTTCTCAGCCTCCGCCACCGGCGTTTGGAGGTGGACGGCGTGGATCGGCGAATCCCAACACAGCGCTGCCCCCGATGCCCGCACCGGATCCCCTCGCACAGTTGCGGACGCTCGCAAATCTCGTTGTCGGTGCCTTCGAATCGATGGCGGCGGATTTTGGTCCGCCACCGATTCAGACATTGACTGTATCGCCGATTCCAGGGTCGTTCGGGCAGGGCTTTCCGGGCTTGGTTTATCTGTCCACCATGTCTTATCTGCGTCCAAGCGACATGCCGGTGGGTGTTCGTGAGCGCAGTCAGCAGCTTTTTTACACGGAGTTGCTGGCGGCGCACGAGGTCGCGCATCAGTGGTGGGGAAACTCGGTCACCGCGGACGGCTATCAGGACGAATGGCTGCAAGAGGCGTTGGCGAACTACGCATCGCTCATGTATATGGAAAAGCGCAAAGGCGTGAAGCAGTTGGAACCGGTGCTGAGTGATTACACGCGTCATTTGATGGCGAAGGAAGACAAGGGTACGGCGCTTGAGGCGGCGGGTCCGATCACGTTGGGTATCCGGTTGCAGAATTCGCACAGTGTCAATGCGTGGCGCGTGATCACTTATGAAAAGGGCACCTGGATCATTCATATGCTGCGGCGGCAAATGGGCGACGCGGCCTTTCGCAAGCTTCTGAGCACAATTGTTCGTGAGTACAAGCAGAAGCCGATTTCGACAGAGCAGTTCCGCAAGTTGGCGGCTTCGATGCTGCCTGCCGGTTCGCCGGATGCCCAATTGGACGTCTTTTTCGAGAATTGGGTTTATGGCACGGGCATTCCGTCTTTGAAGCTAAACATGAAGGCGTCAACGGGCTTGCGCGTTAGCGGGACAATGACGCAGAGCGGCGTCGGGCGGGATTTCGAAGTGGATGTTCCGGTGGAAGTGCATTTTGCCAAGGGCGCTGCGCAAACTTTTTGGGTAAGGACGGGCAATGAGCCAGTCGAGTTTGCTTTTCAACTGAAGCAGCCTGCGACGCGGGTCGTGATTGGGTCCGGAATTTTAGCACAGTAATCCTGGCCTATTCTTGGTTTGGTTTCGCTAGACAGGGCGAACCGGACAGGAGAACAAGCCAATGCCCACCACATCCACAATCGCCGCGATCTTCGTTTCAACAGCTCTATCGGTGGCACGGGCTTCTGACGTGACGGTTCACTGCCACAACGAGGCGCGGATCCCCGCTGCTAAGGCTTTGGCGCAGGCGATCGAGACAGCCAACAGTGCCATGCGGCGGGCGGAAGTAAAAGTGCAGTGGGTCAACTGCTATGTGGAACCCCAGCAGTGCCGTTCGGCGGATGCGTTGGAAGTATCGATTGTGGAAACGATGTCCGATGTGCGGACAACGAGCTTCTCAATGGGTTATTCTTTGCTGCCGCAAACCGGCGACGGCGTCTACGCGAAGGTGATGTGGAACCGCGTGCGGCAGTATGCAAGAATGTTCGATCTACCGGCGGCGAAAGTCCTGGGCAACGCGATCGCGCATGAAATCGGGCACCTGCTGCTGGGGTCGGGCGAGCACTCGCGTGTGGGAATCATGAAGGCGCAATGGTCCGGAACCGAGAAGGTGGCGTTGGTCGGTGGCCGGTTGGAGTTCCAGGGGCATGAGGCTGCGAGAATGCGGCGCCGCATTGCGGAGATGGGAAAGAAATAGATCCCTTCACACGCAAGACTTAATGTTGGCGAATCGCAACCACGGGATCCACCCGCATCGCTCGGCGGGCCGGTATCAGCACGGCCAAGAGTGAAACCAACATCAACACCAAAGAGAGTCCCCCATAAACCACAGGATCGGTGAGACTGACGCCAAAGACTTGCGTTGTCAGAAACCGCGTCAAGACGAGTGAGGCGACGACGCCGCAGACGAGTCCGGCGATGGTCGGTGTCAGTCCTTTGCGAACCACCAGCGCCAGAATATCGGCGGGTTTTGCACCGAGTGCCATGCGAATCCCAAACTCGGCACTGCGTTGATTCACCAGATACGCAATCACTCCGTAAAGTCCGATGGCAGCCAGAATCATAGCGACTGCCGAGAAGCAGATCAGTAGATAGCTCATGTACCGTAAGATGCTGAACGAACGGTCGACCAGAAACTGCAGCGAGCGAATCTTCCACATAGGCTGATTCTTGTCGATCGACCAGATCGCCCGCTGCACGGACTTGGTCATCGCCATTGGCTCGCCTTGCGTCTTTACCGCCAGCGTCGCGAAGATGAAGGGCACTTGCGCGTAGGGGCGATACAACTGAGTGGCGTCCGTGTCATCGAGTGCATAGTGCTTGGTGTCACCCACGACGCCCACCACGGTCAGCTTGAGCGGGGTGTCCGGGAAGCCGATCCGTTTGCCGATGGCATTCTCGCCCTGCCAGAAACGGTGAGCAAACGATTGGCTGACAATGGCCACAGGCTGAGCATCGGGGCCATCCGCCAGTTGAAAGTCGCGCCCGGCGAGGAGCGGAATTCCAACGGTGTCGAAATAGCGCGGCGTCGCGGTATTGAATTGCACAACCAACGGGTTTTGCGGTGATGGCGCGGGGCGGTCGGGCAATGCGATCGGGATACTGTTGCGATTGCCGCTGAACGGCAGCGAGCTGACAATACCCGCGGATTGAACACCTGGCAGTGCGGCGACACGCGCGATGACTTCCTGATGGAATTGTGTCTGCTGAGCGCCTTGCGGATATTTGTTGCGCGGCATGCGATATTCCATCGTGAGGACATTTTCCCCGCGAAAGCCAACCCACCCACGCTGGCCTTGCCACGCTCTCGCGAGTAGTTCGGATAGAAGTGTGCCGGCAGAAAGACTTCCGCATTGGTGAAGATGGGCCGATAGGTCTCCGGCAGAATCCCAATGAGCTGCCCCACATGTGGAATCAATGAGATATCGGCGTGTCCAAACGACTATAATTCAATATTCAGGCAAATCGAGGACTGAGCGCGATGGCAAGCAAGCAACGAGCCCAACCGCATTGAGCCCAAGCATAGGTAAGTCATGCCTGAAGGATGCCAGAGGAGCAGCCTTAACGCTCAGTAGGGGAATCGTGTCAACAGCATGGAGATCATCGACAACATCAATCGTTTGCTTGGCGACGACCTCAAGCACTCCATACTCCCTGGAGCGAAGCTCAGGATTGCCGCGTCTTGCTTCTCGATCTACGCCTATGAAGCGCTCAAGGCCGAGCTCGAAAGAATCGACTCTCTCCAGTTCATCTTCACCGCCCCAACGTTCATTCCGAATGAGGTAACCGACAGGGTCCGCAAGGAGCATCGCGAGTTCCATATTCCTCGCCTGGAGCGTGAGCGAGGCTTCTACGGCAGCGAATTTGAGATCCGGCTGAAGAATAAACTGACCCAACGCGCAATTGCCAGGGAGTGCGCCGAATGGATGCGGCGTAAAGCGGTATTCCGTTCCAACCACGGCAAGGCACCGATGCAGCAGTTCGCCTGCCTGCAGCAGCCGGACGCCAATGCCGTCTACATGCCGCTGCACGGATTTACTGCCGTGGACCTGGGCTACCAGCAAGGCAACGCCGTCTCGAACATGGTCAATAAGATGGATGAGGCATCGGTGACCGCCACTTACATCCACCTCTTCGATCAAATTTGGCGGGATCAGGAAAACCTCGAGGACGTCACGGCCCTCATCTGCGATCACATCGCATCGGTTTATCGGGAGAATTCGCCAGAGCGAATTTACTTCTTGATGCTGTACAACATCTTTAACGAATTCCTGGAAGATATTAGCGACGACGTACTTCCGAATGATTTGACCGGTTATCAAACGAGTCTGATTTGGCAGAAGCTGTTCAACTTTCAACGCGACGCGGCCACCGGCATCATTAACAAGCTGGAAACCTACAACGGCTGCATCTTGGCCGACAGCGTCGGCCTCGGCAAGACCTTTACCGCCCTCGCGGTCGTCAAATATTATGAGCTGCGCAACCGGTCCGTGTTGGTGCTTTGTCCCAAGAAGCTCTCCGACAATTGGACCAATTACAAGGGGAACTTGAAGACCAACCCCTTTGCTAAGGACCGGTTCAACTACGACGTCCTCTGCCACACGGACCTTCTCCGGAGCAGAGGTTATTCCTTGGGCCTCCCGCTGAACCGGATCAATTGGGGCAACTACGACTTGGTCGTTATCGACGAGTCGCACAACTTCCGTAACAACGACGCTTTCAAAGATCGCGAGACACGCTATCAGCGCCTGATGAATCGCGTCATCAAGGAAGGCGTCAAGACCAAGGTCCTGATGCTTTCGGCGACGCCCGTTAACAACCGCTTCAACGACCTTAAGAATCAGCTTGCGCTGGCCTATGAGGGTGACCCCGAACACCTCACCGGCCAATTGCGCACGGAGAAAAACGTCGATGAGATCTTCCGCCGCGCTCAGACCGCTTTCAATGGTTGGTCGAAGCTAGCCCCGCAGGCGCGTACACCGGCGGCCATCCTCGGAGCTTTGGACTTCGACTTCTTCGAGTTGCTCGATTCCGTCACCATCGCGCGATCCCGGCGGCATATTCAAACCTTTTACGACACGAAGGACATTGGAAATTTCCCTGAAAGGCTGAAGCCGCTTTCATTCCACTGCCCGCTCACCCAACGGCCCGACGTCATTGGCTTCAACGACATCTTTAACCAGCTCTCTTTGATGAAGCTGGGCGTCTACGCGCCCATCGGCTATATCCTCCCCAGTCGGTTGCCCAAGTACGAGGACCTCTACGACACCGACGTCAGAGGCGGTGGCGGCACATTCAAGCAGAAAGACCGCGAAAGTAGTCTTCAAACACTCATGACGGTGAATCTGCTGAAGCGGCTGGAAAGCTCCGTGCAGTCATTCCGGCTCACATTGGAGCGGCTTCAGAACTTCCATCTGGCGACCCTTGCCAAGATCGAGAACTTCCGCAACACCGGCCGCAATGCCGATTTCACCGACGTTTCGTCCGCTTTCGAAAACACGGAGCCGGATGACGAAGAGGCGTTCTCCGAACTCCTGGATGACGGCACAGGCCCAACTGAAGAAAGCAATGAGATCGGCGGCAAAGTTCGCATCAGCCTTTCCGATATGGACCTGCCCGCCTGGGAGCATGACCTTCGCGCGGACCTCGCGATCATCCAAGCCCTGCTCAGCGAGATGCGAAAGATCACGCCTGCGGACGACGCCAAGCTGCAACACCTCAAGGGGCAAATTCTCGACAAGCTGCATTCCCCCATCAATTCCGGCAATCGGAAAGTGATTGTTTTTACGGCCTTCGCCGATACGGCCAGCTATCTGTACGACCAACTGGCGGCACAACTCCTGAAACAGGAAGGCATCCACTCGGCTCGCGTCACAGGCGCGGAGAACCCAAAATCCACGATTGGGCGGGGGTACGACTTCCAGTCCATCCTGACCCTCTTCTCGCCGTTGTCGAAAGAGAAGGCCGCGCTCTTCCCCCAGGAGCCGCACGAGATCGATCTGCTGATCGCCACCGACTGCATTTCCGAAGGCCAGAACCTTCAGGATTGCGACTACCTCATCAACTACGACATCCATTGGAATCCCGTCCGCATCATTCAGCGCTTCGGCCGTATTGACCGCATCGGCTCCAGGAACGCGTGCATTCAACTCGTCAACTACTGGCCGGACATCAGCTTGGACGAGTACATCAACTTGAAGGAGCGGGTGGAGAGCCGCATGGTGATCGCCGACGTCACGGCCACCGGCGACGACAACCCGCTCGATGGCCGCTCCAACGACATCTCCTACCGCAAGGAACAGCTTCGCCGCTTGCAGGATGAAGTGGTCGAACTGGAAGACCTCAAGACCGGTGTCTCGATCACCGACCTTGGGCTGAATGACTTCCGAATGGATCTGTTGAACTACGTCAAAGCGAACGGCGACTTGGACGGCGTGCCAACCGGAATGCACGGAGTGGTGCCCGCTGACCGCGAACGCGGCCTTCCGCCGGGCGTCATCTTCGCGCTTCGGAACCGCCACAAGAGCGTCAACGTAAACCAACTCAATCGCCTCCACCCGTACTATCTCGTCTACGTCGCAAACGATGGTGCGGTCATCGTCAACCATACCGAAGTGAAGCGATTGCTCGACCTGGTTCGGTCCGCCTGCAAAGGCTTTAGCGAGCCGGTGCCAGAGGCATATCAGCCGTTCAATCTGAAAACGCAGGACGGGCGGGATATGCAACTTTACTCCGACCTGCTGTCTCGCGCCATTCGCTCGATTGCGGACTCCAAAGAGGAAAAGGATCTCGACACACTCTTCACCGGGCCAAAAACTTCAGCGCTGGTGAATCCAATCGCGGGCCTGGACGATTTCGAGTTAGTTGCCTTTCTGATTGTGGAGGATGGAGCCTAACCATGCGCCGCACCCCAAAAGGATGCCGCGTGGCAGGCACGCGTGGCAGGCCAGCTTGCAACGCCGGTGCAATGAGGCTAAGTTGAAAAGGATGACCATCGAATTGAAGCCCGAAACCGAACTCCTGTTGCGCGAAGAAATCCGAAACGGGCGCGTGGTTTCGGTTGATGAACTGATCGTCTTCGGCGTGCGGGCGGTACGCGAACAGTCCAAGGCCGCGGGGCTATCCCCGCAGCCGCCCCGAAAGAGATTGTACGACCTCCTGACGCAACCACCCTTTGCCGGCTCAGAATTAGATCTTGAGCGGGTCAAAGATTTCCCCAGGTCCGTCGATTTGTGATCGGCTTGCTGCTGGATACGAACGTCCTCTCGGAATTTGCCCGGACCGGAAAGCCGGACGAAAATGTAGCCCGATTCCTGGAGGGAACTGGGGAGAATCAACTTTTTGTCAGCGTTCTGACGTTTGCGGAGATCCGGCGGGGGGTTGAACTTTTGCCCCCTGGAAAGCGGCGTGCGCAGTTGGAGGAATGGCAGGAAGATCTGGCTATCTCGTTTGAGGGACGAATCCTGCCGGTCACCAAGTCCATCGCTGACTGTTGGGCTGTACTGTCCGCGAAGTCCCAACGACGGGGAATCACCGTGGCCAACCTGGACGGCCTGATTGCCGCCACCGCCCTCGATCATCAGTTGATCCTCGTAACGCGCAACATCAAAGACTTTTCGGAATTGGGATTGGTTCTGCTCAATCCTTGGACGCCTTAGCCGCTTGCCGGCTATTCGCGAAAAGCGATCTCATGTTTTTCTATCCCCACCAGACGGAGTTGCGCCGTCCAGTCCCCAAGAGCAAGATTTACGGCTACGCCAGACCCAGCCTCGCGATTCGGGACCGATTCGTCTCGCAAGTAAGCGAGATCGTTTGGAAGTACAAGCTCGCGCCCGAAACCGTCAATCTGCCGGCCAAGCTGCCCGTCCACGAAATCCAAGTCTTTGAGGTAGCGCTGAAGACCGGCGAACTCGCCGAGGACGTACTGCGGACGCTGGACAAGGCCATCCCGTCGCTGCTGTTCTTCGAACTCACCTTCGAGGACCGCGTGAAGTTTTCCGCCGCCTACAAGCGTCCGAGCGAAGCGGACCGGCGCAAGAATGTCGTCGAGGCGTATTTCGACAGCCCCTGGCAACCAGCGGGCGCACCCCGTCCTCCGCTCCCGGTGGTGTTGGATATGGCCGGGCTGTACGAACAGATGCTGCAGTTGCATATGCGCAAGAGCGCCATGGCGTTAGTGCCGCGGCAGAATGAGACTCTGCAATCCATGGCGGATCGCGCGAGCCTGATCCGCCTCAAGGAAAGCGAGTGCCGCCATCTGGAGGCACGGATCAAGAAAGAATGTCAATTCAACCGAAAGGTGGAACTGAACAGCGAGCTTCGGGCGTGCTGCGCGGAGTTGGCCCAGCTTCAGGAACGCGAATAGTCGCTCACCACGACGGAGGCTTGTGAAACGCGCCCTTGGTGTCAGTCATGTTTACGGGAAACTGACTGGCGAGGAGATCCGCTTGGCGGATTCTTTTCAGGAACGTGGCGTGCTGCTTTAGCACGGCGCTATGGTGCTCATGCGGGTTCAGAATCCCGACGGGATAGCCGAGATCGCGCACGATCCGCACGGGTTCGGCCAGGTCTGAATTATTAGTGATCAGAACGGCTACCTCGAACTCTTTCTTGAACGCATCTCGCACGAGGTGGACGCCCAGATTCACATCGGAGCCCTTCTCCTCGGTTTTGTCGACCCAAACCCGCTGCGGCGGAACAACGCCCGACAGCGTCATGGAGACCGAGTGAGTGAGAAAGTGGCCATAGGTGATGGAAAGGTTCGCAATGGTTCGCAGTGCGCGCAGGTAGGTTTGCTGGTCACCCGGAGCCGATGGATTGTGGGGGCGCGCGCTTACCCGCGCGGTGTAGTAGGCGATATGCGGGATTTCGTCGTTCGGCAACAAGCGCGAGCAAAGTTGTCCCAAATCCAACCATTTGTACGGCGTCCGTTTCAAGCAGCCATAGTAGAGATTGAACCCGTCAATGTAAATGCGCACAATGGCCATAGATTGCCAATTCTCCGGCGAAACTCACCGCGTTCAGGTTAGCATCCTTGGCGAACCACTCGTCGGGATGGCTTTGCTGTCTGGAACCGGGACTGCGAAGCGTGTCGCAAAACTTTTCGTCTTGCCGTGTCGCCGAGCATTTGACTTCTACCCCACTCGGTAGGATACTTGGTTGGAGTGGATTCCCCCTGCTTCCTCGGAAGCAGGGAGCGAGACCGGCCGCAAGGCCGGGCTCAGTGTCTTACGGGCTCCAAATTGAGCCCGCCTGGGTAGCCCGCCGCTCTTCAGCCAC
>ENA-ORBV01004479-ORBV01004479.1-microbial-mat-metagenome-genome-assembly--contig:-NODE-4479-length-26802-cov-11.959289_pt1 | contig 26802 bp, 24 predicted proteins | sample MGYA00237777_ERZ505514 | MGnify/ENA primary metagenome ERZ505514 (study PRJEB26160, sample SAMN06269048) | microbial mat metagenome | isolation source: Oligotrophic lake microbial mat | place...
TTAGCGGTGAGCCGGTGTTTTGTTTCGAGTGTCGGGAATCTCAGGAATTCAATTGAGTGCATTGCCTTCCAACTTGACGCTTGCCCAGGCAACGCCGCAGCCCGCTCCGCGTGGTGCGGTGTGGATCGATACAGCGAGCGCTGCGGATCGCCTGGGCGTGAGTGTGCGCCGGGTGGTGCAGCTCTGTCGCAAGTGGAGCGAGGTAGGCACGGCCAGGCGTGAAGGCGGCAAGTGGGTGGTGCGTGAAGATGCTGATCCGCAGCTTGGCCGTGTGCTGTTTCCTGATGCGATGCGTGAGCAGTTTTCATGGGGCACGTTGACGCACGCGCAGCGCACTGAATTGATGCGGCGTGAAGCGATCGTGAAGGGCTGGGGGCCCGCGCGTGAGGCGAGCTTCCGCGCTGGGCTGACGGTTGAGAAGGCAACGATCGCTTACTGCGATCGCATGAGCGCGCAGCATAAAATCACGCTCAGCGCGTCAAGGCTTTACGCCTGGTATCGCGCCTGGAGAGCTGAAGGCGTGGCTGGTCTGGTCGATCAGCGCTGGAAAAAATCAGACAAGGCCGATGACGAGGATGCGTTTCTCAGTGAGGCCAAGCGCTGGTATCTCATGCCGCACAAGCGATTCTCCAAGCGTGATTGCTGGGTGATGGCGCAGGTCGAAGCGAATCGCCTGGGCTGGCCGGTGCGAAGCTACGGGGCTGTGAAGCGTTTCCTTGCCAAAGTGCCGCTGAGCACAGCCATCATGCGCCGCGAAGGCGCAGAGGCATTCACGAACGAATGCGAGCCGTTTGGTGAACGGGACTACACATCGATCAACTCGAATGATTTTTGGAACGCGGATCATCACATCTTCGATGTCATTGTGCGCGGCCCTAATGGCAAGCTATCGCGGCCTTGGCTGACGGCCTGGCAGGATGTGCGATCGCGGCGGATCGTCGGCTGGGGAATTCGCTGCGCTGATCCGAATTCGGACACGATCATCGAAGCATGGCGGCAGGCTGTGCTGGTGCATGGTGTTCCGCAGAACGCGCTGATGGACAATGGCCGCGACTTCAAGGCGCAGGCATTCGCAGGTGGTGGGCGTGGTGGCCGGGGTGTCCGGGGTGTCCGGGGGCGCAAGCTCAGCATCGACAACGATGCGCCGCGCGTGACGAGCATCCTTGAACGGCTGGGCGTTGAAAAAGTTCTGGCCAAGCCGTATCACCCGCAGAGCAAACCGATCGAACGATTCTTCCGCACGGTCGAAGAGCAGTTCGGCGCATGGTGGGCGACGTACACCAGTGGAAGTACAGAGACGAAGCCCGAATCGCTGGCGGGCAATCTCAAGAAAGACAAAGCGCCATCACTCGAAGAGTTCATCAGTGCGTTCACGCGCTGGCTCGATGTGGGCTATGACCGCAAGCCACACTTTGGCGACGGCATGAGCGGCAAGACACCGGCGGCGGTGTTCGATGACTGCCTGGTGGAGAAGCGCACCACGACGCGCGAGGCGCTCGATGTGCTGTGCCTCAAGCCGACGAAGCCGATACGCGTCACTCAGAACGGCGTGCGCATCGACGGCATGACGTTCTACGATCTTGACCTGGTGGCGACGCGCTTGGGCCAACTCGTCACGCTGCGTGTCGATGGCCGCGATCTGGCCAGCGGTGTGCAGGTGTTTGAAGCGGAGACGGATCGCTTTATCTGCATCGCGATGCCCGCCCGGAAAATGCCCTGGGGAGCGACGGCGCAGGAGTTCCGCGAAGCGCAAACGATCAAGTCGAAGAATCGCCGCAAGGTGCGTGAGTTCATTGAAGAGGTTCGGCCGCGCGCTGGTGAAGATGTGATGGACATCATGCTGCAAGGCCGGGCGATCATCGCTCGCCAGGCGGAAGCATCAGCGCCGCCCACATCACCCGATGGCGGCATGGTCATCAGGCCGGTGCGGTCATCCATCGACGATCAGCTTCCAGCCATTCGCAAAGCACAAAACAATCAAAAGCATCGGCAGGCTGCTGGTGCAGAATCGTTGTCTCTACAGGATGTAGGGGCGCTCATTCGCAGTCAGGGACGACAGGCGCAGGAAGCGTCAACGGTCGATCCTTTGTTCGAGCTGGCTGGCGCATGCCGGGCGGCTGAGCAGCGAGGTGAGTAATGAGTGATTCGAGTGACAACATGATGGAACGTCTCAAGGAAGGGACGCGCACAATGAGTGAATCAAGGCTGATTCGACATGATGACCGAAGCAAAATCACCCGCGAAGATGCGCTCGCTGTCAGCGAGCAGGTGCGTCGGTACATGAGTGAGAACGCGCTGGCCAACAATTATCTGGCACGCGCGATCGGCGTCTCACCTTCGACCATCAGCCAACTGCTGAATCATCGCTACATGGGCGACTGGCAAACACTGACGATCGATCTTGACCGCTGGCTTGATGAAGAGATCAAGCGGGCATCGTGCCCTCGGCCATCCGACTTCGTTTGGACCAGCGTGGCCAGGGAGATTCAAGCCATCGCCGATGTGAGCGTGCAGATGAAGGGCATCGGCCTGGTGTTTGGTCAGGCTGGCATCGGCAAGACGCTAGCGCTTCAAGCGATCGCCGCAGACAAGGCAGGAGCGATCTACGTCTCTCTTGAGACAATCGGATCAAATGCCCAAGCAGTGATTGAAACGATCGCCAGGGCCATGCGGGTCAGCCCCGGTGCAAGGTACGCGAGCAGTCGGCACTGGTTCGAGGCGATCAAGGGTGCGCTGCGCGGCACATCGCGACTGCTGGTGATCGACCAGGTTCACAAGCTTTGCGGCAACGATCCCAAGGATCGTGCGCTCTACACGCTTTGCGATCTTTACGATGCGACTGGCTCGCCGCAGTTGTGGTGCGGCACGGAAGATGTGATCGCTCACCTTGAGCGAGGCGAAGGCAAGGGGCGCGAATCACTGGCGCAGATCCGCAGCCGGATCATTATCTCGCGCGATCTGCATGAAAAGACGATGGGCGGCGATGGCGGGCAGGGCGAAATGCTCTTCACCATCGAAGACATCCGCAAGGTGTTTGCGGGGAACAAACTCAAGCTGACGCGCGATGCACAGCGCTATCTCACGGAGCTGGCGAATCTGCCTGGCTCAGGTGGGCTGCGCGCCTGTTCGCGAGCGGTGCTGATGGCCACGGTCACCAACGGCGGCAAGCTCGATGCGCTCACCGAAAAGGAAATCGTCGCCACGAAGCAGTTACTTGCGGGTCGGCGTGCGATGCAGCGGACGATGGATCGCATCGATGCGGACCGTCGCATGATGCCGGCAGCAAAGGCAGGTTGAACATGCCCTGGACGAACAAGCAAAAAGCGACGGCTGTGCAGTCATGCCGCGCTGCCAAGATCAGCGATGAGCATCGCAAGCTGCTGCTGCGCCAGTTCCGCAATGCGCACTTTGATGCCAAGGGCGATCGGTGCGATGAACCGACTTCGACATCGAAGCGATTAAGCAACGCTGACTTTGAAGCGTTCATGGCCATCGTTGAGCAGTCGAGCAGCGGGCGATTGCCTGGCTTCACCGCCGCCTACTGGTCTAAAAAATCAGGCGATCGCCTGCACCGGCTTCGCTTCGCAGTGCGTGGCCTAGCGGATCAGCTAGAAGCCGATGGCCTGCTTGCCCCAGGCGGCATCGGCCTGGCGGGCTGGATCAAGAGCCGTGTCACACAGGGCGAGCCGCGTGATGTTGCTGGGCTGAACTATCACGAACTGCTTGTGCTCATCACGCAGCTCAATGCGCACAGACGACAGCATCGCACGGAGGCGGCATGAACACGAACGAATCGAATCCCATCGCCATCGCACTTGATCTGCTGCTGCGTGATCGGCCCAAGGGCGGGCAGCGTAGTCGCGTGCTCAGGCTCAGCCGTGATGTGCTTTTGCCTTTGTGCCAGGACATCGTGAATCCTGAGATCGCAAATCTGCACGTATTTGATGGCCTTCAAAAAGAGATCGGCGACAAGTGCCCAGGTAGAGATGCGCTTTATCGATTCGCCGATGCCTTCATGAAGCTCTATCGCAAAGTGACGGGCGAACTGGAAGGTTCTCACTTCGCGCCTTCCGTGGCTGCATTGCCGGTGCAGGATGTAGCGCGTCGGCTTTGTCTGACCGTTGCCCAAGTCGAAGCGATGATCGACCAGGGCGAACTGCACGCGGTTCAACTGGCCGGTCAGGTGCGCGTGCCGTTGGCGGCGATTCAATCGATCCTTGCTGAGGCAGCCCATGCACACTGAAGCGAACAAGCATCGCCGGATCAAGGCACAGCGGCGATCAGCGCAGCTCATGTCCCGCATATCGATTCTGCGCGATCGCATCAGGAAATCTGAGCAGCACCTGCCCGCCAGTGCTCACCAGGATGAAGCGGATCATCGCCTCAGTCAGATGCGCGATCAGTTGCGGGCTTTGCTTGCACAGAATAGCGCCAAGGCCAGCATGATTGAAGTGCGTGAGCTGAGCGAAGTGAATCCGCGCTGGGTATCGCTTGCCGAGGCAGCGGATCGGCTGAGCATCGATCGCGGACATCTGGCCAGGCGTTGCCGCCAGTCTCTGGCAGCTCGCAAGTTGGCTATTCGTGTGTCGATCCAAGGCGCATCAGGCCCGGCTCGCTGGTTCATCGATCGATCCCTGAACGAACGTCTTGCCGAGACGCCATCGGCAAACCCTACCACTTCTGATTGAGTTTGAAAGAGAGATTGAAGGGCGTTCAAACGCTCTTTAATCGACATCTGAGGGATTCTGTTTGAAGCCCACATTCACGGTTTGGGCTTGTGGTACGCGCAGTGGGTTCACTCTGATTGCGCAGCCCAGAAATGCGATTTGTGATGGCCAATTACATCGCCGCCATCTTCGCTGCAAATTATGCTCACCTGTTGACCTGAGACTAATTCTCAATACCATCTATGAAATCGACGGCGGCCTTTGGCCCACGTGCACGTTGGTCGCCTAACTTTATATTCGCACGGATACAGAAAGGATCAGGTCATGCATCGTCTTCTGAATCGTTTTCAAGTGACTGGCTTCAATTGCTCATTATTGGTAGCACTGCTTGTCAGCATCGTCGCGGCTCCGGTTGCCCATGCTGCCGAGTCGATCACGCTTTATTCGGGCCGGTCCAAGAGCCTGGTCGATCCGATTATCGAGAAGTTCACCAAAGATACCGGCATCGTCGTCGAAGTGAAATATGGCAGCACGCCGCAGCTCGCGCTCGCCATCAAACAGGAAGGGCGTCGCAGTCCTGCTGATGTGTTCTGGGCACAGGATGCGGGTGGCCTCGAGTCGCTCTCAAGTGACAAGCTTTTCGCAGAGCTGCCCAAGAGTATGTACGCCCATGTCGCAGCAAATTTTCAGACTGCGGATCACACGTGGGTCGCCACGTCTGGCCGTGCGCGAGTACTGGCTTATTCGCCGAACCGCGTTAAGGAATCGGAACTGCCAAAGTCCATTTTCGAACTGACGGATGCCAAGTGGAAAGGTCGCATCGGCTGGGCCCCGAGCAATGCTTCATTCCAGGCGTTCGTGACGGCGATGCGTTCGCAGTACGGCGAAGAAAAGACGATTGCCTGGCTCAAGGGCATTGCCGCCAATGAGCCCAAGGTTTATCCCAAGAACACGCCGATCATCTCGGCACTGGCCGCAGGTGAAATCGATCTGGGCCTGCCCAATCACTACTACCTCTTGGGTATGAAGAAGGAAAAGCCTGACCTGCCGGTCGCGCAGACTTTCTTTAAGGATGGCGACATCGGCAACCTCGTCTTCGTCTCCGGCGCAGCAGTACTCGCCTCCAGCAAGAAGCAGGAGCTTGCCCAGAAGTTCATCGCCTACCTGCTCAAGGAATCATCGCAGGAGTTTTTCACTGCGGAAGTCAATGAATATCCCGTGACGGACAATGTGAAGCCTGCTTCAAATCTGATGAACCTTCAGACACTGCACAAGGCAGCGCCTGCGGTGAAACTCGAACAGCTTCGGGATGTGGCGGGTACTGTGAAACTGCTCAAGGAACTGGGGCTGCTCTAAGGAGAGCGCTGTGAGGTGTGGGGAGTGATTGATCGTAGCCGCAGCGTCCTCGCTGCGCGGTATTTGATTTGTTCTCACCCGCGCAGCGAGGACGGCTGCGGCTATAACGAGCCACACCTCATACCCCACAAGCCACATTGTCCGCCATCACACTGACTCATCGCCGACCGCCTTGGTATCTGACGCTGCCCGCGCTGGGCAGCGCGGCGGCGGTGCTGTTGCCACTGGGCTATCTCGTCTTTCAATCTTTTCAGGCGAAAGAACTGCCCAGTGTCTGGAACAAGAGCAGCGCGCTGCTGCTCTCCAACACCATGCTGCTGGCGGGCACGGTGCTGCTGGCGACGACGCTGCTCGCGCTGCCGCTGGCCTGGCTGACGGTGCGCACGACGCTGGTCGGGCGCAGAATTTTTTCTGTGCTCTGCGTGTTGCCGCTGGCGATTCCCGGCTACGTCATGGCCTATGCGCTGCTGAGTCTGGGCGGCGAATACGACAGCGTTCTGCAAAATCTTTTCGGCTGGCAAGTCGGCAGGCCCAAAGGATTCTGGGGAGCAACTCTCGCGCTGACCGCCTACAACCTGCCTTATATGTATCTGACCCTGCGCGCTGCCATGCAGGACTTGGATCCGTCTCTCGAAGAGGCGGCCCGCAGCCTGGGGCGCGGCCGAATCAGCGTGCTCTGGTCCGTCATTCGTCCGCAGCTTCAACCCGCGTTTCTGGCTGGGGCGATGCTGGTGATTCTACATGTCATCGCGGACTTTGGCGTGGTGAGTCTGATGGGGTTTGATACGTTTAGCCGTGAGCTTTGGACGATGTACAACACATCAACCGCGCAGGAAACAGCACCGGTGGCCATGCTGCTGCTGGGCTTGGCGTGCATTTTCATCGCCATTGAAATGGCCTTTCTCCGCAAAGTGCGCCTCGACCGCGCAGGCATCGGCGTCGCCCGAAAACAAGCCTTATTCCGCTTGGGATTCTGGCATATTCCTGTCTTCGTGCTGTTTGCGATTGTCCTTCTTGTCAGCGTCATCGTGCCCACCGGCACCGTCATCTACTGGCTGAGCAGACTCGATCAGCCACGCATCATCAGCGATGTCTGGGAAGCCTTGGGCAAGAGCGTGCAAGGGAGCATTCCTGCCGCGCTCTTGGCCACGCTGCTGGCGATTCCCATTGCGATGATGCGGGCGCGTTTTCCATCCAAGCGATCGTTCATTCTCGAACGGCTGCCTTTCATTGGATACGCAACTCCGGCGCTGGCGTTTGCGCTGAGTCTGATCATGTTGTGTACTGCGGACTGGGTGCCGGATTGGTTTTATGAGTTGACGTATCAGACGCTGCCTTTGCTTGTATTCGCATACACGTTTCACTTCCTGGCCGAAGCGGTAGGGCCGGTGCGTTCGAGCATGTACCTGGCAGGGCCGAGGCTGGAAGAGGCATCGCGCTCGCTGGGTGCAGGGCGAGTTGAAACTTTTTTTAGAGTGACGCTGCCGGTGCTTCGGCATGGGCTCATCGTCAGCATGGCGTTGGTGTTCCTATCATGCATGAAAGAGCTGCCGCTGACGATGCTGCTGGCTCCGCCGAATTTTGAGACACTGGCCAAGAATGTGTGGGACTACACCGAGAATGTTGAGTTCGCCAAAGCAGCGCCGCATGCACTGGCGATCCTGATTTTTTCCGCAGCGTTTGTCGGCGTGCTTCTGATTGAGGGAAGAAAGTAAGTTCAAAGTTCAAAGTTGCGAGTTCAAAGTTGAAAGGCAGCAGAGCCTGCAACATAAACGAGAACTGGCAACAATGACTTTGAACTTTGAACTCGCAACTTTGAACTTTGAACTTTAACCCATGCCTTCTCTCCTTCGAATCCGACACCTCACCAAGCGCTTCACCGCCGAGGGTGCGCCTGTCGTCGATGACATCCGATTCGAAGTCGAAGAGGGCGAAATTCTCGTCCTCCTTGGTCCCTCAGGCTGCGGCAAGACCACCACGCTTCGCCTGATCTCCGGATTCGAAAACGCAGACCACGGCTACATCGTCATCGGCAACCGCGTGCTCACCGTCACGCCAGGCTGCGGCGGCGCGCCCGGCCTGAGGCCCGTTCACATGCGACCTGAAAAACGCGGCATCGGTTTCGTCTTTCAAGACTACGCGCTCTTCCCGCATCTCTCCGTTCTTAAAAACACCATGTACGGCTTACGCGGCTCGTGGTTCACACGCAAAGCCCGCGCGCTCGAAGCTCTTCAAATGGTCGGCATGGCTGACTACGCTCACCGTAAACCGCAAACGCTCTCAGGCGGTCAGCAGCAGCGCGTCGCCCTCGCACGTTCTATGGCTCCTGCGCCCCAGCTTATTCTGCTCGATGAACCCTTCAGCAATCTCGATGCAGGCCTGCGCGAAGCGACCCGCCAGGAAGTGCGAAAGCTTCTCCACGAACAGAACATGGCTGCGATCCTCGTCACCCACGATCAGGAAGAAGCGCTGAGCATCGGCGATCGCGTGGCTGTGATGAACCAAGGCAAGATCGAACAGATCGGCACGCCTGTCCATGTGTACGAAAATCCTGCGACGCAGTTTGTCGCTAGTTTTCTCGGCAAAACCAACATCATGCGCGTACGTGCCCAAGAAGGCGTGGCCGCGTCGCCTGTGGGTGAGCTAAAGCTCAATCGCGCCGTGAGTGGAGAGATTTGTGTGTCGCTAAGGCCTGAACATCTGACGATTGCGGCTCATGCCAATGGGCTTGGCGATCCAGGCGCGGGCGAGATTGTCAGCCGTGACTTTCGTGGCCACGATCTGATTTTCAAAGTGAAGGTGGGGAGCGAATTGTTTACGGTGCACACCGATTATCGCTGCCGATTTGAGCCGGGCGATCGGGTGAGCATCAAGGCGGCGGAGCAGGCAGTGGTGGTGGGGTGATGGTTGATCGTCATCATTAAAAGTGAATCGCCAGCATGGTGCAGATTTCGAAGGCTTCATTGAGGAACGATTTGAGATCGCTGGCGAGAATGCGCCTGCCTCGTCGGAAGATGACGATCCAATCGCCGCCCGCTTCGACGCACCAGCCGGGATGCTCATCGAAGAAATCGAGCACTTCGGGTGTGAAGATTTTTCGGATGTGATCTTCCTTGGGGCCGCGCAGGAGATAGCGTCTGCTGAAGGAAGGGTTCTCGTCGAAGTCGATGTCCTGATAGCCCAGAAGTCCGCCGATTTTGTGAAGGAGGTTTTCCGGTTGCAGGCTCAGCTCGGGCAAGTCTTCGCCCACGGCATGAAAGGCGGCGATGGTGGTTTGATGGGTGTGATGCTGGCGGTGGGAGCCGGTGACATAGCGATAGTCGAAGAGGATGACTTCGATGCGGGGCGTGCTGATGCCCGAACGATCGGCATCGCGATCCATCGGGCCTGATGATTCGCTGGCACCGCCGACGTGTCCGCGCAGGTGATTTTTGAATCGTCTGCGACGGCCCTCCTGGAAGAGACTGAACCGCGTAAAAGGTTCGCCCGCCAGGGCCCGCCCATCGCGTTCGTACTCCAAGCCGAGCTGTTCGCCGATGAGGGCGACAGAAGCGTCGCGCTGTTTTTCACGGGTGACCCCCCAAAGCAGAATGAGCGTTACCAGAATCGCGACCACAACGAGGATGATGACGACTTCGGGCATGTCTGAAAGAATAGGCCTGAAGCTGCCTAGGCACAACGGCACAAAGCGACAGCGTTGCTGAAAACAGGCGAGGCGGATTTTCCTGATCGTTGAGCAGGGCAATCGCAGTCTCGTGGCCAGCCGCGCTTTGGTCACGATGCCCGCCGCGTGCAGGCTCACCGCATTTCATGGCATGTTTACCGTTAAAATAACTGTTGAAATATAGTTCTATCGATGCTAAACTATGCGTGGTATGACAGGTTTGATCGTTTCTGCCGCATCCAAGGGTAGAGGGTAGACGTCTACCCGTTTACCCCTAGACACGCGTTAATCTCAGTGTTGAACAAGGGTTACAGTGGTAGACACAAATGAAAAATCGCGTGGGTAGACAAGTTTGGCTACAAGAAAAGTTTAATGCGCCTCTAATATGTCAAAACTTTGGATTGTTGAAAATGGTATTGACTGACTGATGAGAGCATTGATACAATTAAGGTTTGGCCTATAGAGGCAGGCATGCAACGGTCGTTGCACGTTGAATCAGCGTGAATCGCGCAACCCCAAGCAAACTCGAATCGAAGGAGAGATCTCGTGAACCACAGTCTACGATTGAAGCTGGCAACGGCGACGTTCTCAATGGCTGCTGCATTGGCTTCGCCCACATTTGGCATCAACCTGACATTCGATACGACACGTTCGAGTGTGGTCTATTTCCACGATGCGGAATCGCTGGATGCGACAAACACCGAGAATGTACACGTGCGCAACAAAACCATCACGGGCGCGCAGATCGGCAGCGGCAGCGCGCCGGGATATCAACTGGGTAGCGCTAACGTCAACCAGAACGGCGGAGCGGGCACAGGCTCCAGCACGGGTCGCATTGGCATCGGCCACATCGAAGATTCACGTACAGCGTCGATGACGCTTCAAAGCCTTTCCTTCGTCAATCAGAATGAAGTGAACACCAGCGATGCTTCGCTCAAGATGGATGGCAACAGCATCATCACTGCGGACTTCTCACTCTCCTGGATTGCGACGGGCAACTTTGGGCCGCCGCTGATCGGAAAGATTTCCATTCCTCTTTCCGGGTTCGTCACGGGTACGGGTTCGGCCAGCGTCACGTTGGAGAATGTCCGCTGGATTGTGGATCAGGTCAGTGATGGATTGGACAATGGAACCGCTTTCGATGCTCGCACGGCCTTCACCGGTGCGGTCAATTTCGTGGCGGGTGGTCCTACCTCAGCCACGCTTACCTCCACCAGTGCCACTCTCACTAAAAGTGGTTCGGTTCTGGGCATGAAGGCGGGTGACGTTTTTACTTTGAAGGGTAAACTCATCTTCGCAGCCGACGGCAACTCGCCAGCCTCGATCAATTTTGGTCAGATCGGTGAGGACTACGGTCCCATCGTTTTGAATGATTCGCCCACACGCTTTTACCGCCTCAATGAAGATGGCTTCTATACCCCGCCCTTTGAGGAAGAAGAAGGCGGCGAAGAAATCGTTACCTTCGATGTAACTCGCTCCGCCTTCGACAGCAGTGTCAACAACCCTCAGCATGGCGAATATGTCGGAGGTGTCAGTCCCGAAGCCCGCACCGCGCAGGCCTCGATGGGCACCGGCGCGCAGTTTCCACAGAGCTCAATTTCGACCGATTCCACCTTTGGTCCTTCGATCACGTCTGCGGGCATCTTCGATGTCATACTCGTCCCCAATGCACCCGATGTGCAGTTTGGAACGCTAGCCGGTGGCCGTTCGTTCACGCTCGAAGCCTGGGTGGCGCGTGAAGATGACTTTGGTGCCGACAATTCCTATTTCGCTTCCATCATTGACATGCAAGATGGCAGCGGCGATGGCCTTCGCTTTGGCATTAACAACAACACCATCTTCCTGACGGGTGGCAACGGTGGCGCGGATGCTGTGATTGATCTGGGGCCAGGTGATTTCTTCGAACTGGACAGCTTTTATCACTTGGTCGCTGTCTTTGATGATGCGGACGACATGGTCGAGTTCTTTATCAATGGTGCCAGCGTCGGCGAATTATCCTACGCACTGCTGACCAACTCCGGCGACGCCAACATCCGCATCGGCAACGGCTTCAACGGCTTTAACCCCTTCATCGGTCTCATCGACGAGGTGGCCATCTATGACTACACGCTCGACTCCGAATCCATCGGTGCGCACTATCGCGGCGGCTTGGATGATCCCCGCCTGGTTCCTCTCATGGGCTTTGTTGAAATTCCCGAACCTGCATCGGCTGCTCTTGCGCTGCTGGCGATGGGGTCACTCGTAATGCCTCGCAGACAGCGGGGGCGATGAGGCCGTTCAACACCGCCAGCCACAATCAAGAACGCACTTATCCGACAACCCCGGCAATGACCGGGGTTGTTCTCTTACACCAGGCATCTGAAATTGCACCACTTGACGATTGCAGGTTGCTTCTCCGATTGCTCTTTCTTCAGTTGTAACGATAATGCACCCGCGATTCCGCAACGGGCCAACTCTATGAAAATTGCCATCGCCTGCGACCACGGCGGCTTCCCGCTCAAGAACACCATCATCGAAGTCGTCACCAAACTCGGCCACGAGGTCGTCGATCTGGGGGCCTACCAGAACGACCCCAAAGATGACTATCCCGATTTCGCTCGGTACGTCGGCCAGGCCATTCAACACAAACAAGCCGACCGCGGGATCCTCATCTGCGGCTCAGGCGTCGGGGCCTGCGTGGCAGCCAACAAAATCAAAGGCGTTCGCGCCTGCGTCTGCCACGATGTTTATTCAGCAGGCCAAGGCGTTGAGCATGACGACATGAACGTGCTCTGCCTGGGCGGCCGCATCATCGGCGAAGAAACCGTCAAGATGCTGGTGAAAGCGTATGTCTCCGCCAAGTTCTCCGGCGAAGAACGACACCAACGCCGTCTCGACAAAGTGCTGGCGATCGAAGAAGCAGGCCTGACGTGATGAGTTAGAAACGAAATTCCAAATCGCAAAAATCAAATCACAAACAAATTCCAATAGATAATCAGAAAGAAGAGGGCATCCATCGCAGATGGGTCGCACCGCCTCGCATTGTTTGGGCTATTGCTCTTCTTTGAATTTGTGATTTGTTTGTGATTTGTTTTTTGCGATTTGGAGCTTTTTTCTATGCCCCCATCATCGCGCGGTACAGCTTATATCGCTTGTCCAAGTCAGCCTTCTCAATCTGCTTCATCCTTTCCAGACTGAACGCTTCGATGTTGTAACTGGCGACGATGGTGCCATACGCCATCGCGGTGCGAAGACCGCTCAGTGACAGATCGCCTGTCGAAGCGATGTGCCCCATCATGCCGCCTGCGAAGCTGTCGCCAGCGCCGGTGGGATCGATGACATCGCGCGCCGGAAACGCAGGCAGCACCACTTCTCCAGTTTTGTGCACGAGCAGCGAACCGTGCTCGCCTTTTTTGATGACAACGAATTTCGGGCCGAGCTTGAGGATCGCATCGGCAGCGCGGATGAGATTGGTCTGCTCCGTGAGCATGATCGCTTCGGAGTCGTTGAGCACCAGGCCATCGATTTTCTTGAGCAGCTCCAGCAGTGTGGGCCGCTCGGTTTCAATCCAGAGGTCCATGGTGTCTGCGACCGCCAGTTTGCGATGAGGGAAGTTGGCGAGCAGTTCGAGCTGTCCCGCAGGGTGCGTGTTGGCGAGGAAAATATACTCGCTGTCGCGGTACTGGTGCGGCACAGGCGGCAGCGACTCGGCGAGCACATTGAGCTCCACACTCAGCGTGTCGCGCTGGTTCATGTTCTCGTGATACTTGCCGCGCCAGCGGAAGGTCTTGCTGCCCGCGCGATGTTCCAAACCAGCCAGATCAATGCGGAACCTGCGGAAGGTGTCCATGAAGTGTGGCGGAAAATCTTCGCCCACCGCAGCGACCAGGCGCACGGGTGTGAAAAAGGATGCCGCGGCTGCGAAGTAGATGCACGAACCGCCGAGCACTTCTTCAGCATCGCCGGTGGGTGCGTGAACAGAGTCGATACCGATGGATCCAGTGACAATCAGAGGCATGTTGTTTCCTTGTACCTGCAAATTTCCATTAGCCCCGGGCTCCGCCCGGACGAAATTACGAATGAATTTTAAGACAATTGGCAATGCGATTCAGCGTCGAAGCCTTGCCCAGAATCGCCAGCGTATCGTGGATCGCAGGGCTGACCGTGGTGCCGGTGATGGCCACGCGCAGAGGCTGCGCGATGTCACCCATGCCGCATCCTGTGGCGGCGGCGTGCGCTTCGATGGCGGTGTGGATGGCGGGGGCATTCCAATGGGCGATGGCTGCGAGCACCGGCTCGAAACTTTTGAGTGATGCAAGACCCGCGTTCTCATTTTTCTTTAGCACTTTGTCCACCGCTTTGGCATCGAACTCAATCGCGTCATCTTCGATGATGAAAAAACTGCCGAGCACAAAAGGATCGTTGAGCGTCGTAGAGCGTTCGCGGTAGGCCAGTGCGAAAGCATTGAAGTGAACGCCCAGGCGTGCGACGGCTTTGGGGTGATAAGTCTGGCCGTAGGCGAGGAGTTTTTCGGTGAACGCTTCAGGGGGGAGAGCGCGCAAGGCATCGCCGTTGAAGGCGCGGAGTTTGTCGCGGTCGAATTTGGAATTGCTTTTGCCCACGCCTTCGAAGCTGAATTTATCAACGATGAATTGCAGATCGAAGCGATCGACCACACCGCCGGGGTTCCAGCCGAGAAGGGCGAGATAGTTGAGGAGAACCTCGGGTAGATAACCAGTCTCGCGAAAGTCGGCTACGTCTATCTCAGGCAGTCCTATATCCAGTTTTACGGCGATTAAAAGCGCAACGGTTAAATCGTCGTTTTTCTTTTGCATGAAGCCATTGAAAAGCACTTCGTCCATTGATTCAAAATCTTTTGCCGTCAATCCGTGGGCTTTGGCGGCTGCCCGTGCCGCCTTTGCCTTATCGCGCTTGCTCATCTTGCTGCCGTCGCTATTAAAAATCAGCGGCAGGTGTGCATACGCAGGTCGCTTAATACCCAGTGCATCCTGAAGCGCGACATGCTTGGGGGTGTTGCTCAAATGTTCCTGAGCGCGGATCACGTGCGTCACGCCCATCAGCGCATCATCGACGACGACAGCAAAGTGATAGGTCGGAAAACCATCACCCTTGAAGATGACGAAGTCTTCGAGTTGTTCTGCTTTCACCACGACATCACCAAGCACCTGATCGTTGACGACGACATCATCACCTGAGGTGCGAAAGCGAATGACGGACGGTTTGCCCTCTGCTTTCCAGGCTTCTTTCTGCTGTTTCGTGGCGGCGATCATGTCGCTGCCGTCGTATCGGTAGTCGCGTTTTTCAGCCTTGGCTGCATCGCGTTCTGCGGTGAGCTGAGCGGGTGTCTTGAAGCATTCGTAAGCTCTACCCGATGCGAGAAGCTGATCGCAATACTTTCGATAAATGTCCAGCCGTTGACTTTGAAAGTAGGGGGCAGCTTCGCCGACCTGTGAAGCGTAGGGATCATCCGCATTAGCATCGGGGCCTTGGTCCCAGTTGATACCGAGCCACTTGAGGTCTTCGAGGATGCCGCGTGTGGACTGCGGGGTGGACCTGGCCTGATCGGTGTCCTCGATGCGGATGATGAATTGACCGCCGCCCCCGCAAGCATGCTGCCGGGCGTAGGCCCAGTTGAAGAGGGCAGTGCGAGCGCCGCCCACGTGCAGAGCACCGGTAGGGCTGGGGGCGAAACGGGTGACGACTTGATTTGATCCTGCTGACATGGGGGCGGATTGTAGCGAATCATTCCGAGCCGCAAGGCGTAAGCCTGCGGTCGCTCAGGAATCAGCGTGCTTCGCAAGACTCCGCTCTCGGGTGCAAGACGATGATGGTGACTCTTTCAGTTCGTTTGCGTCCGCGACTCGTTGAGTCGCGGCTCAATAATATAGAGAAAGGGGAAAAAACGGAGCGGGAGGGATTCGAACCCTCGGTGCAGTTACCCACACACGCGATTTCCAGTCGCGTTCCTTCAGCCGCTCGGACACCGCTCCAGGTGTGCATCGCAAAGCCACGATGCGGCAGGGTGGAGTATGGTATTGGCTTTGTCGCCAATGTAAAGGAGGCCTCTTTGGGACGTCCGCGTTACGCCAATCCTACGCTTACCGGGCTGCTGGTGGTGGACAAGCCATTGGGCTGGAGTTCGATGGATATTGTGCGCCGACTTCGCCGAGTGACCGGCGGGGCCAAGGCTGGACATGCAGGCACGCTCGATCCACTGGCGACGGGTGTGGTCATTTGTTGTCTGGGAAAAGCGACGAAGCTGATCGATTCGCTGATGGGCATGACCAAGGTGTATGAGGCCGGCGTCGATCTCTCTGCATTCACGGCAACGGATGACCGCGAAGGGCCCCGCGAAGAGGTGACAGTGGAGCAGCCGCCAACGCGTGAAGTGTTGCTTGAAGTGTTGCCGCGATTTGTGGGAGAGATCGATCAGAAGCCGCCGGCGTTTAGTGCGCTGCACATCGGCGGTGAGCGAGCGTACAAACTGGCAAGGCGAGGCGAGGTGGTGGACATCCCTTCACGCAAGGTGCGCATTGATGCGATTGAATTGATGGATTACGCCTGGCCGATCGCGTCGCTTCGCATCACCTGTGGCAAGGGCACCTACATCCGCAGCCTGGCGCGGGACATCGGCATCGCGCTGAACACCGGCGGGCACTTGTCATCACTTCGCCGAACTGCAATTGGAGCGTACACGCTCGAAGGTGCGTTTAATGAAGAGCGATTGCAGCAGCCCATCGGGGAAGGGGACTTGCTGCCGTTGCCTGGCAATGCAACTGCCTCATCACAGCCCGTCAGCGATGGCAACCAGTCCAATGACTCTGCGGCGCATTAAACATCAATAGGCAAATCCGATTCCACTTAATATGGAAATGGGTATCAAGCCCCACCGCTGTCCGAGAGGCAGGGGCCACAATTTTTTGATTCATTCGAGCTTCAAGAGTATAAGTAGTGATTGGAAAGGCGATTGTCGTGAAATCGTAGCGCTGGGGCCGTTTGGATTCCTGCTCGGCTTGCCCCGGTTTTCTATCGTGATTGTCGCCCGTTTGCCTGTTCGGAAGGGGCCGGCTGATAATCAGAACGTAACCTTTGCCCCGCCGGCATACAATATCGAGGGGAATCCCTGCGCTATTGAAGGGCGGAGGATTTTGGAGCAGCGGGAGACAGGGCGGTCACGGAAGGCCTATTCTCGGACTTGTTGGCCTCAATCCTTCCGCTGTTTGACCTCGGGCTTGGATTGGCCCGATGTGAGAAATGGCTTCCATAGCTGGCAATGTTGCTTAGAGTTTAGAATAGCGATTAGAATGTTTTTTCCTCTCTTGCGCGGGTCGGTCGCTGAGGCGACGCTGGCAGAGAGATCTGAATCGAGTTTCAAGAGGATAATCATGAGCAAGTCTTCAAAGATCACTGGCACATGGAATGATGACCCGATGCACTTTCGCCGCGCCAAGGGCATGGCCCGCCGTAGCTTCATGCAGGTGGGCATTATGGCCGGCCTGGGGCTGAGTCTGGGCGACATGCTTCGCATGGAAGCTCGCGCAGACATCAAGAACTACGAATCCAAAGAAGGCCAGGCCAAGAGCGTCATCCACATCTTCCTGCCCGGCGGCATGGCTCACCAGGAATCCTTCGATCCCAAGCCTTATGCCCCGGTCGAATACCGTGGCCCCCTTGGTACGATCAAGACCAAACTCGATGGTGTGCTCTTTAGCCAGAACATGGTGAAGACGGCTGCCATTGCGGACAAGATCACCGTCTGCCGCTCCATGACCCATGGCGAAGCCGCCCACGAACGCGGCACGCACAACATGTTCACCGGCTATCGCCCTAGCCCTGCGCTCTCGTTCCCCTCGATGGGTTCGGTCGTGTCGCATGAGTTTGGTCCGCGCAAAAACCTTCCGCCTTATGTCTGTGTCCCCAGCCAGCCCAATGAGTTCGCAGGTTCGGGCTATCTCAGCTCCGCCTACGGCCCGTTCAGCCTCGGCTCCGATCCGGCCAACGACAACTTCCAAGTGAAGGATCTCGTCCTGCCCGGCGGTTTGACCGTCGAACGTTTCGAGAAGCGCAAGAGCATGCTCTCCACCGTCGATGCTCACTTCAAAAACCTCGAAAAATCTGATTCCCTTGACGCGATGGATACCTTCTATCAGCGGGCCTACGCGATGATCAGCTCCAAGGAAGCACGCGAAGCCTTCGAGATCAGCAAGGAAACCGATGAGATGAAAAATCTCTACGGCAAAAACACCGCAGGCATGCGCATGCTCATGGCCCGTCGCCTGGTCGAAGCAGGCACCCGCTTCGTCTCGCTCACCTACGGCGGATGGGATCACCACGACAACATTCAAAACGCCATCAACGGCCAACTCCCCGCTTTCGATCAGGCTTATGCAGCACTGATCACCGACCTCGATCAGCGCGGGCTGCTCGATTCGACGATGGTCGTTGTGTCGTCCGAGTTCGGCCGTACTCCGAAAATCAATGCGACGGCTGGTCGCGATCACTGGCCCAAAGTGTTCAGCGTGGTCCTCGCTGGCGGCGGCATCAAGAAGGGCTCGATCTATGGTTCATCTGATGCGACGGCATCCGAGCCGGAAGATCACCCGCTGGGCGTAGAAGATTTTGCCACGACGATCTACCACCAGATGGGTATCACCGCTGACAAGGAACTGATGGCCCCCGGCGACCGCCCGATCGAAATCGTCGATGGCGGCAAGGTGGTCAAGGAACTGTTGGCGTAAGGTTGGCGGTTCAGTGTTGGGTTGAGAGTGGCGGGCTTCCGTCTTATTCCCCTCCCTCCTAGGGAGGGGTTAGGGGAGGGTCGGGTCAACGATGTAGCGACAAGCGAACACACGGATGTGTTGTCATGATTCCAAGTGATTTTCCGAGTCGAATTCGCAGGCTTTATGCGGCTGTTGAAGTGATGCGCGAGTTTGAACTAACGAAGTTCCCCGCCAAGATTTTCCCCGACAAAAAGCGTTTGATTATGTGTCAGGACTTTTCTGGTGGGCTGACACAAGCAGAAATGGAGAATTACGCGGGTGCTATCTTGGAGAATATTGGTGCTTTTGAATACCACCTCCAGCAGTGGGCTTCGCACAACGGAAAGTCATCGAATCGTGTGAGTAAAGTGTTCCGTGATTCCTACGATATTTGTTTGATTCATGATCTTTGGAATAGTGATAAACATCCAGGACAGTCAAGAAGCAGCAGGTCATGCAAGAATCCGAAGCTTGTTGAAGTCGGACGTCAAATGCAACTTCAGACACAAGCAAAGGAGGGTTCATGTGTGGCGATGACATTAGGGAAATATGGAACTCCGGTAGTTTCTGGTGACGGATCGGCAGTAGCGATCATCACCGGAGATATCGTGGACTTGGTGGGATCGGTGATCGCAGACTTTGCCGAGACCGTCGATAGAGCCTTAGTGGAAATAGAAGGTTTGATGAGCGAGTTTGATATTTCTTTGACTTGACCCTCCCCCAACCCCTCCCTAGAAGGGAGGGGAGTAAGAAGCTTTGAGATGCCCATGCCACGTGAACAACACGGTCGCATCTCACCGCACATGCTTGAGCGGGCGCGTGGCCTGCGAAAACAGATGACAATTCCCGAGGCCATGCTCTGGAACGTTTTGAAGCGGCAACAAGTGGGCGGTTTGAAGTTTCGCAAGCAGTCGCCCATCGAATGGTTCGTCGTCGATTTTTACTGTCCCGCAGCCAGATTGGTTGTTGAAGTTGATGGCGAAAGCCATGTCGGGCAGGCAGCCGAAGACCAGCGGCGACAAGCAGTGCTCGAAAGCCTCGGGCTGACTGTTTTCCGTGTGACCAATGATGATGTGCTCCATCATCTCGAAGCCGTGGCGCAAGGAATATTGCAAGCGGCACAAGACAACATGAAACGGCTGTATGTCGGCCAAGTGAAGTGAATCAACTTGGCGATGCGATTTGGAATTGGGCGTATCGTGCAATCGGAGATTTTTGTTTTGCAAAGATGCGACCCTCCCCCCGCCCCTCCCTAAGAGGGAGGGGAGTAAGGCAAAGACCATGAAGAAAACCACCGTCAATTCTCTCTTGCGCATTTCATGCTTGCTCGCTCTTGTGCTCTGCGGTTCGACCGCCTTCGCAGCATCGCCGCAGCTCACCATCATCACCCCGCGTGGTGTGCAGCGTGGTACGGAAGCGGAACTGACTCTGCATGGTCGTCGCCTGACCGATGCACAGGAACTGCTCATCTACGAAAAAGGCATCACCGTTCTGAGCGTGGAGCCTGATGAGAAGGATGAGAAGAAGGCCAAGGTCAAGATCAAGGTTGATGCCGGTGCCCGCCTGGGTAGCTACACCGTTCGCGTGCGCACCAAGAGCGGTCTAAGCGAGGCTCGCACGCTCAGCGTCGGTCAGTACCCGGTCGTCAATGAAATAGAACCCAACAACGATTTTTCTGCACCCCAGCAAATCGCCATGAACACCTCGGTGCATGGCGTGGCTGACAACGAAGATGTGGATCACTACATCGTCACCGCGAAAAAGGGTGAGCGCATCACCGCTGAAGTCGAAGCGATGCGTCTGGGCAGTTACAACGTCGATGCCTACGTCGCCATCATGGACATGAAGCGTTTCGAGTTGGCTGCTTCCGATGACAGTTCGCTGGCGCTTCAAGACCCCGTCGCTTCTGTACTCGCACCGGAAGATGGCACGTACATCATTCAGGTACGCGAAAGCAGTTACGCAGGCAACGGTACCAGCCGGTATTGCGTCCACATCGGTAACGCGCCGCGTCCGATGGTGGCCTATCCTGCAGGTGGCAAAGCAGGTGAAGAAATTGAAGTTCGCCTCATCGGTGATGTGAGCGGTGATATCAAGCAGAAGATCAAGCTGCCTGAAAAAGCTGGCGATTTTGAATACTTCACCGTGCAGGGCGATCAGTCCTCACCCTCAGCCAACATCTTCCGCGTATCAGCCTTCGGCAATGTTCTGGAAGCTGAACCCAACAACGACGCTACCACGGCGACCAAGACCGATAGCGAAGTGCCGCTCGCTTTCAACGGCATCATCGAACAGGATGGCGACATCGACTATTTCCGCTTCAAGGCGAAGAAGGGGCAGCAGTTTGATGTGCGTGCAGTCGCTCGCGGTGTGCGCTCGCCGCTGGATCCGGTGCTGACCATTCACAACGACAAGGGTGCCCAGATCGCTGCCAACGATGACTCGGGCGGCCCCGACAGCTACATCAAATGGAGCGTGCCTGAAGATGGTGAGTACTGCGTCGCAGTGCGCGATCATCTGAGCAAGGGTGCGCGTGATTTTGTGTATCGCATTGAGTTCACGCCGATCTCTTCGCAGGTGACGCTGGCGATTCCTTCCTATGCTCGCAACAGTCAGGATCGCAACACAGTCGTGATTCCGCGAGGCAATCGTTATGCGACGATTCTGCGCGTGGGCCGTGAGAACTTCGGCGGCGATGTGATCGTCTCCGCACCGGAGCTGCCACCAGGCGTGGTGATGAATGCCGACATGGTGTCAGGCACCGTCACCGAAGTGCCGGTCGTTTTTGAAGCGGCCGCCGACGCTCCCATCGGCGGCACGCTGATGCATCTGCTGGGCGCTCACGCGACCGACAAATCCATCACCGGCGGCTTCCAGCAGACGATCGAACTCATCTACGGTCAGCCCAACAACACCATCTTCTTTAAATCCGAAGTCAATCGAGTGGCAACTTCGGTTGCAGAGGAAGCGCCCTTTAAGATCGACTTTATCGAGCCCAAAGTTCCACTGGTTCGCAGTGGTTCGATGAACATCAAAGTGGTGGTCAAGCGTGCCGAAGGTTTTGATAAGCCGATCAAGGTTCGCATGCTGTGGAATCCGCCGGGTGTGGGATCGCAGAATGAAATTACGATTCCGCAGGGGCAGACTGAGGCGATGTATCCGATTAACGCAAGCGGCAGCGCCCCGACGCGCACCTGGAAGATCGCCATGACCGCCGTCGCCGATGAAGGTGAAGGCGCGGTGTGGACCTCATCGCAGCTTGGTTCGCTGATCGTCGCAGAGCCGATGGTCGGTATGACCATTGATATGGTGGCCGGCGAGCAGGGCAAGACAGCGCAGATTCTCTGCAAGATCACCACGGTGACTCCATTTGAAGGTAAAGCCACCGTCACGCTCTACGGCTTCCCGCCCAAGGTCACTGTCGCTGCCCCGACGAAGGAAATCACTAAAGACGACACGACGCTTGTGTTTGAAGCCGATGTCGCCGCCGATGCTCCGGTCGGTCAGCACAAGACGCTCTTTGGCCAGATCGTGATCACGAAAGATGGCGAGCCGATCGCGCACAATCTTGCCGGTGGCAGCGTGTTCCGCATCGATGCCCCGCCCAAGCCCAAACCGAATCAGCCTGCTGCGCCAGCGCCTGCGCCTGCCCCGACACCCGTCGCTCAGGCCCCGGAAAAGAAACCAGAACAGGCCCCGCCGCCGAAGGTGCTCAGTCGTTTGGAAAAGCTGCGATTGGAAGCAGAAGAACGAGCGAAGCAGAATCAGTGAGGAAACGCCAAGTTCGATGGCGATTCCACGAGCCATCGGGGTGCCTAGGATTAAGCATGAACGCACTCGTTGAATCCAAGCTGGCTCAGGTCCACGCGCAGTGTGAAAAGTATCACGTGGCCCGTCTGGAGCTGTTCGGCTCAGCAACGACCGACGCGTGGGATCCAACGGCAAGCGATTTGGATTTTCTGGTGACGTTCAGTCAGCCACCAGCGGGAATGCTTGGCTTTGATCAGTACATGGACCTGATGATGGACCTTGAGCAACTGTATCTTCGTCGGATCGATCTGGTCGAAGAGAAGGCGGTGCGTAACCCCTATTTCCTGAGCTTGGTTGGAAAGCAAAGGACACAGTTATATGAGCGAACCTCGCAGTCCACGGCTGCTGCTGGCTGACATGCTTGATTCGTGCCGCTTCATCGAAGTGGCTGCTGTCGGGCGAAGCCTTGAGAACTTCGAGCAAGATCGAATGTTCAGAGGGGCGATGGAGCGTGAGCTCATGATTATTGGCGAGGCGCTGTATCAATTGAACCGCGAACAACCCGACATTGCCTCACTCATTCCTGAGCATCTGAAAATCATCAGTTTTCGCCATGTACTCGTTCAGGCCTATGCGATTCTGGATCGGTAAAAGGTTTGGGATGTGATTCAAAATAAGCTTTCGTCTTTACGTATTGAGTTAGTGAAACTGTTGGAAAAATCGTCATGAAAATGTCAACTTTGTATGGTTTGGTTTCGTTGCTGCTGCTCGTGTCATGGGTTCATCCCGCCGTCGCCGAGCGTCAGCTCGTCTCCGTCGAGGTCTTCCCCTCCGATGTGAGCCTCGCCACGCTGCGCGATCGGCAGTCTATTGTCGTGCAGGCCAAGTTCTCCGATGGCGTCACGCTTGATGTCACCGATCAGGCCAAGTACACCTTCGAGAACGCCGCCCTCATCAAGATGCAAGGCAACATGCTCACGCCTGCTGCAGATGGCAAGACGCAGCTCAAAATCGAATACGGCGGACACACGCTGAGCATGCCCGTCGAAGTCAAAGACGCTGCCAAAGATCGGCCCATTAGCTTCAAGAACGATGTCATGCCTGTCTTCCTTCGCACCGGCTGCAACACCGGCTCCTGTCACGGCGCTGCTCGCGGCAAAGATGGCTTTCGTCTTTCGCTCTTTGGCTACGATCCCGATGGCGATCACTTTCGCATCACCCGCGAAATGGCGGTTCGCCGTGCCAATCTCGCCCTGCCTGAAGAATCGCTGATCGTGCTCAAAGGCGCGGGCCTGGTGCCTCACACCGGTGGCAACCGCATGGAAAAAGGCAGCGATGAATACAACAACATCGTCCGCTGGCTTGCCGCAGATACGCCGAGCGATCCTGCCGATGTGATCAAGCCGGTCTCCATGGAGATTCTGCCCAAGCAGGCGGTGCTCGAAGGTGAGGGTGCCAAGCAGCGCATGACGGTGCGTGCGACTTACTCCGATGGCTCCAATCGCGATGTCACCAAGCTCGCGCTCTTTCTTTCCAACAACGATGGCTCCGCTAAAATCGATGCCAATGGCGTCGTCACCGCCGGCCAGCGCGGCGAAGCATTCGTCATGGCCCGCTTTGCCACCTTCACCGTTGGCTCGCAGATGATCGTGATCCCCAAAGATCTCAAATACGAATGGCCCAATGTGCCTGAGAATAATTACGTGGACACCCACGTTTTCAACAAGCATAAAAAACTGCGCATGATGCCCTCAGAACTTTGCAGCGATGAGGTGTTCATCCGCCGTGTGTTTGTGGACATCGTCGGCCAACTTCCCACCGCTGAAGAATTCAATCAGTTCATGGCGCGCAAGGAACCCAACAAGCGCGATCTGCTCGTCGATGAACTGCTTGGCCGCAAGGAATTCGTCGAGATGTGGGTGATGAAGTTCTCCGAGCTTCTTCAGATTCGCAGCGACGGCAACCAGCGCATGAGCTACAAATCCGCGCTGCTCTACTTCAACTGGCTTAATGAAAAACTCTCGGACAACGTGCCGATGAACAAGATCGTGCAGGAGCTTCTCGGCGCCACCGGCGGCACGTTCTCCAACCCCGCGACCAACTACTACCAGATCGAGCAGGAGACGCTCAAGATCAGCGAGAACGTCGCTCAGGTTTTCATGGGCATGCGCATGCAGTGCGCCCAGTGCCACAACCATCCCTTTGATCGCTGGACGATGGATGACTACTACAGCTTCGCCGCGTTCTTCTCGCAGGTCGGTCGCAAAAATGCCGAAGACCCACGCGAACGCATCATCTTCAACTCCGGCGGCGGCAACGTGAGCAACCCCGTCTCCAAAGAAGTGATGAAACCCAAGTTCCTCGGCGCTGAAGTGCCAGATGTCGCTGGCAAGGATCGTCGCCAGGTGCTCGCCCAGTGGTTGGCCTCGCCGCAGAATCCTTACTTCGCCAAGAACCTTTCCAACATCGTCTGGGCGCACTTCCTGGGCCGCGGCATCATCGAACCGGTGGACGATGTACGCATCAGCAATCCCGCAGTGAATCCCGAACTGCTCGATGAACTGGCCAAGCGATTCACTGAATACGACTACGACTTCAAGAAGCTCGTGGCTGACATCTGCAAGTCGCGCACCTATCAGCTTTCAACACAGGTGAACGACACCAATAAACTTGACACGACCAACTTCACTAAAAGCGACATCCGCCGTATCCGTGCGGAAGTGCTGCTCGATGTGATCTCGCAGGTGACGGAAACGAAGAACAAATTCCAAGGCCTGCCGCTGGGCGCTCGCGCCGTGCAGATCGCCGATGGCAACGTGAACACGTACTTCCTCACGACCTTTGGCCGCGCCAAGCGCGATACGGTTTGCTCCTGTGAAGTGGTGATGGAGCCCAACCTGTCGCAGGCCTTGCATCTGCTTCTGGGCGACACGGTCAACAGCCGCGTGCCGCAAGGCAAGGTGGTGGAGAAGCTTCTCAAGGAAGGCAAGACACCGCCGCAGGTGATTGAAGATCTTTACATCAGAAGCGTCAGCCGCAAGCCGACCGCGCAGGAATTGGAAGCACTCACCAAGCAAGTTGAAGCTGAAGAGAACAAGCAGCAAGCACTGGAAGATGTGTTCTGGGCGCTGCTCAATACGAAAGAGTTTATTTTCAATCACTGAATGATCTCATTCAACGAGTTCCTGTAAATGCCGACGGTTTACATCGAAACATCGATCGTGAGTTACCTGCGAACACGGCCGAGTTCACAAGTCATCGCCGCTGCACGTCAACTCATGACTCGCAGATGGTGGGACGATGAGCGTCAGAATTACGAACTGGTGACTTCTCAGTTCGTGCTTGATGAAGCGGCCAAAGGTGACACTGAACTCGCAACTAATCGACTGGAATCATTGGCTGACATCCCATTGCTTGAATTGCCCGACGAAGTTGCCACGCTGGCTCATGAATTGGTTTCAAACGCGATTTTGCCTCGAAAAGCACTGCTTGATGCACTCCATATTTGTATTGCCAGTTTTCACGGAATAGAGTTTTTGTTGACTTGGAATTGCACGCACATAGCCAACGCCCGATTGCTTCCTCGTGTCAGACGGTTTCTTGCACAACGCGGGCATGGTATGTCGGAAGTATGCACCCCTGAGGAGTTGCTCGATGAAGTTAATCCCATCGATTGATGCCAAAGCGGAGACGATCATTCGCGATCTCCATCGCGTTCGTGAAGCGATTGTGGAGGAGTTTGGACAGGACCTTCACAAGCTCACTGCCGATGCGCGCACCAGGCAGGCTCGTTCCGGAAGAACCGTCTGGCGTGGGCCTTCAGCGGAACAGATTAAGAGCCTCGGAATATCAAGTGATCAAACAATCGGCAAGGATTGAAGTACTGATTGATTGCCCAATGAGTTTTGTTGGTGGTTTTTTATTGAGATGATTTCACTTTAGAGCGGTTCAAGGGTTTGTTTCATGACACTAGATCGTCGCATTTATTCTCGCACTCTCCTGGTCATTGCCGCCATCGGCTTGTCCTCTTCATTCACCTTCGCGCAGTCGAAGGTGACCTTCGACGAGCACATCACGCCCATCCTGCGCAACCACTGCTTCAACTGTCACAGCGCTGAAAAGAAGAAGGCCGACTTCGATGCCTCCTCCTACATCGGCATCACCGCAGGCGGCGGCAGCGGCGAAGTGCTCGCAGCAGGCGATCCCAGCGCGAGCCTTCTCTGGAAACTCGTCAACCACGAAGAAGAACCGAAGATGCCGCCCAAGTCGGCGAAGATTCCCGATGCGGAGCTTGCAGTCATCAAGAAGTGGATCGAAGGCGGCCTGCTGGAAAACTCAGGCTCCAAAGCGATCGTCAGCAAAAAGCCCAAGCTCGATCTCGCCGTCAAAGCCGCGCGCGCGAAGGCAACCGTTGGCGAAATGTCATCTGCCCTAGAAGAAGTGTTTGGGCGCTACAAGGCATCGACGTTGGCCGTCAGCGCGACGGAGACGGCGTCGCCCGTAAAGATCTCGCCGAGCGCGCCCGGCGAAGAGATCATCACCGGCACGAGATCGACCGACGGAACGACGGTGACGTCGTCGACGTAGACGCCCGGCATGCCCGCGC